>Ga0209134_10000078_pt1 | contig 26138 bp, 23 predicted proteins | sample LauGreSp1BDMLBSN_2_FD_187566 | JGI IMG/M metagenome (GOLD analysis project Ga0209134, IMG submission 187566) | Freshwater lake microbial communities from Lake Michigan, USA - Sp13.BD.MLB.SN (SPAdes) (version 2) | ecosystem: Environmental > Aquatic > Freshwater > Lake | place: Lake Michigan, USA... | reverse complement strand
ATGATGTAATGTCTGACCAAATGAAAGCGCAGAGAAAAAACTTATTGTGAGTAAAATTGTGATTCGCATTTTATTTTTTTGTAAAACTACTTTTTATGATTTACTTTTTTAATTTATTAGAATAAATTTGTAAAAAACAATAAAAGCTTTTCAGTTTTTAGTAAACTATTTTTTTATATTAATTACAAAAAAATTTGAGATTGATTAATTATTACTAAATTTGAGAACCCAATCAAAAAATATTTAAAAAATTTGTACTTAAAAATATTGTTTAAGTAATAAATACAAACAAATATGCTTATTTATTTTTTTTATCTTTTTGTTGGAGTTCTTGGATTAGTTACAACTTCAATAATTTTTATTCAATATAAATCAAATCGTACTATTAATTTATATTTGATTTTATTATTTAGTATTATTTCAACACGATTTATATTAGAAACTGTTTTTTATTTTTATAAAAACTTAATTCCTAATTTTGCATATTTCCCTTTTTACAGTATTATAATTCCACTATTTCATCTGTATATTAAAAATATTATTGCCAACTCAAAACAATATAAATTTAGAGAATTATGGCATTTAGTATTTCCTTTCTTATTAAGCTTTGGCAATTTATTAAATAACCATTATTTGTTATTAGGAAAATATTCTGTTGTAATTTTAAATTTAATATTTGTAAGTTATGCCTTTATTTATCTTGTTGTTGGTTTTTTATTATTAAAAAAGAATGTATGGAATAGAAATTCTAAAATTCAAATTATTGATGTTCAAAATAATTTACTTCGCAAATGGACATTATTCCTTTTTATGTTATACGTAGCAATTAGTTTAAGATTATTGGTGACTTTATTTTTCGATTTGATAAACAGTAGTTTTAGTGCTGGAAAAAATCAATTATGGATTTCTGGAATTTTATGGAGTATTATTTATATTAAAATTTTAATAACTCCAGAAATATTATTTGGTTATAATGCATTATTTAAAAAAATTAGTGATCAAAAAAAATCTTTAATTTTATTAAATGAGATTTGGATTGTAACCGAAAAAATCATAGTCAATAACCAACAACACGGCTTGTTGAAAGATAAAATATATCCTGAATTAACAAAATATTTAAAAGATATTGAGTATTTAGCACTTGTAGAAAATTGTTTTAGAAAACCCAAAACATCCGCAACTGAAATCGCAAAAAAATTAGAAATCCCTAAAAGCCATTTGAAGTTTATTTTTAAATACCATTCAAAGGTTAGCTATTCTGAATTTAAAAAAATTATAAAAACTTATGATGCTATACAATTAATCGAGTCTGGATATTTAAAGACAAACACCTTAGAAGCATTAGCTTTAAAAGTTGGGTTTTCTTCCTATAATCCTTTTTTTACTTCATTTAAAGAAATTACAGGAACTACCCCCCAGATTTATAATAAACAAGCTGCAAGTGAAACCAAATTTGGTTAGAAAAACTTTATTCAGGTAGCTTTAGTAAAAAAATTTAATTAGGAATCGATTTTTTTGAGTACAAATCTTTGAGTAAAATTATAAATACTTTTTTGTATAAAAAAAAGTCCAACATTTCTGTTGGACTTTTGCTCCCTCTCTTGGGCTCGAACCAAGGACCCTCTGATTAACAGTCAGATGCTCTAACCAACTGAGCTAAGAAGGAAGTTGCTACTTTATTTGAGCGAGTGCAAATATAATTAATTTTTTATTTTATCAAAAATATTTAAATACTTTTTTATTTTAATTTGATAATTTATCTAAAATCAACTGATAAATATCTTTTCCAAACGTTAATGCCATTAATGAAAGTAGAAAAATCATACCTCCAGTTTGCACGTAACCCGCTGCTTTGTCTGATAATTTTTTTCCTGTAACCATTTCTACAATGGTAAATAATGCATGGCCGCCATCTAAACCTGGAATGGGTAATAAGTTCATAAAAGCCAAACCAATTGAAAACAAAGCAGTGAAATTCCATATAAATTCCCAATCCCATGAATCTGGTAATTGCCGCGCAATTCCAATTGGACTTTTAACCTGTTTGTAAGCACCAGTAGCTGGTTTTAATATCAGTTTAAACTGTTTAACATTATATACTAATAATTGATAGGATTCTTTCACTGCAGCTGAAACTGCCTCACCAAAAGAAAGCTTGTTTATAATTTGAAAATCAAATTTATCTTGGATTTTTGGCACAAAACCTAATTTACCCTCTGGATTTACTTTGGCGCTAACATTTACTAATTTAGAATTTCTTTCAACAACTATATTTATGGAATCGTTTTTTAAATTTTTCAAATCTTCTGCAAAAACATCAAAATAACTAAATTGCTTTCCATTTACCGACTGAATTATATCGCCTTTTAATAATTTAGATTTAGCAGCTTCAGATTTCGGCATTACTGAATCGATGGCAATCTTTGAAATTCTTGGTTGAATAAAATTTTTCCCTTCGCCTCCTAAAATTTCTCCTTTTTGTTCATCCGTTAAATTTAATTTTACTTCGGTTCCGTTTCTATCTATAATTACTTCTTCGCTCAATAAAACATCAATGACTGCCCAATTAAATTTGGGTTGCAAAGTGCCGTCTATTGAAACAATTTTATCACCATTTTTAAATCCTACACTTTGTCCAATTTCTCCAAAAGCCAATCCGTTTTTTTGAAGTTTTTCCATAGAAATGTATTTTTGACCTACTGTAGAAAACATCACAGTGTAGATAAACCAAGCAAGTAAAATATTTACAATAATTCCGCCTAACATCACTATTAAACGTTGCCAAGCTGGTTTAGAACGAAATTCCCATGGTTGTGGTTCTTGTTTCATTTGGTCTTCATCCATGCTTTCGTCTATCATTCCGGAAATTTTTACATAACCGCCTAATGGCAACCAACCAATCCCCCATTCGGTTTCCCCGATTTTCTTTTTTAGTAAAGAAAAACCAACATCCATAAACAAATAGAACTTTTCTACTCGCATTTTGAACATCTTTGCTGTTATATAGTGACCAAATTCGTGAAGAATTACTAAAACCGATAATATAAAAAGTATCTGTGCTACTTGAATCATTGTAATTTTGATTTGTATTTAAAAAGCAAAAGTAAGGTTTTCGCCTTACTTTTTAATATTATTTTATGGTTACCCTATTTTTTTATGAAATTTTTGTGAAATAGCCCTTCTGAAGTGTCAATTTTTAAAAAATGAACGCCACTTGCAAGTCCAGAAATGTCAATAACGTTTTTGAAATCTGTTTTCAAAAGTTGGCCTAAATTATTATAAATTTCTACTTTGTTTAATGATACATTATTAGGGAATTGGATAGTTAATTCGTTTTCTGACGGCACTGGATAAACAGAAATCGCCGAGTTCATATCAAAATTTTCAGTACCTAAAGTAGCCGTATTATTTTTGGAAATGATATGTTTGTTAGGATCAAAAACAACGCCCGTTACTACAAACGGAACCGAAACAATAAATTCTTGAGCGTTATTGGTGTTGTTTACTATAACGTCTAAAACTTGTGAGCCGCTTCCTGTTAATCTGATCTGCAAAGGCATTTCGAAAAATGAAACACTTGCGTGCGATTGCGTTTGATTGACAATAATTTTGGCTTGTCCTGCCCCCCAATTTTGAGCCGTAATAGTGTAAGTTGGATATCCTTGATTAATCAACCAATCATTGAAAAATTCCGTTAAACTATTGCCATTATCCGCAGCTTCTAAATGCGACTTTAAATTGGCTGTAATTGCATATCCGTATACTAAAGCTGGATCGGCTAAATAACTTTTTAATGCCTGAAAAAATTTCACATCACCTAATTTCCATCGCAACATGTGCGTTATCATAGCGCCTTTATTATATGTTAATCGTGAACTAAAAATTGTATTTACACTTAATGCGCCAGCATCAGATAAATAAGTAGCGCCTCCGGGTTGTGATGTAATACTGGTTATTTTATTATTTTTCCAAGTTACAAAATTAGACGGTCCATCTTGTTCATGAACCAAACCAGACATGTATTCAGTTAATCCTTCATTCAACCAAATGTCTTTCCAAGTGCCACAAGTTATTTTGTTTCCAAACCAATGGTGAGCTAATTCATGTGAAATTAAATCCCTTCCAAAACTTCCCATTGAGGAAACAGTTGTGTGTTCCATTCCGCCACCCCAACCAAACTGAGCATGACCATATTTTTCGTTTCTAAACGGATAGGGCTCTAATAAACTTTCAAATAAATTCATAATCCCCGGAGTTACGCCCAGTTGGTTTTGAATTGTAATTGTATTAGATTCTGGATACAAATAATTAATTATTGGGAAGTATGGAGAAGCTAGCGTTCCTAGACCTGCTTGTTGATTATACACCACGTAATTGGTTATGTTTAAAACAATTAAATAGGCCGGAATTGGATATAAATGTTTAAAATGTGTGGTGGCATTTGCACCTGTTACAATTCTGCTTTGCTCTAAACCGTTTGAAACACTACTGAAAGTAGAAGGCGCCGTAATATACATATCAAAACTGTTGATTTTATCATTTAAATCTTGCTTACAAGGCCACCAATCTCTAGCGCCAAATGGTTCGGAAAGTGTATATATTATTGGTGTTCCTGCGTGTGTTCCTCTTGTAAAAGCACCTTCGGCAGTTGGAGGAATTCCAGCGTAAGTAATTATAACTGAAGTACTAGTTCCAGATGTAATTGTACTTGGAAAATTAATGTTCAATTCGTAATTACTTTGCGAAAAAGTTAAATTAATGCTGTTCATGGTAACCGAACTCACCACTAACTGAGTCGCCATATCAAAAGTAATTGAATTCATGTTTGCCAAAGCTGTAAATGTTGTTTTTACCACACCACTAATTGCCGCTGGAGAATTGTTTGGATTCACCGTAAAACGCAATTCATGATAGGTGATATCATAATTTTGCGTATTCGGATTGACTTGAACATTCATCGTGGAAGCTGCCGATTTTGATTCGGAGAACACCATTTTATCAAATTCAGATTCTGCAGATTGTGAAAAACAGAAAAAAGAAGATAAAACAAAAAAGAATTGGGTAATTTTTTTCATTATTATAAATTAAAGCACGAAACTAGGTAATTATTTTCAATTTTAAAACATTGTAAGCATTTGTATGCGCACTTTTCTAAAAAATTTACAACAATTTCTTACATTTGTTTTCCAAAAACAAACAAACATGTTACAAGTACATTTTATTAGAGAAAACAAAGAAGAAGTAGTTTCGCGTTTGGCGAAAAAAAACTTCGATGCTTCTGCCGTTGTTGAACTAGTTATTGAATTAGACGAAAAACGTAGAAATACGCAAGTAGAATTAGATAATTTGTTAGCAGAATCTAATAAATTATCCAAAGACATTGGCGAGATGATGAAAAATGGCGAAAAAGCCAAAGCCGAAATCTTAAAGGAAAAAACCACTCAAATAAGAGAAAATTCTAAACAATTAAACGAAAGTTTGAATGCAGTTGCCAATCAATTGCAAGACGAATTATATAAATTACCTAATTTGCCTGCAGAAATTGTCCCTTTTGGAAAAACACCTGAAGAAAACATAAACGTTTTTGAAGAGGGAGACATTCCAAAATTACATGAAGGCGCATTGCCTCATTGGGAATTAGCGAAAAAATATAACATTATCGATTTTGAATTAGGCGTAAAAATCGCCGGTGCAGGTTTTCCTGTTTACATAGGAAAAGGTGCCAAATTACAACGCGCTTTAATTTCATATTTCTTAGATAAAAATACAGATGCGGGATACAAAGAATACCAAGTGCCGCATTTGGTAAACGAAGCATCAGCTTATGCAACGGGACAACTTCCGGATAAAGACGGGCAAATGTATCACGATGCAACGGATAATTTATACTTAATTCCAACTGCAGAAGTACCCGTTACAAACATTTTTAGAGACGATTTATTTTCAGAAAACGATTTACCTATTTTGTGTACAGGCTATACGCCTTGTTTCCGAAGAGAAGCAGGTTCTTATGGTGCGCACGTTCGTGGATTAAATCGTTTACATCAATTTGATAAAGTTGAGATTGTTCGTATAGAAAAACCTGAAAATTCTTATGCCGCTTTAGACGGAATGGTAGAGCACGTAAAAGAAATATTACAAGAATTAAAATTACCATACCGAATTTTACGATTATGTGGTGGCGATATGAGTTTTGCGTCAGCGTTAACCTATGATTTTGAAGTCTTTTCAACTGCACAAGATCGTTGGTTAGAAATTTCTTCTGTTTCTAATTTTGAAACCTTCCAGGCAAACCGATTAAAATTAAGATACAAAGATGCGAATGGTAAAAACCAATTGGCACACACCTTAAACGGGAGTTCATTAGCCTTACCTCGTGTTTTAGCAGGAATTTTAGAAAACTACCAAACACCAGAAGGCATTGTAATTCCAGAAGTGTTGAGAAAATATACTGGTTTTGATATTATAAACTAATCTTAAATCTTTACTAATAATGCGCTGAGTTAACGGTTTTTTGTTACTTTAGTGCATTCTTTTTATGAATAAAATTTATACCATCATATTGTCCTTTTTCTCGTTAATTGTTGTCTCTCAAAACGAACAATTGGCACAAAATTATATTGACAAAGGCGAATTTGATAAAGCGGCATCTTTGTATGAAGAATTGGAGAAAAAACAACCCAATAATTTCTATTTTATTCAAAAATTAGTGAGTTGTTACCAAGGTTTAAAACAATTTGATAAAGCAGAAATATTACTTTTAAATAAAAAAGAAGCAAGCAATCAGCCAATTATTTTTGTTGAATTAGGTTACAATTCACAACTGCAAAAAGACACAAATAAAGCGGAAACGTATTTTAAAAAAGCGATTGAAGCAGTAGCAAATCAACCTAATTATGCCTATCAAATTGGGCAAGCTTTTGAGCAAAAATCGTTATTACTTCAGGCTTATTCCACTTATGAAATAGCACAAAAAACCAATTCTAGTATGAATTTCGATTACCAAATGGCACTGCTTCAAGGCCAAATGGGGAATTTAGATGTTATGGTAGTAAAATTATTAGATTACTCCTATGCCAACATTAATTCGACGTTGAGTGTACAAAATCAGTTGGTGTTTTTCATGCAAGATGATGCAGAAAATGTGTTTGCCAATTCGCTAAAAAAAGAACTTTTACTTCGCACCCAAAAAACCCAAGACATTTATTGGAATCAGTTTTTAAGTTGGTTATATGTAAATCAGAAAGAATACAACAAAGCCTTTATTCAAGAAAAATCGATTTATAAAAGAAATCCTGAATCGTTTGATGATATTATTCAACTCGCACAAATTTGTGTAAACGAAAAAGAAAACGAAACCGCACAAGCTATTTTTCAATTTATTTTACAAAATACCACAGACGAATCTACTGTTTTAAACGCGCAATATTTTTTGTTGAAAAATGAAATTTCAGCTGCAAAACCAGAAACTTATCCATTAATTCAAAGCAAATTTGATGCCTTATTGAGTCAGTTTGGCGAATCTCCTTTTTCGGTAGATATTCAAATTTTAGCCGCTCATTTCAAAGCGTTTTATTTGAACGATTTTGAAAACGCAAAATCGCTTTTGGATACAACCATTGAAATGCCATTAAGTATTCGTCAGAAAGCAAAAGTGAAAATGGAGCTGGCTGATGTTTTTGTATTTAATGAAAAGTTCAATCAAGCGATTATTTATTACGCACAAATTCAGAACGATTTGCCTAATGATGAATTTTCTCACGAAGCCAGTATGCGAATGGCAAAAACCAGTTTCTTTAAAAAAGATTTCAATTGGGCAAAAAAACAAGCTAGTGAATTGAAACAAGCATCAACCCAATTAATTGCAAATGATGCGGTAGAATTGTTTTTATTAATTAGCGATAATTCTGCAGAAGATTCACTTCAAGTGGCGTTACAAGATTTTTCAAAAGCGGATTTATTAGCATTTCAAAACAAACCTGCAGCAGCTTTAGAGGCGTTTTTACAAGTTTTAGAAAAACACAAAGGACAATCAATTGAACCAGGAACTTTGTTTAAAGTGGCTAAAAATTACGAAAAATTAGGTAATTTTGCCAAAGCAATTATTTATTATCAAACGATTTTAGACAATCACAAAGACGGAATTTATATTGATGAAGCCTTATTTTATTCGGCTGAAATTTATAAAAATCAGCTGAACGATATAGAAAAAGCCAAAAATTTATATGAAAAATTAGTCCTCGAACATCCAGATAGTATTTATTTTACAGAAGCCAGAAAACAATACCGCCAATTGCGAGGCGACAAACAACAAGGAATATAATAGTTTAAAAAAATAAAACATGAAATTCAACACCAAAGTAATTCACGGAAATCAGCATCACGATCCAAGTACTGGAGCCGTTATGCCACCTGTATATCAAACCTCAACATTTGTACAAACAAGCCCAGGTGTGCCTTTAGCAGTAGGGTACGAATATAGTAGATTTTCCAACCCCACTCGTACCGCTTTAGAACAAGCGTTAGCCAGTATTGAAAATGGTGTGCGAGGTTTGGCATTTGCTTCTGGTTTGGCCGCAACAGATTCTGTAATGAAACTATTAAAACCTGGCGATGAAGTCATTGCCATGGACGATTTATATGGGGGTACTTACAGAATGTTTACTCGTATCTACCAAGAATTTGGGATAAAATTTCATTTTATTGATATGACGAATTTGGAAAAATTGCAGTCGTTAATTAATGAAAATACGAAATTGATTTGGGTAGAAACGCCAACCAATCCTTTAATGAAATTAGCTGATATTGCAGAAATTGCTAAAATCACTAATAAACATAAGTTGCTTTTTGCAGTTGACAATACGTTTGCGACACCCTATTTACAAAAACCATTAGATTTAGGTGCAGACATTGTAATGCATTCGGCAACTAAATATTTAGGCGGACATAGTGATGTAATTGCTGGTGCTTTAATTGTAAAAGACGAAGCGTTAGGCGAAAAATTACATTTTGCACAATTTGCAACTGGTGGAACTCTGGGCCCAATGGATAGTTATTTGGTATTAAGAGGTATCAAAACTTTACATTTACGTGTACAAAGACATTGCGAAAACGGCGAAAAAGTGGCAGAATATTTAGTCAATCATCCAAAAGTTGCTGCTGTTTATTATCCTGGATTAGAAAGCCATCCCAATCATGAAATTGCAAAAAAACAAATGATTGGTGGTTTTGGCGGTATGGTTTCTTTCACTTTTAAATCGGGTGCAAAAGCGGATGCGATTAAAATGTTAGAAAAAGTAAAAGTATTCACGTTAGCCGAATCTTTGGGTGGAGTAGAATCTTTAGCAAATCATCCTGCTTTAATGACACACGCATCAATTCCTGAAGACAAACGTAAAGAAATTGGCATAACGGACGATTTGGTTCGCTTGAGCGTTGGAGTAGAAGATATTTCAGACTTACTTGCCGATTTAGAACAAGCGTTTCAATAAAAAACATAAAATAAAAAAGCGAGATATATCTCGCTTTTTTTATTGTTCTGGTGCTATTTCTATTTCCAAGCCCTCTAAGTCTTCCGAAATATGTATTTGACAACCTAATCGGCTATTGTCTTTCACGTGATAGGCGTCTGTTAACATAGCTTCTTCATCGTCATTCCTTTCGGTTTTTAGAATATCGTTTAAAACATAACATTGGCAAGAAGCACACATCGCCATTCCGCCACACACACCAACAGTTCCTTCTTCAGCCAATTCGTAGGAACGGATGAGTTCCATCACATTCATATTCATATCCGTTGGGGCTAAAACTTCATGTTTTACTCCGTTTCTATCGATAATAAATAAAGTTACGTCTTGACTCATATTAATCTATAGATTTCACAACCGCTTTTTCGGCTTCTTTTCTGGTGCCATCAAAACCATTTACGCCAGAAACAGTAGTGTATTTTAAAACATAACGCTTTCCTGGATTAATTCGGTTGTATACGCTTTGACACATTAGTGTGGCTTCATGGAATCCGCATAAAATCAACTTCAACTTTCCTGGATAGGTGTTTACATCGCCAATGGCATAAATTCCGTCAATATTTGTTTGATAATCTAGGGCATTATTTACTTTAATGGCGTTTTTCTCAATTTCTAATCCCCAATTGGCAATGGCGCCTAATTTTGGCGTTAGTCCGAAAAGAGGAATGAAATAATCGGTTGGCACATTCATACGTGCGCCGTTCATTTCTATATCTAACGATTCAATTCTTGCACTTCCTTTAAAACCTACAACTTCAGCTGGAGTAATTAATTTTATTTTGCCTGCAGATTTTAATTCTTGCACTTTTTCAACAGAATCTAAAGCGCCGCGAAACTCATTTCGGCGGTGAATTAAAGTCACCGATGTAGCCACGTTTGAAAGGAAAATACTCCAATCTAAAGCAGAATCTCCACCACCAGCAATTACAATGTTTTTGTTACGGTATTTTTCTGGATCTTTTACAAAATAATCAACACCTCGGTCTTCATTTTCATAAAATTCTATATCTTTTAAGATAGGTTTTCTGGGTTCAAATGTTCCTAAACCTCCCGCAATCGCAATGGCTTTGGCTTTGTGTTTTGTGCCTTTATTTGTGGTTACTATAAACGCGCCATCTTCTAATTTTTCAATGGTTTCAGCAGTTTCTGATAAAGTAAATCCGGGTTGAAATTGCTTAATTTGCTCCATTAAATTGGTGACCAAATCGCCTGCCATTACTTCAGGATAACCGGGAATGTCGAAAATAGGTTTTTTTGGATATAATTCTGCTAACTGTCCTCCAGGTTGCGGAAGTGCGTCAATAATATGGCATTTTAATTGTAATAAACCGGCTTCAAAAACTGTAAAAAGCCCTGTGGGACCTGCTCCAATTATCAATATATCTGTTTCAATCATTTCATTTAAGTCTTAAAGTCAAAGGTCTAAAATCTAAAGTCCGAAGTCTCCTATTTTATATTTTCTACTGATTCAATCTGAGGTACGTACTTTTTTATAGTAGTTTCTACGCCAGCTTTCATAGTGCTAATGCTCAAACTACAACTGGTGCAAGCACCTTGTAATCTTACTTTCACATGTTTTCCATCAAGCACTTCTACCAACTCAATATCGCCACCATCAGAATTCAAAAACGGACGAATTTCTGCTAAAGCTTTCTCAATGTTTTCGGTTATTTCAATTTCTGTCATTTTTTTAGACTTTATAGATTATTAGAATCTTTAGATTTTTAGACTGAAATGTCTAAGAAATTTAAAATGTCTATTTTTTAACAGCAGCACATCCTGCCATTGTTGTTATTTTTATCGCTTCTGTAGCAGGTAATGTTTCATTTCTTTTTACCGTTTCTGCTACTACACTTCTGGCTAACTCTTCAAAAACGGTTTCTAAAATCGTTCCAGTTTGCATGGCTGCTGGTCTTCCATAATCTCCCGCTTCTCTAATGCTTTGTACTAAAGGAACTTCCCCTAAAAACGGCACTTCTAAATCTGCCGCTAAGTTTTTGGCACCTTCTTTACCAAAGATGTAATATTTATTTTCTGGAAGTTCTTCAGGTGTAAAATAAGCCATGTTTTCGATAATTCCTAATACGGGAACCTGAATGGCATCTGACATAAACATCGAAACTCCTTTTTTGGCATCTGCTAAGGCAACCGCTTGAGGCGTGCTGACTACAACAGCGCCAGTAATTGGCAACGATTGCATAATTGACAAGTGAATATCACCCGTTCCAGGAGGTAAATCGATTAGCATGAAATCTAATTCGCCCCAATTGGCATCAAAAATCATTTGGTTTAAGGCTTTTGAAGCCATAGGACCACGCCATATAACCGCTTGATCTGGTTTGGTAAAGAATCCGATAGATAAAATTTCAACCCCATAACTTTGTACGGGTTGCATCTTAGATTTGCCGTCAATTTCAACTGAAATGGGTTTTGCTGATTCTACATCAAACATAATTGGCATCGATGGTCCGTAAATATCGGCATCTAAAATTCCGACTTTGAAACCCATTTTAGATAAAGCTACAGCTAAATTTGCGGTAATGGTAGATTTACCGACGCCTCCTTTTCCTGAAGAAACGGCAATAATATTACTAATACCAGGAATTTGTTTACCTTTAATTGTGTTCGCTTCTTCTTTTGTTGGGGTAACTACTTTAATATTTACCTTCACTTTTGCGTTGGCGTTTATTTTTTCAGTAATGATTTTTTTAATATCAGCTTCTGCACGATTTTTTATATGTAAAGCCGGCGTGGTTAAAATTACATCTACAACTACTTCATCTCCAAAAGTTACCACGTTTTGCACGGCACCACTTTCTACCATATTTTTTCCTTCTCCGGCAATGGAAATGGTTTCTAACACAGCTAGTATTTCTTTTCTATCTAATTTCATTTTGTTGTGTAAACTTTTTTACTTTTATTTAAACTGAATCTGAATTGCAAAGATAGTTTGAAAATGACAAATGACAAATGACAAACGATAAAAGTTTGTTAAGTAATGAAAAGGAATTTTACGGGTGATATAAATATGGAAAGAAACGAAACTAAAAATCAGGTTCCCAAAAGTGTTTTTTGAAATCGATAATTTGATTATCGGTAACTTGAATCCCTTCGCTTTCCAATAATTGTTGCATTAAATTAGTACCTTCAAAATGGTGTTTTCCTGTTAGAAACCCTAATCGATTGACTACGCGATGCGCTGGAATATCATCTTGTCCGTGACACGCATTCATAGCCCAACCTACCATTCTGGCAGAACGGCCTGCACCTAAACTTTTGGCAATAGCGCCATAAGAAGTTACTTTGCCGTAAGGTATTTTTCGGGCAACTTCGTACACGCGTTCAAAAAAATTGTCTTCTTTTATTTTCAAGTTACTTATTCAAGTTATAAATCGTAAAAACGGCGATGAGTCCTGTAATAATAGCAATTATAAAGTTAATATTTTTAATAAAAAAAGCTACTTTATGTTTGATTTTTCTGAACAAAAAAGCATAGCCCATAAACACAGCAAATGTGCCTAAAGTTGTGCCTAAAGCAAAAGCTAAACCAACCAAATTAGTGAAAAAATCTTCGATAAAAGCTGACAGATATAAGCTTACAAAAGCATAATATGGAATTGGAAAAATATTTAACCCTGAAATAAAAATGCCATGAAAAAATGGTTTTTGTTTGCTTTTTGTTGCATTCTTTTTAATTGGATCTTTAGCATGAATGACTTTTTGAATACCCTTGCCTAAAAAAAAGAGTGTTAATAATATAAAAACTAAACTTCCAACTAATTTTAAATTTTGCATTACTTGTGGGTGATTCTCTAAAAAAGTAGCAAAGTAAAACCCTAAAACACTTTGAATAAAAACCACTAAAATAGCGCCATTGATAAACTTTCTGGCTTTATTTAGTGATTTTTTAACGCTGTAATTAGCTACAGTCATATTTACAATTCCCGGAGGCAAAACCCCCACGAACGAAAACAAAACTGAAAAAGCAAAAGCGAAAAGTATAGACATTATTTAATTTTAAATTGAATGTAGGTGATGCTTTTATTTATTTTTAGATACTGACTTTCATAAAAAGTTTGAATACTGGTAACTTCTTCAGGGGCGCCGGCGTTGTTGTAAACGTTATGATTGGCGTACAAAACTTCATGTCCTTCGCCGTGTAATAAGCCCAAAGTGTATCCATGCATAAACTCGCTATCGGTTTTTAAATGCATCAAACCATTGGGTTTTAATATTTTTTTATAGTTCTGAAGAAATTCAGAATTGGTCATGCGGTGCTTGGTGCGTTTGTATTTTATTTGCGGATCTGGAAAAGTTATCCAAATTTCATCTACTTCATTTTCGTTAAAACAATGCTTAATTAATTCAATTTGAGTCCGAAGAAATGCCACATTTTTTTGTCCGTTTTCTACAGCGGTTTTAGCACCGCGCCAAAATCGGGCACCTTTAATGTCAATTCCAATAAAGTTTTTGTTTGGAAATTTTTCTGCTAATCCTACAGCATATTCGCCTTTTCCGCAACCTAATTCTAATACAATTGGATTATTATTTTTAAAGAAATCTGAATTCCATTTTCCTTTTAATGCTAAACTATCAGTAACTACTTCTTCACGAGTTGGTTGAAAAACGTTTGGAAACGTTACATTCTCGTTGAATCTTTTTAATTTATTTTTACTTCCCACAACAATTAATTTTATCCTACAAAAGTATAAAAATTAAAGTTTTTAAGGTCTAATTATTTACTAGTTTTCAAGGTAAACGAAAACTCAGAACCTATTTGATGCGTGCTTTGTACAAATATTTTTTCGTTATGTGCTTCAATAATGTGTTTTACGATGGCTAAGCCCAAGCCAGAACCGCCCTCTTCTCTTGAGCCGCTTTTGTTAACTCTGTAAAAACGTTCAAAGATTCTAGAAAGATGTTGTTGCTCGATTCCTTGACCGTTATCGTAAATGCGCACTAAAATTTTGGTTTTGCTTATTTTTTCAACGGCAATTTCTGTAGTACCATTTTCTTTTCCGTATTTGATTGAATTCATGACTAAGTTGGTTAAAACCTGCTGAATTTTATCTTTATCGGCATATACAATTATGGGAGAAACGTATTTTTCATCGAACATTAAAATAATGTTTTTGGCATCGGCTTTCATTTCTAAAAGATCAAAAACATTTTGAATTTCGGCAATAATGTCAAAACCATCGATATCTATGTTTAAATCACCCACTTCAAATTTAGAAATCATATCTAAATCTTGCACAATATTAATTAGTCTTTCAACGCCTTTTGATGCGCGTGCAATATATTTTACACGTAGTGCTTTGTCTTTAATGGCACCGCCTTCGATAAGTGTTTCTAAATAACCTTGAACTGTAAAAAGTGGTGTTTTTAATTCGTGAGAAATGTTTCCTAAAAATTCTCTCCTGTATTCTTCACGAACATTTAAAGATTCAATTTCAATTTTTTTCTCTTTGGCGAAGTTTCTTATGTCGTTAGTTAAAGTAGAAACGTCAGTTGTAACGGTTTTGTCTTTTAAAGAAGTGGCGTCTAAAAGAGAAACCTCATCGTATAGTTTTTTAATTCTTTTGTAGATAAATACTTCTACCCGATATTGCATTAGAAAAAAACTAAAAAAGAATAGCGTAATAGGAAAAACAATAAGTATTAGGTAGTCTACTAACTGAATAAAATTATGGTAAATCAACAAACTTAATACAACAAAAAACGAAATGTAAAGCGAAGATTTAAAGGCAAATTTGTAAGATTTTTTAAAACTAATCGCCATTTATTTCAATTTTGTATCCCACACCTTTAATGGTTTTAAATACATCTTCGTCAATTTTTTCTCTAAGTTTTCTGATGTGAACATCAATGGTTCTTCCACCAACAATGACTTCATTGCCCCAAACTTTATCTAAAATTTCGGCTCTGGTGAAGACTTTTCCTGGTTTTGAAGCTAATAAATATAAAAGTTCAAATTCTTTTCTTGGTAAAACGATGGTTACTCCGTCTTTGATAATTTTGTATTCTTCGCGGTTTATTTGAAGATTTCCAACCGTTAATGTTTCGGAATTTTCTAATTCTGTATCTTTTAATCTACGTAATAGACCTTTTACCTTACTAACTAATAATTTTGGTTTGATAGGTTTTGCTATATAATCGTCGGCACCAACTTCAAAACCGGCTACTTGCGAATAATCTTCGCTTCTAGCTGTAAGAAAGGTAATAATGGTGTCTTTTAATTCTGGAATTTCTCTAATTTTTTCACAGGCTTCCATTCCGTCCATTTCTGGCATCATCACATCCATAATAATTAGATGTGGTTTTACTTTTATAGCCAATTTAACAGCTTCTTTACCATTTTCTGCTTTGGTAACGTGGTAGCCCGCTTGCTCTAAATTATAACCAACAATCTCCAGAATATCCGGTTCATCGTCAACCAGCAATATTTTTATGTCTTTCTTTTTCATATCAAATATAAAAGTAATTAAAAAAATTTAACTTCCGTAAAATTATATATAAAAATGATATAACATAGGTATTTACTATTATTTAATCTGTTAACAATTTATTAACATTAATTATACTCATTAATAATAAGAAACTAACAATTGAATAACATTAGCGGTTGAACTTTGCCACAAATAAAATTAGACATGAAAAACACACTATTATTGTTATTATTATCTTTCGCAAGTTTATCATTCGCACAAGATGCTACCGTAAGTGGACAAATAACCGATAAGGAAAATAACAATGAGCCGTTAGCTTATATTACTGTATCTGTAAAAGAAATTAACCAAGAGTACACTACGGATGACATGGGAAAATACACTTTTATCATTAAACCAGGTAAATATACGCTTGTCATTTCAAATTCAGGTTATCAAACTAAAGAAATTCCTTTTACAATTGCTGAAGGTGAACAAAAAATAATTAATCAAAACTTAGTTTCTACTGGCGGAAGTCAACTTAAAACTATTGTAATTGAAACAACAGTAAGAAAGAATACAGTAAATTCTGTTCTTAAAGAAATTAAAGCTGCAAGACAAATTACCAACGCTATTTCAGCAGAACAAATGTCGAAAGGTGTTGATGGAAATGCTGCGCAAGCCATTCAAAGAGTTCCTGGTGTTACAATTGTAGATGGTAGATTTATTATGATTCGCGGTTTAAGTGAAAGATATAATAATGTACTTATTAATAATTCACTTGCGCCTAGTACTGAAGTTGATAGAAGAACTTTTTCATTCGATTTATTACCTACCAATACCTTGGAAAAAATGACTATCAGCAAAACTGGAGCTGCTTTTATGCCTGGTGATTTTGCTGGAGGTATCATTAATATTACTACATCAGAAAACTTTACAGATTTTACACAACTTTCATTTAATACTGGGTATAGAGTAAATACAACTTTTAATGATTACTGGCAGTCAAAAGGTTCTAAAACTGACTTTTTAGGATATGACAATGGTTTTAGACAACTTCCTGCTGGGTTTCCAGGTAACACTGGTGTTCTTAATGACAACAATCAAAGTGTTAAATATGCCAATCAATTAGAAAACAATTTTAATCCTGAGAGAAGTTCTGCTTTCTTAGACACAGGTTTTGGATTAAGCATTGGTAGAAATATTGATTTTAAAAATAACAAAAGGTTGAGCACCGTTAACATTTTATCGTATTCAAACAAATTTGAGAATTATAATAAATCTGTAAACACTTTTATTAATAATTTTTCTGGCGGCAACGGCGCACAACAACAGCAACGAGCTTTTAATGACAACTTTAATTCAAATGAAACCAAGTTAACGCTTCTTTCTAACTGGTCATTAAAATTAAACGATAAAAATAAAATAAACTTTAAAAACATCTACAATCAATTAGGCGAAAATTTTACTACTATACGTGAAGGTTTCGATTATGATCAAAGACCAGGTCAATTGTTAAGAAATTACGAACTTGGATATTCTGGACGTAGTATTTTTACTTCTCAATTTAATGGAGATCACAAATTTACTGAAAATAAAAATTTACATTGGGTAGTAGGAGGTAATTTAATCAGTGATATTATGCCTGATTTAAGAAGATTCAGAACTTTTAGACAAATTAATGACCCTAATAGTCCTTTCTTAATGATTGACCCGCCAAGTTCAAACCCATTTGACACCGGAAGATTTTACTCAGACTTAAAAGAAAAAACTGTAAACGGAGCTGTAGATTATACTTACAAAATAGACAATCCAAACGGTGATGAAGATGCAGATAAAATAGTTATTAAAACAGGATTGTTTGCTGATTATAAAAGCAGAGACTTCAGCGCAAGGTATTTTTCTTATGTTATTCCCGGAAATGTATCGTATGATAGAAAAGAAGAACTAATAAGATACCCATTGGATCAAATTTTTTCACCAGCAAACGTTTCCGCATCAAATGGTTGGGTGTTAAGAGAAGGATCTAATTTAAGTGACTCTTATTCTGCAAATAATTTACTTACTTCAGGATATCTTTATGGTGAATATCCAATCAAGAAGTTTTTAATAACTGGAGGTGTTAGAATAGAAAAAAACATACTTGAAGTAAATGGTTATTCAGGAATTACAAAACTTCTTATTGAACAACCTATCACATCTTTACTTCCATCTTTTAATGTTAGTTACAACGTCAACGAAAAAAACATCATGCGTTTGGCCTACAGCAAAACTGTAAACAGACCTGAATTTAGAGAAATAGCGCCATTTTTATTTTACAATTTCCAAGAAGATACAGAAGTTGAAGGAAATAGTAATTTAACAACAGCTACAATTGATAATTTAGATGCTAGATACGAAATATATCCTGCAAAAGGGGAAACAATAAGTTTAGGCGTATTTTACAAAAACTTTTCAAACCCTATAGAATATATCTTACCTGTTGTAAGTCAACAAAGAAGAATGAAATTTAATAATTCTGAATCAGCTACTTTATATGGAGCAGAAATTGAGTTGAGAAAATCATTAAAAGAAGTATTTAAAGTAGGTGTATTATCTGACTTATCTATAAATTTAAATGCTTCGTACATTGTTTCAGAAGTAAATTTAGGTTCAGCTGCAACAGCACAACAACAAACAAGATCCCTTCAAGGACAATCTCCATATGTTGTTAATTTAGCTTTAGGATACGACAATAAAGATAATGGATGGAATGGTAGTCTTGTGTACAACCGTTTTGGAGATAGAATATTTGGAGTAGGTGGTGATATTTTTCCAACAATATATGAATTAGCAAGAAACCAATTGGATGTATCAATTTCAAAATCATTTGAAAAATTTAGCTACAAATTAGGAATTGCCAACGTATTAGATGACATGTATAGATTTTATCAAGATTCTAATGTAGATAATAAAATTGATAAATCTAAAGATGATGCTATTTTTACACACAAAATTGGAGCATTATTTAATTTTAACGTTACATACAAATTTTAAATTAACAACTATAAACAAATTTTTAAACACTTTAATTATGAAAATTACTAGATTTTTTTTATCGAGCCTTTTAATTTCGGCTTTGACTTTGGTAAGTTGTGAAGACGACGAAACAACAACACCAACACCTACACCAACACCTGATGCTGTAATTGTATTATCAGGTAATCTTGAAACAATGACTTTAAGTAAAGACAAAAAGTACTTAATTCAAGGACAAACATTTGTTAGAACTGGAAAAGTTTTAACTATTCAGCCAGGAACTATTATCAAAGGTGACAAGGCTACAAAAGGAACACTTATTATTGACAAAGGTGGTAAAATTGAAGCAAACGGAACAGCTGCTGAACCAATTGTAATGACATCAAACTTACCTGCAGGATCAAGAGATAGAGGTGACTGGGGAGGTTTAGTGATTTTAGGTAATGCACCAACAAATCAAGTTGACCCGTTTATTGAAGGTATTACTCCAGCGGTTACTTATGGTGGAACTGTAGGAGCTGATAACTCAGGAACTTTAAGATATGTAAGAGTAGAATATGCAGGTATTGAACTTACTCCAAACAATGAAACTAACTCTATTACTTTAGGTGGTGTAGGAAGTGCTACAACTATGGAATACGTACAAGTTACTTATGGTGGTGATGACGGATTTGAGTGGTTTGGTGGAACTGTAAATGGAAAATACTTAATTTCATTCGCATCTTGGGATGATAGTTTTGATGTTGACTTTGGATACATGGGGAAAAACCAATTTGGTGTAGAAGTAAGATACCCTTCTTTCGCAGATCAATCAGGTTCAAACTCATTTGAGTGTGATAACGGTCCAAACGATAACGTAACTACTTTATTAACTGAAGGTGTATTTTCAAACTTTACTTGTGTAGGTCCAAAAGCAACTGATACTCAATCTGTAAATGCTAATTACCAACATTCAATAGATTTAAGAAGAAGAACTGCTGTAACAATTGCTAACTCTGTATTCATAGGATATAACCTTGGTGGATTAAGAATGAACCAACAATCAGTATATGATAATTATGCACCAGCAACAGGAACTCCTGTAGGAAAATTATTAAACAACATTTTAGTAATCCCTGCTTCAAAAGATTTCCTTGTTGGAACTGGAATGACTGCAACTACAACTATGATCAGAACTTGGTTTACTGCAACAAATACATTAATTACAACTGCTACTGCTGATGCATTCATTAGTTTAGGAATAGCTGCTAATGTACCTTTTGGAACAAATGTAGTTTCTGCTTACCCAGCAAATCCAACATTTGAAGTTACAACTGGAACTTTAACTACTGGAGCTACATTTACAGATGCTAAATTAACAAGTTTACAATCTGTTGCTTACAGAGGTGGTTTTGGAACAACTGACTGGACTAATGGTTGGGCTGAATTTGTACCAAACAGCAAAGCATACTAATAAAAAAAGAATTTTATTTTTTTAATATAGCCCCAAAGTTTATCTTTGGGGTTTATTATTATAACCCTTTTTATGAAAAAATATTTATTATTGCTAATTGGCATAGTAACCATTGGTTGCCAAAAAGAAATTAAATCCAATCCTGTTAACTATTTAAGTTCGGAAGAAAATACGGCATTCAAAAACAAAATAGTTAGATATTTTGAAGAAATGCCAAAAAACACCAACCAAGATTCTAAATGGGATACCATTCACAATAGTTATTATAGTCAAAAAGCAAATCAGGCTGAGTTATATAATTACTACAAATCTGATGATGGATTTATCTATTTCGCAATTGCAAAAATAGCACCTAGCTTAAAGCTAAAAAAAGTAGCAACAATTGGAAAATTGAAAATTGAAAAAGACTCCATTGTATATTACGAAGAAATATGTCGCACTTGGAAAATGGAAATTCCTGAACTTAAAAATAAAACAAAAACCATTTTTGATAAGGTTGCCAATAACAAAAGTGTCACAGAATATTATACTGAAAACTCACAGCCTGAATTTTGGATAGAGTTTCCAGATAAAATGACTTACTACGACAACAAAGAAAGAAGTTGGAAAACTAAATAATTAAGAAATAAAGTAGCTGTCAGGGAAATGTGTGTTTGTCAAGCTGAACTCGTTTCAGCTTCTAACCATGTTTGATTTTTAATCACATTTAGATTCCGAAATAAATTCGGAATGACAAAAAATTGACTTTTGTGACAGCTTCTTTTATTACTTATACTTTCAAAATTTCATCTGAAGTTAATAATTTTTGCAGTCGCAACTTTAATATAATTTGCGCTACAGCAATTACGTCTTTTTCGCAATAAATTGCAATACGGTCAATGTCTTTGTCCTTGTAGAAAACTTTTGCTACTTCACTTCCATCAATATCATCTTTAGGAGAAGGCACACCCAACACTTTCGTTAGTAATTTTAAAGAGGTAAAATGTTTATAATCGCCGAATTTCCATAATTCTAACGTGTCTAAATGCGGCACTTCCCATGGTTTTTTGCCCATTAAATTCAATTTAGCTGGAATTTTTATGCCATGAATCAACATGCGTCGTGCGATAAAAGGAAAATCAAATTCTTTTACATTATGTCCGCACATCACGTGCTGAGGCAAATTAAAATGATTGTTTATTAGATTAGAAAAATCTAGTAATATCCGTTCTTCATCACCTTGAAACGTGGTGACTCTAAATTGTCTTTCGCCATTTTTTTGCGTAAAATAGCCTACAGAAATGCAAATTATTTTACCAAATTCTGCCCAAATCCCGGCTCTTTCATAAAATTCTTCTGCAGAAACGTCTTCTTTTCTTTGGTATTGCGTTTTGTGTGCAAAAAGTTCTTGAAAATCGGAATCTAAATCCGAAAAATGTTCCGTTTCAGGAACCGTTTCAATATCTAAAAATAAAATATTGTCTAATTGAATGGTGTCTAACATATCTATTTCTTTTTGTTAATCATTTTTAAAGCTTCCTCTATATATATGTACAAATCGTTACTGTGTGGATCGGTTTTCGTTTGTTTGCCTTTTAAATGACCTAATCGTACAATAATAACATCGTCTTCTGGCAAGACAATTACAAATTGCCCTAAATGACCTCGCATATAAAATACTCTTTTCCCATTTATTTGATGCAACCACCAACCATAACCATATTCTGGACTTTCCGGAAAACGAGGTTGCAACGATTTTTCCACAAACGTACGCTCTAGAATTTGCTTGCCATTCCACACACCATTTTGTTTGTAAAGTTTTCCAAAACGGGCAAAATCTCGAGCCGTACTGGCAATACAACAATAGGCCTTTTCAATGCCAAAATCGGCGGCATCCAATTGCCAAAGCGCATCGTTTTCGGCACCCATAGGTTTCCAAAAATGCTCAGACACATAATTAGAAAGATACATTCCTGTAGCTTTTTCAATACACATCGCTAATAATTGTGTGGCACCGCTTAAATAACGAAACTGTTGTCCTGGCTTGTCTTTGATGCTCAAACCTAAAATAAGTTCTTTTAAATTATCGTCAAAGTAAGCCCGAGTTACAATAGAAAACGGACTGTAGTATTTTTCGTCCCAACTTAAACCAGATGCCATAGACGACAAATCGCCTACGGTAACTTCTTTAGCAAATTTGCCTTTTAATTTTGGGAAAAAATCAGTAACTTTTTGATCTAAATTTTTAATTTTTCCTTGCATTATGGCTTTGCCTAAAGCGGCCGAAACAATGCTTTTGGCCATGGAAAAAGAATTACTTTTAGACGTGTTGGTGTACCCATCAAAATAAGTTTCATGCCAAATACTATCCTTTTTAATGATAAGAAACGCTACAGTTTGTAAATTTTTGTGAGTCGTGTTTAATTTGTCAGTAGCCGGAACGCTATTATAATCTTTAGAAACCGCCCAAGGTTGTGCTATTCCTTTTTGAATGGTACGATTTGGAAATTCTTTATAATCTTCTAAAAAAGCGGTGGTATGTCCTTTTAAATAAACGGTTTTTATCGCACGAAGCAAGTAATCTACATCAAACACATACAAGATAAGAATGAAGCCAACACAGCTTATAAAAAACCATTTAAAGAAGGTAAGTAACCGTTTCATGGGGCAAAAGATTTGATAAGCAATATAATAAAAATTATTTTCTTATCGTTTTTTTCTTATAAAAAATTAATAAACCCTATTATATAAAGCTGATAGTTAACTGCTAATTGCTAAAAGCTGACAGCTAAAACTTACTCCACAAACAAAACCAATCCTTTTAAATAATGCCCTTCTGGGTGGTAAATATTGGTTGGGTGATCGGGTCCTTGTTCTAATTTATGTAAAACTCTTATGTTTCTTCCGGTTTCTATGGCTGCTGCGGCAACGGTATTGTAAAACAACACATCGTCAATTACTTGCGAGCAGGAGAAGGTAAACAAAATTCCGTTTGGCGCTAAGGCTTTTAAACCGGCAATATTTAACCGTTTGTAGGCTTGCGTTGCGGTATGTTTGCTTTTGATGCTTTTTGCGAAAGCGGGAGGATCTAACACAATAACATCATAGTGTTGCGTGTGTTCTTTCATAAAGTTGAACACGTCGTCGGCAACTGCTTTGTGATTGGCATTTGGAAAATTCAATTCCATATTACTTGCTGCTAAATCCACTGCTTTTTGAGAAATATCTACTGAAGTTACTAATTCCGCCCCAGCATTCATCGCGTAAATGGAAAATCCGCCTGTGTAACAAAACGTATTTAGTACTTTTTTGCCTTTGGAGAATTCGCCTAATAATTTTCGGTTCTCACGTTGGTCTAAAAAGAATCCCGTTTTTTGACCTTCTACCCAATTTACAGAAAACAAAATGTTGTTCTCTTTCGCAACTGTTTCGGCTTTGTTTCCAAACAAGAAATAATCAGTTCCTGTGTTGGGTAATGTTCCTGAACTTTTACAATATATGGTTTCGCAATACTCCGAAAAGTTTGATTTAATCGCTTCTGAAATTTGCTCCATTTGAAGAAAAATTCCGGTAGAATGCGCTTGAATGACCCAGTTTTTATCGTAATAATCTATAATTAATCCAGAAATTCCATCGCCTTCACCATGAATAACACGGAACGCATTGGTAGCTTCAAAATCTAATAATTGGGTGCGCAAATACCAAGCTGATTGTAGTTTGTCTTTCCAAAAAGATTCAGAGAAAGTTTCTCCGGCAAACGTCAAAATTCGCACTACAATACTTCCTTTATCACTAAAATATCCTGTGCCTAAATGTTGGTTTTTTGAATCTACTACATCTACCATTTCGCCATCGTTTAGTTCACGACTCACGCCATACACTGCACCGCTGAAAATCCAAGGATGACGACGTTGAATAGATTTTTCTTTACCTGATTTTAGAATTACTTTTGGAAACATAGTTTGATTTGAAAATGAAAAAATTTGAAAATTTGAAAATAACCGAGTAGTCCATTTTCAAATTCTCAAATCTTCAAATTGATTAATTATATACTCATTTCAGGAATATCTCCTTCAACGATTAAATCGGCTTCTGTGGCTTTAATAATGTCATCTACTGAAACACCTGGTGCGCGTTCTACTAATTTAAACCCTTTTGGAGTAACTTCTAAAACCGCTAATTCGGTAACGACTTTTTTCACGCAACCTACACCGGTTAAAGGCAGTGTACATTTCTTTAAGATTTTTGATTCGCCTGCTTTATTTACGTGCATCATGGCAACGATAATATTTTCAGCAGAAGCCACTAAATCCATAGCGCCACCCATTCCTTTTACCATTTTTCCAGGAATTTTCCAGTTGGCAATATCACCATTTTCAGAAACTTCCATAGCGCCTAAAATAGTTAAATCTACTTTTTGGGCACGAATCATTCCAAAACTAAATGCTGAATCAAAGAAACTGGCTCCAGGCAACGTAGTAATCGTTTGTTTTCCTGCGTTGATAATGTCGGCATCTTCTTCTCCTTCAAAAGGAAAAGGACCCATACCTAATACGCCGTTTTCAGATTGAAATTCCACCGAAATATCGTTACGAACATAATTCGCCACTAAGGTTGGAATGCCAATTCCTAAATTTACGTAGTACCCGTTTTTAACTTCTTGGGCGATTCGCTTAGCTATATCTTCTTTTGATAACATAATTCTCTCTTTTACTGTATACTAAAAACTGAACACTAATTACTTTTGTCTCACCGTTCTTTGCTCAATTCTTTTTTCAAATTTTTCCCCTTGAAAAATACGATTTACCATAATTCCTGGGATGTGAATTTCGTTTGGATTCAACGTTCCGGCTGGTACTAATTCTTCCACCTCAGCAATCGTAATTTTTGCAGCTCCTGCCATACATGCGTTAAAATTTCGAGCCGTTCCTTTGAAAATTAAATTTCCAGCTTCGTCACCTTTCCATGCTTTTACAATAGAAAAATCAGCTTTATAGGCCAATTCCATTACGTGCATTTTCCCGTTAAATTCGCGTATTTCTTTGCCTTCTGCTACTTCAGTTCCGAAACCTGCAGGTGTAAAAAACGCAGGGATTCCTGCTTGAGCCGCACGACATTTTTCGGCTAAAGTGCCTTGTGGTGTAAGTTCTACATCTAATTCGCCTGAAAGCATTTGACGTTCAAATTCGGCATTTTCTCCTACATAAGAAGAAATCATTTTCTTAATTTGACGCTTTTGTAATAACAAGCCCAATCCGAAATCGTCTACACCGGCATTGTTTGAAATGCAAGTTAGATTGGTAATGTTTTTTTCTACTAAAGCAGCAATACTGTTCTCGGGAATGCCACAAAGTCCGAAACCTCCTAGCATAATCGTCTGTCCGTCTTGAATTCCTTCAAGTGCTTCTTGTACGTTGTTTACTTTTCTTGAAATCATAATATAATTTATAGTCCGTCTAATCCGTCAGTATCTGGTTGTGCGTCTATTGGAACTGCGGTAGAATCTGTAGCTGTAGAATCTACAACTGCTCTAGGTTCTGGTCCGCAATCTACTTTTATAGACATATTTGCAGGTCTTTTAAATGGTTGTTGTGATACATTTAACGTTGGATCTGCCAAGCATTTTCGCATGAAAATACCATAAATTGGTAAAGCTGTGGTAGCGCCTTGCCCCATATTTGTGCTTTCAAAATGTGCCGAACGATCTTCATTACCTACCCAAACTCCGGCGGC
>Ga0209134_10000076_pt1 | contig 26778 bp, 22 predicted proteins | sample LauGreSp1BDMLBSN_2_FD_187566 | JGI IMG/M metagenome (GOLD analysis project Ga0209134, IMG submission 187566) | Freshwater lake microbial communities from Lake Michigan, USA - Sp13.BD.MLB.SN (SPAdes) (version 2) | ecosystem: Environmental > Aquatic > Freshwater > Lake | place: Lake Michigan, USA... | reverse complement strand
TGCCGCATCGAACGCCATCCGAAAGCTCGACAAAATAGGATTTCTTTTTTGTTAACACGCCGCGAGAAGTCCCTGCTTCGAAGTGAAATTGAAGATCGTGAGTAAGAAATCGAAGACTGATTTTGGACATCCTGCAATTTATTATTTTCTATTCGATTTTGTGCCCTCCCGTATTATTTTTAGCTTTAAGGTTATTATATGAAGCAGCTAATTACCATTCTTCCGTCCTTGCTTTTTGGCCTGATTACCTACGTCCGGAATAAACTCTTTGACTGGGGAATTTTGCCATCTACCTCCTTTGATAAACCGCGCATCATTGTGGTGGGAAATCTGTCGGTAGGTGGAACTGGGAAGAGTCCATTCGTTTCCTATTTAGTCCAAAACTGGAGAGGAAACGATCGATTGGGGATTTTGAGCCGTGGGTATGGGCGTAAAACGAAGGGTTATCTAGACGTACAAGTGGATTCGACGGCGGAGGAGGTGGGCGATGAGCCTTTGGCCTATAAAATGGTATTTCCTGAGCTGCCTGTGGTCGTTTGTGAAAACCGGGTGAAAGGAGTTCAGCAGATGCCTGAAGTGGACGTGCTATTATTAGATGATGCCTTTCAGCATCGCTCGATAAAAGGGTCTGTCAATTTGGTTTGTTCTACCTTCTCGCAGCCCTTTTATAGTGATTCTATGCTGCCTCAGGGACGTTTACGGGAGTCTGCTAAAGGGATAAAACGGGCGGATGCGGTGATTGTGACCCGTTGTCCGAGCATATTAACGAAGGAGCAAAAATCGAATTTTGCCCAAGGCGTTTTACGGAATACCAAGGAAGAGAAACCGATCTTTTATACGAGTGTCCGTTATGGCAAGCCGCAAGGTCCAAGGGAATATTTGCCGAGTAAATGGTCTCTATTTGCCGGAATTGCAGATCCAAAGCCCTTTTTCGCCTATGCTACCTCCTTGGGTCAGATTCAAGAGGAAGTGATGTATGCTGATCACCATCGTTTTACGGAGATTGAATTGTTAGACTTAGAGCAGCAGGCCAAAATGATGGCAGGGGACGAGGGTTTTTTAACGACTCATAAGGATTATGTGCGTTTAAAGGCTGAATTAGCCCAATTGCCTAATCTAGCGAACCACTTGTATTATTTGCCAATGGAAATGTATTTCATTGATCAGGAAGAACAGTTTTGGGACTGGTTAGGAAAAAACTAAATTTGTAGCGTGAAGTATAGACTGATTGTTCTTCTTATTTTATGGGGTATTTCGCCCGCTTTTGCACAGACTTTGCAGTCCGCAGGAGGGGATCGGAATTCTTTCCCTGATCCGATGGCGCCCAAAGATCCCAATGCACCTAAGCCCGTTTCTAATGGGAAGTCTGGGCGTGCGGCTTTGGATGACTCCACTAAAATGCTCTATGGACCTCAAACCATGTCTTATTTTAACGAAGAAGATGTGTTAAATGGGCGAGGAGCAAAAAAATCAGTTGATACGAGTCTACACTTGTTTCACCGCTATTTATTTCAGGAGAGATCGGGCTTTTTGACGGCTCATTTAGGGAATGAAGGTACGGCGGTTCGGAATATTTTTGTCAATAAACCAGATCAAATAGGGACACAATTAGGCTATAATGCCTATATGCCCTATGCTTTTGCGACGGACGAGGTAAAGTATTACCAAACAAAATCACCCTATTCTGACATTGAATATTATTTAGGAGCGGGTGGCCAAACGCGTCTGAATTTTACGTTCGCACGAAACGTGGATTCGCTTTGGAATATGGGTTTTGAGATTCAGAGGCAGGTTTCGGATAAGTTTTTGACCGATTCGAAATACAAATCGGGAAATCAAACCTTGACAGAGCAATGGGGCGTCTTATTCCAAACTAATTTCAGGACACGCAATAATCGGTATCGATTGTTATCCCATTTGAACTATTTTGATCAAGGAATTCAAGACCAGGGAGGATTACAGTTGTTGAATGGCTTGGATCCGACTACGGCTTTGAATTACACGGATAACGGAGCGTTATTTGCCACTTCAGGAGTTCAGTCCAATGATTCTTTTATCAAATTCCATTTTTACCACGAGTTCATCGGGTTTAAAGGATTGCAATTCTTTCAGCGCGTAGACGTAGAAAATCGGACTGCGAAGTTTAAGGACCTTAATTTTGCGACGAATCTGACTAAATCATTTTACTCGAAGAATTACGGAACGCAAACTGATTCCTTGTACAATGAGAATCAATGGCAATCCTACACTCATCAAACGGGTATAAAAGGAATATTTAGAGGTTTTACTTACCGGACGTATTTCAAACAGCGCTTTTGGGATGTGAATAACCCGATGGCAGGTTTGCAAAAGAATCGTTTAGAAAACTACGTGGGTCTGTTTTTGCAGCAAAAATTCAATGACAAGATCGACTTTACCGCAGATGGAGAATATTTAGTAGCATCCGATTACCGCCTGCAGGCAAGCTTTATTTCTCCGTTTTTTCAAGTTAAGGCGAGTCGCACTTCAGTGAGTCCTTCGATCGCTCAGAATTGGACTTATAACTCCGCTTTACGATGGAATCAATCGTTTGATAATGTCCTATTTGATGAGTTAACAGGAACCTTAGATCTTCATACGAAAAACGTCTATTTCCGTCCAACCGCGACGATTCAACGCATCGCGAATTATGCCTATTTTGATACCTTGGCTACCGCAAAACAAGCAGCTGATGCGATAGGCGTATTTAGAACAGGGTTTTCGGCAGGAGGTACTTTTAAACGTTTTGAATGGTCTGCCTTGGTTTTAGCCAATACAAAGACGGGACATGATGTGATTAGGATGCCAAACTTGGTTGCTAATGCGAATCTTGCCCTGAATGTCCAATACAAGAAATTGTTGTATATGCAGTTTGGTGTAGATGTACAGCATCAATCGTCCTATTACGCGGATGCCTATATGCCTACCATGCAACAATATCATTTGCAGAACCGCTATGAAATTCCGGCTTTTGTTCAAGCTGACGCTTACGTATCTTTACGCATTAACCGAGTTCGACTTTTCTTTAAAATGCAGAATGTAACACAAGGATTGTTAAATTCGAATTACTATACCGCTTACTTACATCCGGCGATGGCTCGTTCCTTCGGTTATGGTGTTCGTTGGCTATTATTTGATTAAAAAACAGTAAACCTAGATAAATTATGAACACTATTTCACGCCGAAATTGGGTGAAAGGAATGGCGCTTGCTACCTTAGGCAGCGTTGTTTTTACAGATCTCAAAGCAGCCAATGCGCCCAGCATTCAATGGAGCGCTGATCAAGACCAATTATTACAAGCTTGGATAGGAGTGATCATTCCTGAATCCAGTATTCCTGGGGCCGTTTCCTTAGGCGTTCCAGCTTATGTGAAGGTGATGCTTCGCGATTGCTATGAGCCTGCTACCTCTACCACATTGATGAAGGTTTTAGCGGCTTTACCGTCTATTGAGAAGGTTTCTGAGTCCGAAAAGGAGCAATTGTTTTTCCAAATCGAACAAGGCAAACAGGGTGCTGATGCGCAGAAAGCCATGGCCACGTTGAAGGGCCTGACGATTCGCGGTTATATGACCACGGAATACGTGATGGTGAATCACCAGAATTATGTGATGGCACCTGGATTTTTCAATGGCTGTGAACCTCTTAAAAAATAAACCGAGCGATGAATATTTTAACTAATGCTGAAAAACGTACTTATGGTGCGATTGTGATAGGTTCTGGTATGGCGGGCGGATGGGCTGCTAAGGAATTTTGTGATAAAGGAATCAAGACTTTGGTGCTCGAAAGAGGCCGTAAAGTGACCCATAATGAAGATTATCCGACGACTTTGTTGAGTCCTTGGGAAATGGAACATAGAGGGCAATTAACGAAACAGGAGATCGATGAAAATCCGATCATTTCGAAGTGTTATGCCTTCAGAGAAGATGCGAAGCACTTTTTCGTAAAAGATGCAGAGCATCCATACATTCAAGATAAACCATTTGATTGGATCCGTGGCTACCAAACCGGAGGAAAATCACTTCTATGGGCGCGTCAAACACAACGTTGGTCTCAATTAGATTTTGATGGTCCAGCGCGTGATGGATTCGCGGTGCCGTGGCCGATCACTTACAAGGAAATAGACCCTTGGTATTCCTATGTGGAGCATTTCGCTGGTATTTCGGGTAATAAGGATGGATTGGATTCCTTACCGGATGGCGACTTTTTACCCCCGATGGAATTAACCTGTGTGGAGAAACATTTCCAAAAAGAGATGAAACGTTTGTATGCAGATCGTCACGTCATCATTGGTCGCTGTGCTCATTTAACGGAACCGCGTGATATTCATATTCAACAGGGACGTGGGACATGTTTGGGTCGTAATTTATGCCAAAGAGGTTGCCCATACGGTGGTTATTTCAGCGCCAATTCGTCTACGTTGCCTTGGGCTGCAAAGACGGGTAATATGACGTTAAGAACGGATTCCGTAGTTCATTCGATCATTTATGATGAAAAGAAACAAAAAGCGGTAGGAGTTCGTGTCGTAGATGCGCACACGAAAGAGATGGTGGAATATTATGCTAAAGTCATTTTTGTGACAGCTGCTGCGATTAATACGAATTTAATCTTGTTGAATTCGAAGTCTTCTCGCTTCCCGAACGGTTTAGGGAATGACAGCGGATTATTAGGAACGCACATAGCTTTCCATAATTACCGTGCTTCCTTGTCTGCGGAATACGAGGGGTTATTAGACTATAAAACTTCCGGAGGACGTCCTAATTCAGGGTATATTCCTCGTTTTAGAAATCTATACAAGCAAGAAACAAACTTCTTACGCGGTTATGCAGCGGGGATGAGTGGTGGTAGAGGAACGCACGCAGATCAAAGTTCGGTGGGTGAGAGCTTGAAGAATTCATTGTTAAATCCAAAATGGTCGAACTGGTATGCTGGATCGCACATGATGGGGGAAACGATTCCGAAGGAAAGTAATAAAGTGACTTTGGACTCCACGAAAAAAGATGCCTGGGGAATGCCTTTGCTACATATGGACGTGAGCTATGATAACAACGATGATTTGATGGTCAAAGATTTTATCGATCAATTCACCGAAATGTACGAGAAGGCCGGCTTCAAGAACATCAAAACCCGCGATTCACACGCTCCCGCTGGATTAGATATCCACGAAATGGGCGGAGTGAGAATGGGTTCAGATCCGAAGACGTCTCTTTTAAATAAGTGGAATCAAATGCACCACGTCAAGAACGTGTTTGTGACGGACGGAGCTTGTATGACCTCTACCTCTACCCAAAACCCATCGCTAACGTACATGGCCTTTACGGCGCGTGCGGTAGATTTTGCGGTGAAAGAAATGAAAAAAGGAAATTTATAATGCAGACATTTTTAGGTAAAACGGCAGATCACCTCTTCCATGCTCACGGCATGGAGGAATTGAAAGATATTGCCGTGGTGATGCCCTCGCAACGGGGTATCCTTTACCTAAAGAAGGAATTAGCAATTAGAGGGGATAGACCTTTTCTGTCCCCTTCTTTTTTTACGATTGAGGAATTTGCGTTGCAGATGACGGATTCGGTGCTAGAGGATCCGATTGACTTGTTGATGGAGGCTTATGCTTGTTTCAAGGAGGTTGATTCGAAAGTTGATTTTGATCGTTTTGTGACCTGGGGGCAGATGATGTTGAAGGATTTCGATACCCTGGATCTGTATTTAGTGGATCCATCGGCCTTGTTTTCCTTTCTTTCTGAAGCTAAATCGATTGAGCGCTGGGGACAAGAATATGGTCAAGATCACGCAGATGAGTGGATTACGGCTAATACACAGGCTTATTTCAAATTATATGATTCGCTTTTAGAGGTCTATATTCGGCTGAAAAGTAGGTTAGAATCGAAGGGAACTACCTATCGTGGACTCGCTTATCGCAAACTAGTGGAGCTGTTAGAGGCGGGTAAATCACTCGGTTTTAAACAAATTTATTTTGTTGGTTTTAATGCGCTTTCTAAATCCGAGGAGACCATCATTCGTTTGCTATTGCGGGAGAATGTGGCACAGACGCTTTGGGATGCGGATGAATATTATGCCAAAAGCAAGCATCACAGGGCAGGTAATTGGCTGAAAACCTATGCGAATCCGGCGGATCCAGCCTATTTATCGCGCGGTCCATTTCATTGGATGGGACGGGATTTGTTAGAAAAGCCAAAAGAAGTGGAGATTGTGGGTTTAGCAAATCCATCGGCCCAGATTTTTGTGGCTTTGGAGCAAATTCGTGCATGGCAAAGTGAACACGGGGATTTGGAACAGGTAGCCCTCGTTTTAGGGGATGAGAGCCTTTTAGATTCTTTATTGCCCTATTTAGGGGAATTTAAAGACCGTCTGAATATTACGATGGGCTATTCGTTGAAGAAGTCCCAAGTGTTTTCGTTGATGGAGATGTGGTGGTCCATGGTGCCTTTGGAAAAATACCCAGTTTCACTAGTAAAAGCGTTGAAAGAGCATCCATTGATGAATTCCGTCAAGCTACCTGCCTGGAAAGAGACAGATTTATATCTCTCACAAGTTCCGAGCGGGGGTACTATTTTTATATCGTCTTCATCCACTTTTGAAGATTGCCTGAAAGCTTTGATTCGCTTATTAACGGATATTCTGTACAAAACAGATAAGGATGATTGGGATGCGGAATCGCAGGCCATTTTGCAGGCTTTGACCGTGTTAGATAAGTTAGAAGAGATCGCTCAGGCGAATCCCTTTATATCAGTTAAAAGTGGCCAAGCACTTTGCAAGCAAATGGTGCAGCAGCAAAAAATGACTTTTGAAGGCGCGGAGAAACGTTCCTTGCACGTGATGGGGTTGTTAGAAACGAGGACCTTGGATTTTGACCGGGTGATTGTTTTATCGCTAAATGAAGGAAGTTTACCTGGAACGCGGAAGCGCGAAAGTTTGATTCCTGTTGATATTGCGAATATGGCGGCCTTTTCGCTACCTACGTTTACACAAGCGGATGCGGTGACGAGTTATCACTTCTATCGATTATTGCAGCGTCCTAAGGAGGTGATGCTGGTCTATGAGCAGAATGATTCATCATCAGCAGAAGTAAGCCGTTTTATTCGTCAGATTCGGTATGATTGGGCCAAAAAGAATCCACATTTGAACCTTCGGGAACCCGCCGTTAAATTCAGTTCAGATGAGGTCTCTAATCCGGAAATAACCTTGCGCATTGAGAAAACGCCGGAACTGATTGCTGAAATAAAAGATGTGCTAGCTCGAAGAGGGTTATCTCCTTCTTCCGTTGCTATGTTTGCCAGCTGTTCGCTAAAGTATTATTTCTCCCAAATAGTCAACCTGCAACAGGAAAAACAGCGCGATGATGAAATGGGGGCGGATGTATTTGGGACCTGGGTACACAAGGTGTTGGAATTATTGGATAAACAAATGATCGCTTCTGGCGGTTATGAGGATGGTCTTAATGTGGCACAAAAGAAGGCCTTAATCGAACCTTTGTTAGCAAAGGCGATGGAAGAGATCAAGGAACGTGAAGGAAATTTCGAAGTAGAGAAAGGCTTTAATTATGTGTTGCAAGAAGTCGCTAAAACGTTGCTGGGAACTTATTTTGATCAATCTGCTGCTTGGTATCAAGAACGAATCCAATTGCTAGCCGTAGAAGAAGAAGTGAATACGGTACTTTCGATCCCAGTGGGTACAGAAATGTGGCCAATTAAAATGAAAGGCCGGATAGATCGATTGGATCTAAAAGGAGGATCTGTTTTGCGCATTGTTGACTATAAGACGGGAAAAGTGGTGAAGAAAGATGTGGACGCAGGCGATAGTTTGGCGGATACTTTGAGAGATGAGGAACTAAAAGCCAAACTTTTCCAGTTGTGGATGTACAAGTTTTTAGTGACGAAGGAGTTGCAAAAAGCGCCGTCGGAAAGAAAGGAGTTTTTACAAGGTTTGGAAGTAGATCGAATAAGCATTGAACCCGGTATTATTTCCTTCCGGAATTTCGATGAAAAGGTCCTGTCTTCGCCACTCGAATTTACCGAGGGAGAGTCAGTCGCTGAATTCGTCCAAGAATCTGAGAAGCTAGTACAGTATTGGGTAAAGTCACTCGTTTCCACGGATCAAGCCTTCGAGAAAACGGTGAATATAGACCAATGCACTTATTGTGATTTTACCGCTATTTGCCATCGAAACGTGTAGTTTCAGTAAAATGACGTAATTTTGACCCATAAATTGATATAAAATGACATTTCAAGAAATCAACGAACGTATTATTGCCTTAGCTGCCCAAAAAGGCGGCCAAGGTGTCTCATTCAAATTCGCTTTCCCAGGTGGAATCATCGTCGTAGGTGCGGATGGAGCTGTATCCAATGAAAATTTGGATTCAGATTGCACGATCTCTACCACAGAGGAAACATTCACTTCCATCTTAAACGGTGAATTAAACTCCATGATGGCCGTTATGACTGGTAAAGTGAAAATCTCTGGCGATATGTCTGTCGCAATGAAGTTGACGAATTTATTGTAATCGATGAACTTTACGGATACCATTGTTGCCTTAGCGACGCCCGCAGGGGTAGGAGCGATTGGCGTAATTCGTCTTTCGGGAGATCGAGCCATCGAGATCGTGAACGCCGTTTTTAAGCCCAAAGATCTATCCACCCAACCCACTCATACCATCCATTACGGCCGTATTGAGTCCAATGGGCGGGTCTATGACGAAGTGGTAGCCAGTTTATACATTGCACCACGTTCCTACACGAAGGAAAATGTGGTCGAAATTTCCTGCCACGGTTCCCCGTTTATCCAAGAGAGTATCCTTCAATTGTTTGTAGAACACGGGGCTCGCTTCGCTCGCCCCGGCGAATTTACTCAGCGCGCTTTCCTAAACGGAGCATTCGACCTAGCCCAAGCAGAAGCCGTAGCAGACGTTATTGCCGCCGATTCTGCCGCTGCCCAAAACGCCGCTTTGCATCAATTACGCGGCGGTTTTTCGAAAGAATTAGCCGCATTGCGCGAGGAATTAATTCATTTTGCGTCTTTAATTGAGCTAGAATTGGATTTCGGTGAAGAAGATGTGGAATTCGCGGATCGCAAGGATTTGGAAGCTCTGGTTAATCAATTATTAAAGAATATCCGTCCACTCGTTTCCAGCTTTAGAGCTGGTAATGCGGTGAAGAATGGGGTGGCAACGGTGATTGTGGGGAAGCCCAATGCAGGTAAATCGACGCTTTTAAATGCCTTATTGAACGAAGATAGAGCCATTGTGTCTGATATCGCAGGAACAACCCGCGATTCCCTCGAGGACGAATGGACCCTAGGTGGAATTAAATTTCGTTTAGTGGATACGGCGGGTCTTCGTGAAACTTCTGATGTGATTGAAGCGCTAGGAGTGGAGCGAACCCAGGCGTGGGTCAAGAAAGCGCAAGTGGTCATTTATATGGCCGATGCGACATCTGAAACACCTGATGGCCTCGCAGCCGGCGTGGAAGCTTTAGGGGCGTTGGAAATCCCTGTGATAAAGTTGTTGAACAAAGTAGATCAAATCGCTGATCTCTCTGCATTTCAATCGGCTATCCCGGATTTAATTCCCATCTCCGCTAAAAACCGTGACGGCCTAAACGACCTAGAAACCGCCTTGTTAAACGTAGTCGGTTTAGATCAAGTGAGCACGAACGGCACATTAGTGACAAATCTTCGTCACTACCAACAACTATTGCAGACTCAAGAAACCCTAGAAGGCATTTTAAATGCGTTAAAAACGGGTTTGACAGGCGATCTTATCGCACAAGACCTTCGTTATGCCTTACATTACTTAGGAGAGATCACGGGTCAGATTTCGAATGACGATCTGTTGAAGAATATCTTTGGGAAGTTTTGTATAGGAAAATAGCCGAAGGCTATTTAAAGAGTAGAGATAAGAGAGTATAGAGTAGAGATGTAAATCATAGAACATAAAGCACAAAGAATAAAGTAGGTATAAAAAAAGAGAACGAAAATCGTTCTCTTTTTTTATGGTATTTTTTGAATATTTCATGAGTGCATCTCCGCAGGCGATGCTTTTCAAATTGTAGATTATAGAGTAAAGATTTAGTTTGATGACTTGTTTTAGAGTCAAGATTCCTTATTACCATTCGTAAAAAATATGACGAAGGCCATTTTTAAGAATGGTAAGAAGGAATCAGACTATTTAAAACAAATCCTTAAACTGAAAACCATTAGTCAACCTCTCCTTACCCAGCTTCTGATACTCCGCTAACGCCCATAACACAAATTCCTTTAAGAACAACTTATCCGCCGCCTCAACATCCGGTTGATAACGAACAATCAAATCCTCTAAAGGCTTAATCTCATTCAACGTCGAAGCATAATCTGCTGCATTACATTCGTCATACAACACAACACCACCCTCTGCATAGACAGCCTCCATCAACACTGCGTATGGACTCTCTTCGATCTTCTTAGATAGCTTTTCAATCTTAGGGAATAATCCAGGGAAGAATGATTTGATGGCTGAACCGATCAATTGCTCAGCTACAAATGCCGCGCCTTCTTGCTCGCCTTCATAGACTAATTCTACTTTACCAGTAATGGCTGGGATGATTCCCATGAAGTCTGACAAACGTACGGTCGTTGATTTCTCGCGGTTTAACAGAGCACGTCTTTCGGCTGTGCTCACTAAACTCTCCAGCATGGAGATACTCATACGAGCGCTGACACCACTCTTTGAATCAATATATTCACTCTCTCTCGCCTCGAATATGATTTGCTCTAATAAATCGTAGGCTAAATTAGGGACATAAACGCGATCCGATTGAGCTTCGTTAATACGGGCCTCTTGAGATGAAATCTTGCGTGCAATCGCAATCGTTTCTGGATAATGTGTCAAAATTTGAGATCCAATACGGTCTTTCAAAGGCGTCACAATACTTCCTCTATTTGTATAATCTTCCGGGTTCGCCGTGAAAATGAATTGAAGATCTAAAGGCAAACGCAATTTGAAACCACGGATTTGGATATCTCCCTCTTGTAAAATGTTGAATAAGGCTACCTGAATGCGCGCTTGTAAATCGGGAATCTCGTTAATGACGAAGATGCAGCGATTCGCTCTAGGAATCATTCCAAAGTGAATCACCCGGTCATCCGCATAGGATAATTTCAAATTCGCCGCCTTGATCGGATCCACATCACCAATTAAATCGGCTACCGTCACATCTGGAGTAGCTAATTTCTCCGCAAATCTGTCCGAACGGTGTAACCACGCAATCGGTGTCGCATCTCCTTGAGCCGCGATTAAATCGATCGCGAATCTGGAAATAGGGGCTAAGGGATCATCGTTAATCTCTGAACCAGCCACGTAGGGGATGTATTCGTCTAAGAGATTAATCATTAAACGAGCCAAACGTGTTTTCGCCTGACCGCGTAAACCCAATAAGTTGATATTATGGCGAGACAAAATCGCGCGCTCTAATTCTGGAATAACGGAGTTTTCAAAACCATGAACGCCCTCGAAAACGGTCGTTCCTGCCTCCATGTGTTTAATCAAGTTGTCTCTTAATTCGTCTTTAATCGATTTGCTTATGTAGCCTGAGGCCTTTAATTCGCCTAAATTGTGGATCATCTTATTTGAGTCTTTTCTTTCTATTCGTTTCGTAATCTTGGAAAATCATTTCCCCTAAGCCCTTCAAGCCTGTGTAAAAGGCTTTTCCTTGGTTTGCTTCGGTGAATTTGTCCACAAATTGCTGCAGATAGGAATCCCGGGCAATCATAAAAGTGGTAATCGGAATGTGTAATTTACGTGCCTGCGCCGCCTGAGTGTAACATTTCTCCGTTACGTAGGGGTCTAGTCCGTTGCTATTCATATAATAGGTACCATCTTTTTCCCGAACACAGCTCGGTTTTCCGTCGGTAATCATAAAAATCTGTTTGTTGGTATTCCTTTTTCGGCGCAGAATATCCATCGCTAATTGCAGTCCAGCCACTGTATTCGTGTGGTAGGGTCCCACTTTTAAATAGGGAATATCCTTGATGGAAATGCTCCAGGCATCGTTTCCGAAGACTAGAATGTCGATGGTATCTTTGGGATAGCGAGTTGTAATGAGTTCTGCCAAAGCCATCGCCACCTTCTTCGCCGGCGTAATCCGATCCTCGCCATATAGAATCATGGAGTGGCTGATATCAATCATCAAAACCGTGCTCATCTGCGATTTAAATTGCGTGTCCTCTACGACTAGATCCTCCTCGGTTAACTCGAATTCACCTATTCCGTGATTGATTTGGGCATTTTTCAAACTCTCTGTAAGGGAAATTTTCTCTAGACTATCGCCAAAATGATAGGATCTAAATTCCCCCGTCATTTCATCTCCCTGGCCTGAAGCCTTGGTCTTGTGATTCCCAGCTCCACTTTTATTTCAGTTACCGAAGATGTTTTCCAATGCTGTTTGGCGAATCGCCCGCTCTGTTTTGGCCGTAATCCCCATCCCAGAACCTCCATTTTCATCGATCTCCTCGCGGATATAGCCTTTGGCCTTTAAATCCTCAATGAAATCCTCAATGGTATAAGTCTCATCCGTCAGCTCGTATTCTTTGTCTAATTCGCGTAACCACTCGATTGCCTCATCAAAATCCCCCGACGTATGTGTGATTAATTCCTTGAAAATCCCGAAAAGCTTATCAAAAGGGGAGATGCTCTTCTCCTCAAACTCCTTGAAATAAAAACCCTTTTTATTCATGTCTTTTAAACCCTAATAGCGCTTTAATTGTTCAAATAAACAGCTAAATTTGATAAAATGAGTGACCAAATAATTTCTTTTCGATTTTTATCTTTCCAAGGCTTTGCAAACCAGCGCTTTGCCTTTGCTGAAATGGGTCGCTCATTCGTCCAAAAATGGGAATCAAACGGCCTTTCATTCGCCAAACATCTAGGTGTAGGCGCGGGCAACGGCTTCTCTATTTGGCCTGATTTTTCTTCCTATGCTTTCCTTGGGGTGTTTGATAACCAAGCAGCATCAGATCATTTTTTCAAAACTAATACACGTTGGTTAACGCTGTCGTCGCATTCTTCAGAAACGAAAGGTTGGGACGCCGTTGCTATAAAGGGCCACGGAACTTGGAATGGATCGAATCCTTTTTCCATTGTGGAGGATCCAGGGAACGGTCCCCTTTTAGTGATGACGCGAGCCAGTATTGTATGGTACAAATCTCCCATTTTCTGGTTCTATGTCTCTCACGCGAGTAAATACTTGGAAAATCGGGCGGGTTTATTGTTTGCCAAAGGCGTTGGCGAATTCCCTCTCATCGAACAAGCGACGTTGAGTCTTTGGGACTCTTCGGAAAGCCTAGATTCCTTTGCCTATAAAAGTAAGGAACATGCGCCTATGATTAAAAAGACGAGGAAGATTGGGTGGTATTCGGAGGAGATGTTTACTCGATTCAGAGTAATTTTGGTTTTATAATTTCAAAAATGGGCTGCGCCATATTTTTCAAAATTATAAAATCAAAATTCTCTAAACTCGAGATCACTTTTCTTTTTCTTAAAGCATAAAGCACAAAGAATAAATATTGACTAATAAGTATAGTTAATACTTCACGAATTCATCGCCGCAGGCGAACCAACTTTATTCTTTGTGCTTTATGCTCTATTCTTTATACTTCGTACTTTGTGCTCAATTCTTTACAATTCGATAAAGTGCGAAGCATTTTATCGAATAGCCTCAATCCCCCTCGTCCTAGTCCTAATCCGTATCGCATCCTGCACATCATAAACGAAGATTTTGCCATCTCCCACATTGCCCTCTGAGGCATTGTCAAGGATGACATCTAAGCATTTTTCGAGGTTCTCGTCGCTAACGACGCAGATGATCATCACCTTTGGCAATAAAATCATCGACTTCTCTGTACCGCGGTATATTTCTGAATAACCTTGTTGTAAACCTGCTCCGCGAACGGGAACGACGGTCATACAAGGGATATCGGCATCGATCAAGCCTTTTTGAATAGCTTTTAATTTCGATGGTTTTACAATGGCTTCTACCTTTTTCATATCGTTTTTAGTTAGCTATTATTCAAAAGTTGTATATGCTTCTACTCCAAATTCAACGGCATCAATACCCGCAGATTCTGCTTTGTGACTTAAGCGAATACCCATCGTCTTTTTCAAAGCCATGAAAATAGCATAGGTTGTAGCAAAAGAGAATACGCTGATGACGGAAACGCCGATTAATTGGGTGATGAATTGAGCGCTCTCACCGGTGATGAATAAGCCATTCTTTTGGGAGAATAAACCTACGGCAATCGTGCCAAAGAATCCGTTCACACCATGTACCGCAACTGCACCCACGGGATCATCCACTTTCATTTTGTCCACCACCACTACCGCGATATCGACGATCGTACCTGCGATAAAACCAATAATCAAGGCTGAATCAGGTGAAACCACATTACAGCCCGCTGTGATGGCCACTAAACCCGCCAAAACACCATTAATCACCATCGTAATATCCACTTTCTTATAGCGGATAAACGTGTATAACATGGTGGCGATACCACCCGCTGCAGAGGCAAGGAAGGTGTTCGTCGCTACAGAACCGATTAAATCCCATTTACCTACAGCCCCTAAGGTAGAACCTGGATTAAACCCGAACCATCCGAACCAAAGGATAAAGGCACCTACCGCCGATAAGGTTAAATTATGTCCCGGAATCGCATTGGCTGTTCCGTCTTCGTTGTATTTTCCAAGACGAGGTCCTAAAACGATCGCACCTGCTAAAGCGGCAAATCCACCCATCGCATGAATGGCTGCGGATCCCGCGAAGTCGTTAAAACCACGTAAGGCTAACCAGCCGTTTGGATTCCAAACCCAGTTTGCCGCTAATGGATACAATACCGCACTGAAAATGGCTACATAAATAGCATATGACCACATTTTCATCCGTTCAGCTACACCGCCAGAAACGATGGAGATAGCTGCCACGGCAAAGCCCATTTGTATAAACCAAAATAGGGAATTAGAAATGGTCAAACCTAAGCCTAGGTCTCCTTCCATAATTCCAGTGTCAAAAGCCCAATAGCCATTGGATTTCCCATAGGCAATCCCAAATCCGACTAAATAAAAAGCAACACCACCGAACATGATGTCGATCATTACTTTGGCAATAATACTAATGGCATTCTTTGAACGGACGAATCCAGCCTCTAAAAGGGCAAATCCTCCTTCCATTTGGAAAATAAGAGCAGCGCAAAGGGCTACCCAAACCGTATCAATAGCGTGTGTGAGTTCCACTTGCTGAGCAGCAAGCGTGGCAGTTTCATTCATGGTTTTGTGTTTTGTATATAATGCTTCGTTTGCAAAAATAGAAAACGATTTGGAATATTCTGCATTTTGATGGAACTTTAACCCTATACAAAAACCTATTTATGAAAAAAATCATTGCACTCTTTTGCCTAGGCTTAAGCTTCGTTTCATCCGCACAAATCCCATCGATTATCCCCATTCCATCACAGGCGGTATATCCTTCCGGGAAATTCGTTTTACCTGCTGCTATTTCAATTTCAGGTCCCTCTGATGCTCAATTGAAAGTGGGATATGCGACCTTATTGTCCAAATTAAACAAGGCGACAGGTCGCCAGGTTTCCTTGAAAAATAATGGTTCTGCGACTATTCAACTGCAAATCGTGAACAACGCTAAACTAGGAGCGGAGGGATATGAAATGCAAGTGAATGCGAAAGGAGTTGCCATCAAGGCGAATAAGTCTGCTGGTTTATTCTACGGAATTCAAACGCTTTTACAATTACTGCCTAAAGAAATTGAATCAAAAACAGTCGTTAAAGGAGTAAACTGGTCGATTCCCTACGCACAAATTACCGATACGCCTCGTTTCGCTTGGCGTGGCCAAATGTTCGATGTGGCTCGTCATTTCTTCACTAAACAAGAAGTGAAGCAATTCATCGACGATATGGTAGAATACAAATACAATATTTTGCATTTCCACTTGACGGATGATGAGGGCTGGAGAATCGAGATTAAATCCTACCCTAATTTGACGAAGAAAGGCGCCTATAATGTGAAGAAAGTAGGTCGTTTCACCACTTTTTCTAAGCCTGAACCAAATGAACCGCGTACTTATGGCGGTTTCTATACACAAGAAGATATCAAGGAATTGGTTAAGTATGGGCAAGAGCGATTTGTCAATATTGTACCAGAAATAGATGTTCCTGGTCACTCGATGGCTGCTGTAGCCTCTTATCCAGAGCTTTCTTGTACGCCAGGTGCGAATAAATATGAAGTTATTTCCGGTGAGCCATTCATCGACTGGTCGCATGGCCATCCAGAGGCTTTGCAGGATAACACGCTTTGTCCGGCGAATGAGAAGGTCTATACATTTTTAGACAAAGTGATGGGCGAAGTGGCCAGCCTATTTCCCTATGAATACATTCATATGGGAGGAGATGAGTGCCCTAAGAATTATTGGGATAAAAATCCGGAGATTTTGGCTTTGAGAGCACGCGAGGGATTGAAAAATTCGCAAGAGGTGCAAGCCTATTTTGTGCGTCGATTAGAGAAGATTATAACCTCTAAGGGTAAGCGCATGTTAGGCTGGGATGAGATTTTAGAGGGCGGAGGATTGCCAAAGGGAACGGCTGTTATGTCTTGGCGTGGCATCGCCGGCGGTGTAGAAGCGGCTAAATTAGGTCACGAAGTGGTGATGACACCTAATAATAATGTCTATGTGGATCTAATGCAAGGTGATAAAGCTATTGAGCCGCCTGTCTATAAAACAGTTAGATTAGCCGATTCGTATGCCTTCAATCCAGTTCCGGCGGGTGTGGATGCAAAATTAGTGAAAGGTGGTCAAGCGAATATGTGGTCGGAACAATTGTTCAATTACCGCCATTTGCAGTACATGATGTGGCCTCGGGCGCTAGCCATTTCTGAATCTCTTTGGTCCCCAAATGAAAACAAGAATTGGGATAATTTCATTGGGCGTGTGGAAGATCACATGGCGCGTTTTGACGTAGCAGATAAGAAATATGCTCCTTCTATGTACGAGGCCATTGTGAATGTGAGCAAGAATGCAAAAGGTGAATTATTCGTAGAATTAAAGAATGAAATCTCGGGTTTACAGATTCACTATAGCTTTGATAATTCGTATCCAGATCAACATTATCCCACAGCCAATGGCTTAGTGGCTGTTCCTAAGGATGCAGAACTACTGCGCGTCGTATCGTATCGTGGAAATAAAATGGTAGGTCGTACGATGAACATTTCACGTGCGGACTTAGAAAAAAGAGCTAAATAATGCTTTTAAACTTTATTTTTAGTCTATTATTATCAGTAGGGGTGCCCAATATTTCGGGCGCCTCTTCTGCTTCTACGACTAACTACCTTTCGGTTAAGAAAGGTTATGTGATGTCCTATAATGGGGTAGAGGGTAGAGCGAATTGGGTGGGTTGGACATTGAATGCTAGTGATGTGGGTGCTGTAGATAGAACAGATCGTTTTATTCAAGATGAATCATTCCCTCGTAGTTTTAAGATTGTTGATGAGAAGGATTACGCTCATTCAGGCTATGATCGAGGGCATCTATGTAACTCTGAAGATAGAACCTCTTCCTACTATTTAAATGAGGAGACTTTCTTAATGTCCAATATGATTCCGCAAACGCCGGAATTAAATAGAGGACCCTTCAAGATGCTGGAGGAATATTGCCGTAAACTAGTCATCAAAAAAGGTCAGCAACTTTTAATTTATTCCGGAGGAATAGGAGCAAAGGATCGATTATTTTCTGGAGTTATCGTTCCAGCCTATTGCTGGAAAGTAGTGTATACACCAGATAAAATCTGGTGTATACTTTTTCCAAATGAACGAGTTTTGAACAAAAACTGGCAGACCTATGCGGTGCCTTTGGAAACCCTAGAGAAAATGACGGGTTTTCGTTTTCCGCGGAAATTATCTTAGCATATACATAGCCAGTTTCTTAGCAGCTAAGAAATTCTCATATTCTAATGGCGTTCTGCGGTTATTTGTGTACTCGGTATACAACCAAGGATCACCCAGCGCAAATACTTTACCTCTTCCCACTTTCGACGTAGCCATCACCACATGACCTAGGTGATTCACTAGTGGCTTCGCATTGCCGCTCAGTTTTAGAGTTGTTATTTCTTTGATGTAGACCTTTTTAATGGGGTCAAATACTTCGTTACCTGCCGTTATCATTACAGCACCTTGCTCCCAGTTGCGGCCTTGAACGAAATTCAAGTTAGGAGCGACGAATTCGATGCCAAAACGTTTGGCCAAAATATTAAACTGAGGAATCTCGCAGTTCGTAGTGTCGTTTGCTAACAAGATCAAATTTCCACCAGCCTTTACCCAAGCCTCGATTTCGTCCGCAGCCTTAGTCGTCATGAAATTCGGCTTCGCCGTTTCCTTGTAGCTATCTGGATCTACAATGATGTAAACAGAAGCGCCTTTCAAGTTCTCTCGCGTAGGAGAGGCTCCCAAGGTATCTAACGTAGCGCCTAATTGTTCGAATTGAATGCCCCATTGGTTAAACCCAGAGTCCTTGCGATCTTCCCAAGTATAGTGGAAGCGATTGCCATTTTTAGTCTCGTGGTTAAAGAAATAGTCCAATACTACTTTTTTGCCGGCACCGATGGGTAATTCTTTGGCAATCTCCATCTCTAAAGATGCCAGAATAAATGGACCCACACCTTTCAAATCATCTTTGCGTAAGGGTTCGCTCAAATAATAGTCGTACGATCCATCACGATACGGAACGCCACCTAAGCCACCCACACTCACCGTTTTCTCTAAATGAATGTAACCCTCCGCGTCCTTAGTGATGAACTCTTTCAGGATTCCAGCATATCCTTTCTCCGCGTTTTTGCGGAATGAAGCAGGTAAGTAGCCTTTTCTAACACCTTTAGCGAAGGCATAAACGAACATGTTCGAACAAGATGCCTCGAAATAGTTGCCTTTTTTGCCTGGATAACCCGGTAATTGATACCAAACACCCGAAGTAGGATCTTGAATCTTTGCGATGGCTCCTGATAATTGATTTAATTGTTGGATGAGGATTCCTCGAGATGGGTGATTCTTAGGCATATAATCCAACACATCGACTAAGGCCATCACATACCAGCCCATCGAACGACCCCAAAAATTAGGCGAATGTCCGTTCGATTTGTCCGCCCAAGGCTGTGCTTTAGCTTGATCGTAGGCGTGGAATAAAAGCCCCGTTTTCGGATCATTCGCGCCTTTGTACATTAACTGAAACTGCTTGACGATGTCAGCCCAATTGTCTTGTTGTGTGATTTGACCGTATTCGGCATAGAATGGCTCTAGCATATAGAGTCCATCTAACCACATCTGGTTCGGGTATCTTTTCTTATGCCAAAATCCGCCATCTGCATCTCTTGGTTGCGCCGAAATCTGCTTTCTTAACAGGTCAGCGGCTTTTTTATAGCGCTCGTCGCCTAATTCTTGGTACAGATACAGGAGCATACGTCCCGTAGTGATGTTATCAGAATTGAATTCATCAAAATGGTAGGTGCGAATGTTACCATTGGCATCTATGAAACTGTCGATGTTCTTTTTAATGTAGTTAAAGTAGGTGGCGTCACCCGTTCTTTGGTACACATGTTCTAAAGCTTTCAATACCAAACCTTGCTCATAATCCCAGCCCGCCGGTTTTCCCACTTTCACCGTGATGGAATCGGTGTGGGTATGCATAATGGATTTCGCCATTAGCTCGGAGTAATTTTGGGCTGAAACCGCGGTGCTTAACCCTAAAAAAAGAACGATCAGTTTTTTCATGTTAACGTAATTCAGAAATTTCTGCAAAATCCATATCGGTATAATCCTTATTTTCACCCGCCATTCCCCAAATAAAGGAGTAATTTTTTGTACCCGCTCCACTGTGAATCGACCAGGGCGGCGAAATAATAGCTTGGTGGTTATGCACCCAAATGTGCTTGGTTTCAGTCGTTTCACCCATCAAATGCAATACAGCGTGACCTGGCGTTACATCAAAGTATAAATAGGCTTCCATTCTTCTATCGTGTACGTGTGCCGGCATCGTATTCCAAACCGAACCTGGTTCTAAAATCGTCAAGCCCATCACTAATTGACAAGATTGAATCCCCTCGTTGTGAATGTATTTATAAATGGTACGGTGATTCGATGTTTCTAAACTACCTAAAACCACAGTGCTCACTTGCTCGCGATCTAATTTGGCATTCGGGTAATTGGCGTGCGCTGGGGAAGACAATAGGTAGAATTGCGCCGGATTATCCGAAGATTCCGAGCTAAAGCTTACCTCTTTTACGCCACGACCCACATAAACAGCTCCTAATTTTTCGATGGTAAATGACTCGCCATCCGCTGTCACTGTTCCTTTGCCGCCTACGTTTATAATCCCTAATTCGCGTCTTTCAAGGAAGAAATTAGCCCGTAATTTTTCGGGATTAGGCAGGTGCAACGTGTTCAATACAGGCATGGCTCCACCGATGATCATGCGATCATAAATAGTATAGGTTAATTGTATCTGATCCGCGTGAAAGATTTTCTCAATTAAGAAATTATCTCTGATTTCTTGGTTCGTAAAGGTGGAAACCTCTTTTCGGCTCGCCTCAAATCTATAGTCCATTCTAATATGTTTTTTTGTTTTCAAAGCGCTTTTGCGCCTAATTCTACTGTATATTTACACGTTTTATGCCAAAAGAGTTCCCACATACCCTCGCTCATTTCCTCCTTTCCATCGGTTTTCAATCGATGGGTGGTGACTTGTGGCAACAAGAGGAGTCAAAGGTACGCGTAAAAGCGATGCCAGGAGAAAGTCAGGAGGGTGATATTTGTATTGGGGAAGATCAATGGCTCATGCGTCGCCTCTCTATTGAAAAGCATATCATTGCTCGTGTGAAGTCTTTACGTTCCGTTTTTGCCCGCGATACGCGTATCGTTCCGATTGATGCGGAGACGGCACGGGAATTTTTAGACAAAGAACACGTAAAGGGTTTTTTAAAAGGTTCTAGTTATTTAGGTTGTATCGTTCCACCTCACCGGGTTTTTCGGGGGATTGAAAGTTCGTATACTTACGAGGGTCATCCACTGCTGGCGGTAGCGGTTTTTGGGAAATCAATAAAGATGAAAGAAGCTGGACTTGAGGGATGTCATTCGGGAGAATTAGTGGAAATTGCTACACTTTCTAGCATTCGCCTAGTAGGAGGTTTGACGAAATTCTTACAGGCCTACAAAGATTTGAATCCGGAAATGCACAATGTGATGACTTATGTGGACAAGGAATGGAATACGGGTAAAGGTTTTTTGGCTGTAGGCTTTGCCAAAATAGGAGAGACGGCCCCCATTCAGTTGGGTAACCGAATGAATAAAGGGAATTTAAAATTACGTTATGTCTACTGATCAGAAGCTTATCGTTTTGTTGGGGCCTACTGCTAGCGGTAAAACGGCTTTGGCCGTAGAACTTGCGTGCGCCTTAGATGGCGAAATCATTTCAGCAGACTCTCGTCAAATTTACCGCCGCCTCGACATAGGCACCGGAAAGGACTTAAAAGAATATGGGTTTATCCCTTATCATCTCATTGATAGTCATGAAATAGGTGAGGCATTCTCCGTTGCCCATTTCCAAAAGGCCGCCTTTGATGCAATCAACGACGTTTTTGCCCGAGGGAAACAACCCATACTCTGTGGCGGAACTGGTTTGTATATTGAATCCTTATTAGCGAATTACCAATTCTCTCATGTGCCTCATTTCTTGTCTGAACCTTTGGATATTCAATTTAAGTATACCGTTTTCGGCCTAAACCCATCCACTGAAAAAAGAAGAGAGAAAATAAGCACTCGTTTTCAGGCTAGACTGAAAGAGGGGATGTTAGAGGAAGTCCAGCAGCTTTTATTTGATGGGGTCCATCCAGAAGAATTACGTTGGATGGGTTTGGAATATAAATGGATCGTGAATTACATAGAAGGAGTGATTACGAAAGAGGAATTCGAAAAAGGCCTAGAGACGGCCATCCACCAGTTCGCTAAACGCCAAATGACCTATTTTAGAAAAATGGAACGGGCCGGAATTGAAATTAATTGGATTCCGGATGCCCTTGATTTTCAGGCGAAAAGAGATTATATCTTGAATTTTATCTAAAATTTTGAAGAAGAGTATTGCAAAATCTGGAAAAACGCATTACTTTTGCAATCTCTTAAGGAGACAGAGAGTTGGCAGAGTGGTCGATTGCGGCAGTCTTGAAAACTGTTGACTGTTACAGGTCCGGGGGTTCGAATCCCTCACTCTCTACCAGAGCGAAAAGCGAAACGAAAGTTTCGCTTTTTTTGTTTCAGGTCATTTAATTAAATTTCGGAATGAAATTATACCTCGTACCTACTCCCATTGGGAATTTAGAAGATATCACGCTGCGTGCCATTCGGGTGCTAGGAGAGGTAGACGGGATTTTAGCGGAGGACACGCGTAATTCAGGTCAATTACTGAAGCATCTAAATATCTCCAAACCTTTGTATTCCCACCACGCCCACAACGAACACACCGGTGTTCCTGGGGTAATCAAGATGCTGAAAGAGGGCAAATCGCTTGCCTTAATTTCGGATGCAGGAACGCCGGGTATCTCTGATCCAGGTTATCTCCTAGTGAAAGCATGTGTAGATAATGGCATTGAGGTGGAATCATTACCCGGTGCAACGGCCTTCGTTCCGGCCTTAGTAAATTCAGGTTTCCCTACGGATCGTTTCGTTTACGAGGGTTTTTTACCTCATAAAAAAGGGCGTCAAACGCGTTGGAAAGCCTTAGCGGAAGAAGAAAGAACAATTGTTCTATATGAATCGCCGCATCGTTTAGTGAAAGCCTTAGAACAAATAATCGAATTTATCTCGGCTGATCGATTAGTGATGGTAGGGCGTGAGATAAGTAAGCTTCACGAACAAATGGTGCGAGGAACGGCTACAGAAGTATTAGCCTATTTCACGGCGCATCCAGATAAAGTGCGAGGTGAAATTGTGATTGTTATTGCTGGAAAATAGATGAAAAAGATCCTTTTATTTTTGTTGATTTCTTTGACTGTAAAGGCTCAGTTGAGTTCTAAGGCAGAAGTGGTTTTAGTAACCGTCGCACCAGGAAAGGAATTACATTCGGCATTTGGCCATACAATTCTGTGGGTAAATGATCCGTTGAATGGTATTGATCGGGCCTATAGTTTCGGGACATTCGATTTTAAAACAGAGAATTTTTATTTGAAATTCTTGATGGGCACCCTGCCCTATACCATTTCTGTTCATTCGATGCAGGATGAATTTAATTACAACGCGCAATATGAAAAGCGTGGAATGATTGCCCAAAAGCTTCAGTTAGATTCTCTTCAGAAAAACGCCATTTTTCAAGCATTGGAAACCAATTTATTGCCTGAAAATAGGGAGTATGCCTACAAATTTTTCTATGATAATTGCTCTACGCGGATTCGAGATGTAATCGAGCGGAATGCACCTGGAAAATACCGTTGGATTCAGAATCCATCTTTAGAAGGTAAATCATATCGGGATTGGATGAATAAATACCTTGCGCCTAATTCCTGGGTGACCTTGGGAATGAATTTAGCTTTGGGGATTCCATCTAATGTAAAGGCGACAGCCTCACAGGCGTGTTATTTGCCGGATAATTTGGCTTCAGCTACTAATCTGGCTAAAGGACTTTCAGCTAACCCGGTAACGTTATTTGATGCTGAAGTGTCAGAGGAAGCAGGTTTTGATTTCACTGGACCCTATGTGATTTTAAGTGTGTTAATCGTATTAGTGGGGTTAGCGACCTATAAAAAACGATTTTCATACGCTGCGGACGTGGCTTTATTTAGCATTATCGGTTTGTTAGCTTGGTTCATTTTCTTTTTAGGAACGGCAACTAATCATGAGGTGATGGCATGGAATCCGGCATCGTTGATGTTGTTTCCATTGAATTTTCCGTTAGTGATTTGGTTTGCAAAAGATCCGTTGAAATGGAAAAAATACCTGCAAATCATCAGTGTTTTGTGTGTGATTGGGCTTATTTGGTCAGGAATACAATTTGCGCCCATGGTCTTAGTTGGATTGCCTATTTTTATACGTGTGTGCTATTTATCCTTCATCAAAAAATAAATGCGTTATTATCTTTTACTCCTCATCTCCTTTTGTGGCTATTCCCAGGAGGTGTTCAAGCCTTTAGAACAACGGAAAGAAATTCAGCCGTTGAAGATTGAACGCGTCTTGAAAGCGGATGGACATTTAGATGAGGCAGAATGGGTAAAGGCTCCTGCGGTGAATGTAGACTTTCAGGTAGAGCCTTTTCAAGGACGTAAGGCCTCTTTCAGTTCGACTGTTAAACTACTGTATAATCGGCAATTTCTGTATGTGGCGGCTATATTACAAGATAGTATAGGGAAGAATAGCTACCGAGCACCTAATTTGAAGCGCGATTATGCTTTTGAAGAAAATGATCTTTTCGGAATTGCCATTGATGGATTTAATGACAAGCGTAATGCGCTCGTATTGCAATCAAACGCCTATGGTGCGCAGCGTGATTTATTATCCTTTGATGATCGAGCTTTTGATATTGATTGGGATGGTTTATACAGAGTAAGAACGCATCGTTCGGATTCTTCTTGGGTAGCAGAATTTGCCATTCCTTGGCAAACCTTGCGTTATCCTAAAACGGATGGGAATAAGCCTCAGGATTGGGGTATAAATTTTTTCCGGGTACGACGATCAAGTAATGAATTATCGGTTTGGTCGCCACATCCCCGGTCGATGAGTCCGTTGCGTATGGATTATGCGGGCAAGTTAAGTGGGATTATTCCTCCACCACCCACGGCTACGAATATTCGTTTTATTCCCTACCTTTTGCAGGTATCGAAGAATTCGAAAGGCACCGAAATAGGGAATTCTACTGCCTCAGACTTTAAAATGGGTGGCGAAATTAAGTGGGCAATCAGTCCTACTTCCGTCATGGATTTTACCTTTAATACAGATTTTGCTCAAGCGGATGTGGATAGGCAGGTAAATAACATCTCTCGTTTTTCAGTCTTCTTCCCGGAGCGTCGTCAATTTTTCTTAGAGAATGCCTCGCTATTTTCAGCTGGGTTAGCCCCTGTTAATGAGGTGGTAGGTGGTTCGATGTACATACAACCCTTCTTTAGTCGGACAATTGGTTTAGATCAAAACGTGAATCCCATTGCCATTACGGCTGGAACTCGTTTTGTTTACCGTTCTGAAAAACGCAATTTGGGTGGAATTTATATGCGCCAAGGTGAGGGCGATGGTGATCCATTTACTAATTTTTTGGTGGCACGTTATTCCGAGAATTTTGGCAAGCAAAATAGGGTAGGAGCGATTGTTACCACAAAATCTTCCCCCTCAAACGTCGCTACAACCGGGGCAGTAGATGCCTTTATTCGCTTCAATGATAAATTCTCGTTCAGTGGAATGGGTACTTTGACGCAGGATTCGCGGAATAGTCAACAGGGATTTGCGGAATATGGCCAATTTCTGTACAAAGACAATTTAGTGACCTTATATTGGACGCATACAGTCGTTTCAGATGATTACAATCCTGAAATGGGATTTGTTTCCAGGAAAAATGTTTTATCGAATTCCCAGGGTGTCGATTTTAATGTGCGGGGTAAATGGCTGCCTACATTTATTCGATTTTGGCAACCAGGGGTTTACACCGAAGTATACCACAGCCTAAAGACAGGGAATATCATGGAACAAAAATTAGTTTCTGGTCCTCTCTGGTTTAATCTGCAGAATGGGGGTATCCTTGGGGGCTATATTGATGCGAGCGTTCAAAACTTGGAAGAGGATTTTAATCCAGTGGGCATTCGCATTAAACCGGGTTCGTATCGTTATTTCAGAAAAGGCTTTTTACTGGCAAGTGATCCTAGCGCGAAATATTCGGCCTCTACAGAATATGGTTGGGGTGGATTTTTTGATGGATCCCTGCAAAACGTAGATGCTAAATTTCGGGTAGCCCCTATCCCACATTTAAATGTAGGTTTGTCTTGGAACTGGAGCAAATTTGAAGACGTAGGTGTGGCTCGTGAGACGAAAGAAGTCAACTTGTTGATTTTGGAGACACGCATGGCCATCAATCCGCGATTGCAATTAATTGGCTTCTATCAAAAAAATACGACCGATAATTTGAATTCGGTGAATATGCGTTTGGCCTGGGAATACCAGCCTTTATCCTATGTATATCTCGTGTTTAATACCTTGAATTACCAAGGTGTGGATGCTACCCAACAGAAGCAACAGAGTTTTTTAGCTAAATTGTCCTTTCTTAAGCAGTTTTAACATGAAAATTGAATTACGCAGCGACACCTTTACTTTGCCCACCGCTGGAATGCGCGAGGCGATGTTTTCCGCACCTTTAGGGGATGATGTTTTTGGAGAGGATCCCACGGTCAATGCCTTGGAGGAAAAGGTGGCGAAAATATTCCAAAAGGAAGCCGCGCTTTTCTGTGTTTCCGGAACTCAATCAAACCAGATTGCCATTTCAGTTCATGTTTCCAAAGGCCAAGAAGTCATTTGCGACGAACTTTCTCATATTTACTTGTACGAGGGTGGAGGAATTATGGCGAATGCGGGTGCCTCTGTTAAATTATTGAAAGGTGATCTAGGCCGTTTGAATGTAGGTCAAATTAGAGCAGCCATCTCCCCGGATGATATTCATGCCTGTGAAAGTCGTTTAGTCAGTTTAGAAAATACGGTTAATAAAGGC
>Ga0209134_10000074_pt1 | contig 27062 bp, 22 predicted proteins | sample LauGreSp1BDMLBSN_2_FD_187566 | JGI IMG/M metagenome (GOLD analysis project Ga0209134, IMG submission 187566) | Freshwater lake microbial communities from Lake Michigan, USA - Sp13.BD.MLB.SN (SPAdes) (version 2) | ecosystem: Environmental > Aquatic > Freshwater > Lake | place: Lake Michigan, USA... | reverse complement strand
TAAAACTCCTTGGAACGTATAGGAGTAGCGAAGCAATAGAGTGCTCAAAGTCTTCACCCTAGATCCCAGAAGACCTGTGACTAGCGCAGACCCAGCAAGCACTGATACTAGGTAAACCTGACTTGTGCTTGTGGTGACAGAGTCAGAGTAGATAGCAAGCAATGTGGTCAGGACTGTTGTGAGAATAAAGATTGTCAGCTGAGTTCCTGCACTTATTGCCTTACCGAGTTTCTTGTTCACTAATGCAACTAGCGGTGAATAAGAAACTGCAAGAAGTATCAGTCCCAGTGCGACAAGTGCATATTCGAGGGTGTTAGAACTAAATACCACTCGGCTTTGCTCGTAACCAAACCAATAGAAGTAGCGACCGCCCCCAGTAACCGCTAGGTAAAGTAGCCCTAGACCTAGGAAGTGGAAGACACTTGCCGCAATTGTTGAGTTTCTTCCTGCACCTAGGAAGCTCTGGTAGATCAAAGACAGTCCAAAGGACACTAGGAAGATACCGAAAGCTGCAAGGTATTCGTAGATTTCTTTATCAACACCTACGTACCAAAGAATCCATGATGCGGCTGTTGCAATGTGTGCAACTTGAACAGCTAACGGATACTTGCCAACCCTCTTGACGTAGAAGCCAATTGCAAGAGTTGCAAACATAATCAAGGTGGTGCCAAGCACGCCTAGCCAATAGTTGTTTGGATCGATGAAGAGGAACCAGGTATTCAAGGCAACGGCTACAACCGGATAGGTATAGACACGTAGCCAAGAATTGATTCTGGCAACCGCTTCGTCATCAGATGAGAGAGCTCCAACCCAGTAGGAACGTGTGGCAATAGCCAAGACGCTAACTAGAGCAAACACTGTAAATGGCACAGGCTCTGGTCGTTCACCGAAACTTAGAACGTTTAGGACTAGGTAACCGACAGAGAGTAGTCCGAAAGCTGCAACGCTGAACAATGAAAATTTCTCAAGTGCATCATCTTCACGTTTAGCCAAGTCTTTTTCATACTCATGATCTTCAGTGCCTTTATCAATTTGTAGCTTGATCTTGGCCACTTGAGTGCCCAGCACACCAATTAGAACTCCACCTAGTGTGGTTGCGGCGGAGAACCAAGCAAATGAACCTGACCCAATTCCGAATCTTTCAACAAGGTCACCGAATGTGAAGACCAGTGCAGAAGCTCCTAGGGCTGCGATAGAAATAAGCTTCCAACCGAAGTTTGCTTTGAATCGTGCAAGTACGAATGAAACTAGCGACACCACTAAGAGGTTAAGAGTCCAGTACCAAGCTGGTGCGGTTTCCCAAGTGAATGACTCGTTGAGAATATCACCAGCAACCAAGATGGAAAACATCAGCATCGCTGAAGAGAATGTTGCCATGAAGTTGGCGAGCATGACTGAGAACTTTCTTCCCCAGAAAGCCAAGATTGCTGTACCAATTCCGACACCTAGTGTGACTCCAAGGAATCCTTCCTCAGGGAATGTGTCTAGGTTTGTAGAAACAAATATGCTTCCCGCAATAACAATGATTGCGCTAGCTCCCATAATCAACCACTGCTGAAGTGAAAGACTAGCTCTAGCTTTTCTTACCTTTCTAGCAACAGGCGCAGCAGGAACGCTTTGCTGTGATGCAGCTACAGGAGCTGATCCTGTTGTAGATGCAATCAACCTTTGTCGCACTGCCATCAAGTCTCGTTCGATACGAAGATAGCTAGCACTCAGTGTTTGGTAATCAAGAAGATCTTTTGTCTTGAACTTGTAACCACATGGACAAGTGATGGTGGCCTTACCGGCAAGATCTTCTGCAGAGAAACTGTGTTGGCACACTGTAGTAGGAATGTCTCCACCCATTTGGGTCGGTTGAGAATTGGTTTGAGGTGCAGCTACCTGGGCAGCCATAACAGGCGGAGCTACAACACCTCTACCTCTTAGCTTGTTCCTTCTAACAAGGAAGATAACTAGACCCGCAATTAGAAGCGGGAAGATGAGTTGCTGAAGACCAAAACCTAGGGCCGGTACAAAAAAAGTTAGTAATGGCAGAACTACGAAGAGACCAAATAGAGATCCACAGGTAATCCCTACGATTTTCCCCGCGCTCATTCCTTTTTCAGACATTCAATTGCCCCCTTTGAAGTAGTTAATAAAACATTAGTTATCATTTGTCTCTCTATGGAAACTATGGAAATGTTCGTTATTTAATCGTAATGGGGTGTTTGCTAACTTAATGCACCTTTATACAAGCGGTTTGAGCCCAGACCAACCTTCAGATAACACGCTTTATTCCACCTAAAATCAAGGCTATGGAGATAAAGAGTTCAGTAAGCCACAAAGCCAGCGAACAACATGACTGGTGGCGTTCTGCTGTTATCTACCAGGTCTACCCTCGCTCCTTTGCTGATGGCAATGGCGATGGCATGGGTGATCTAAAGGGAATTACCGCAAAGCTAGATTCCCTTGCAACCCTTGGTGTTGATGCAATATGGCTATCCCCCTTTATGCCTTCTCCTCAAAAAGATGCGGGCTATGACGTATCTGACTACAGAGGTGTAGATCCGCTCTTTGGAACACTCGAAGATTTTGATTCGATGCTCGCAAGAGCTCATGAACTAGGGCTAAAGATTCTGGTTGATCTTGTTCCTAATCATTCAAGTGATCAGCATGCTTGGTTCCAAGCAGCTTTGAATTCTCCTGAAGGTTCACCTGAGCGAGAGTTCTATCACTTCAAAGATGGCACTGGGGATTTACCTCCTAATAACTGGGTATCAATGTTTGGTGGTCCTGCTTGGACCAGAATCACGAACACTGATGGAACTCTTGGTCAGTGGTATTGCCACCTCTTTGATTCATCTCAACCAGATCTCAATTGGGAGAACCCTAAAGTTCAAGAAGCTTTTGAAGAGATTCTAAAGTTCTGGTTAGACAGAGGTGTTGATGGTTTCCGTGTTGATCAACCTCATGCAATGGCAAAAGCAGTAGGCCTACCTGATCATCCATATGTTGATAGAGCAGGTGCTGGCTTTATCGAAGGTGAAGAGAATCCTCCAATGTGGTTCCAAGATTCTGTCCACACCATCTTTAGAAGATGGCGTGAAATTCTAGATAGCTATGCAGGTGAAAGAGTGATGTGTGGTGAAGCTTATGTTCTTCCGCTGTCCTTTATGGCTCTTTGGGTTAGACCAGATGAATTCCACCAGACCTTCAACTTCAGATATCTAGATGCTCTCTGGAATTCAGAATCTATCTTCAAAACAGTAAATGAATCATTCGAAGCATTCGACAGCGTAGGAGCACCTAGCACTTGGGTGCTTTCTAATCACGATGTGATTAGACATGCATCAAGACTCGGTGGGGATTACGGCAGAGCTACCGCTTCAGATGGAATTGGTCCTAATGCCCCACAACCAAATCTTGAACTTGGACTGAAGAGGGCAAGAGCAGCCACCCTCTTCACATTAGGACTACCTGGTTCCATGTATTTGTATCAGGGTGAAGAACTAGGTCTTCCAGAACACACCACGCTCCAAGATCAATACAGACAAGACCCAACTTTCTTTAGAACAAATGGAGCCCGAGTTGGTAGAGATGGTTGTCGAGTTCCTCTCCCTTGGGAATCAGGAGTGAACCAGTCAAATGGTTTCTCTTCAACCGGAGAAGCTTGGTTACCTCAACCAGATATCTATAGGAACTACTCAAGAGATCTGCAGGAAAGAACTCCTGGCTCAACTCTTGAAATGTATAAAACAGCCCTAAAGATTAGAAGTGAACTTGACCTAGGTCACGGTTCCTTTGAGTGGGTTCAAGAACTTTGTAGTGAAGATGTCTTAGCGTTCAAAAACACGGACGTTCTTGTAATTCACAACTTTGGAGATTCGGCTATTAGCTCGCCTGAGGGAGAAGAGTTAATCTCTAGTTCCAGCCAGTCGCAGCACAATCATCTGCTGCCAAACGAGACTAAGTGGATAAAGCTTTAGTATTTTTCAATCAAATCGAAATAGATGCACACAATTTGGTTGTCACCACTCACCTGTACGCCGCAGGATTCCCAGAACTCTGTGTGGCTTCTTCTAAAGTCATCTCCGGTTAGATCACCTTCAGCTTCGGCCAGCGCAAATTCGTCTGACACTTCATCAAATTTGAGTACTTCGACTCTTGTAATCTGAATCTTTCCTAGAGCCTCATTGTTGCTCCCGACAACTACTTGAATCTCTCCAACAGACTCAATCTCTTCACCGTCTTGGATGTAATCGTCTAAGAGTCCCGCTGTTGCGCGCTTGTTGCCATTGAACACAAAGTCAAGAAGCGTGTCCCTTGACTCACCAGGGTTCCCGAAATCCATAACGCGATATCCATCGATGCGTTCCCATGCCATGGTTAAATTCTAGAAAGAGCTCTAGAAAAAGTTGAAACATTCGAATCGACCTAAAGCCACAGAAAGAAACCATGACTCCAAATAAACTATTCAACGTATTCGCTAAAGCAGAAGCAGTGACCTGGACACTGCTTATCTCAGCACTTATTGCTAGAGCAGCTGGGCTAGATCCAGCACTGGTGGGAATAGCTGGAGGTATTCATGGTGCTGTGTTCTTGGGTTATGCGGTAACAGCAGCTCTTACAGGGGTGAACCAAAGATGGGGCTTTGGTAAGACCGCTCTGGCTGTAGCTCTGGCAATTGTTCCGTTCGCAACTGTCCCATTCGAGATAAGACTTAAGAAGAATGGTTCCCTTGAAGGTGCATGGAGAACCACCACATCTGATGACCCAAGAGATAAAGGATTCATTGATCGACTATTCCGCTGGTTCATAGCAAGACCTATTACTTTGGTGCTTGTAATTGTGGTTGGACTAACAGCACTGTTTGTATTGCTTGTTTCTCTTGGCTCACCAACCGAATGGTTCGACTAAGAATTCAGAATCTTTTTAATTCTTTCTAGCGATACAGGTTCTTTAGTTCCAAGGCTTTGAGCAAACAAGCTCACTCTAAATTCCTCTAATGCCCATCTTGCATTCACAATGTTTTCTGGCATTCCATCTTTGAGTGGGATTGCACCACCTGCATTTTCAAACAGAAGTATTGCTTGATTGAGTTCAATTTCTAGGCGTCTATCTCTTTCAACATCTTCTAATAACTTTGCTGTTCTTATCTTGTTTGCTTGGAGATAGATAGGTAGCCGATCAAATCTCTTAAGTGTTGTGGTGCTGATTAGTTTGTTAGTCATCAGCTGAGCAAGATGCTTCTTCTGGTTAGCCAACACAAACAATAACGAGATGTCTTGAATCTGAGATATAGCTTTACTTGCATCCCTAGAAACAACTGCGATCTCAGAGATTAAGTTCATGCATCGTCTGCAATGTTCAATAACCAGAGAAGATACTTTAGAACCAATCTCTTGAGCAACCAGGATAGCAATTGATTGATTCTCTATTTCATCTTGAATTAGAGCGAGAATCACATCATCTACAAAAGCAGCGATGTTTCTATAGCCAACAGAAACAACTGCCAACTTCTCTTCTTTAGATAGGTCTCCGGTCACTTGAGTAACTGGAGTTTTGACTAGAGAGGTTACTTCAGAAATATACTTCTGCTTCAACTTCAATGCATCAACGTTAGGGGTTAGAACTTTTGCCATACCTGGCTTGTGCTTCACAAAAGCAGGATCAAACTTTTGCTTTAGTTCATCAAGGTCAATGCTCACACCTTTAACCTCTTTGTTTTCAGCAACGAGCTTGTAGGTAATGCGAAGGGATACTGGCAGTTCCTCAAGTTTGAAGTCAGCACCTGTCATGTGTGTTCCGCTGAGGGTTCTAAGTGTCTTAGCCAAGGTATCAAGTAGTGGCTCAGTCGGGTTCTCTGGAAGGGTGGCGAGTGTCTTGCTAGCCCAGTCTGCTGCTGGAACCACATACTTCCTTATGTTCTTAGGCAGAGTTCTAATTAGTTCAGAGATAAGGTTTTTCCTCAGCTGCGGAACCAGCCAATCAAAGGCATCTCTGGCAGTAGCAGGAAGGTCCTCTATTGGAAGAAGGACTGTTAGGCCATCTTCAATCTCACCCGGCTGGTACTTGTATTCCAGCTTGTAGTTATCTTCTCCGAAGGTCCACTTACTAGGAATCTCAATACGGTCAGTGGTTTCTTGAGGAAGCAGATCTTCTCTTGTCATCGTTAGAAGAGTTGGGTTTTCTCTTTGAGCTTTCTTCCACCAACCTTCAAAGCTTCTAGTTGAAACAACCTCTTGAGGAATTCTTGTTTGATAGAAGCGGAAGACATCTTCATCATCAGGAGCATAAAGAGGCTTCTTCGAATTCTCAGCCAGTTCTTCTAGACGTTCCAGTAACTCTTTGTTTTCTCTATCAAAGGCTTGCTTAGAATCCCACTCACCTTGAACTAAAGCATGCCTAATAAACAGTTCTCTACACAGTTTCATATCTAGTCTTGAATACTGCATTCTTCGAGAGACAACGATAGGAACACCAAAGAGCATTACTCGCTCATAAGCAACAACAGATCCTTGTGATTTCTCCCAGTGTGGTTCACTGAAGCTTCTCTTCACCAGATCGCCTGCCAGGCTCTCAGCCCACTCAGGATTTATAGCAGCGTTCATTCGTGCAAATACTCTGCTTGTTTCCACAAGTTCAGCACTCATCACAGCGGCCGGTGGTTTCTTAGCTAAAGAAGAACCAGGGAAGATTACAAACTTCTTGCCATTAGAACCTAAGTATTCATTACTGGTCTTGGCAGGCTTGTCACTCTTCTTTACAAGATCTCCAGCCTTCTTATCGGTTAGTTGCTTAAGTCCAATCTGAGAGAGCAGGCCAGAGAGCAAGCTCTTATGAATTCCATCTGGATCTGATTTAGGTTTACCTGGAATGATTCCCAGAGGCTTAGCAATTGAAGTTATCTGTCTGACTAGGTCTTGCCATTCTCTAACTCTTAGATAGTTCAAGAACTCTGCTTTGCAGAGTCTTCTAAAAGCAGAAGAGGACAAAGACTTCTGCTTCTGCTCTATGTAGTTCCATAGATTTAGAAGAGTAAGAAAATCACTTGTCACATCAGTGAATCGAGCGTGAGCTAGATCGGCTTGTGGACGTTTGATTACAGGTCGCTCTCTAGGGTCTTGAATAGTAAGACCAGCAACAATAATCATCACCTCACGAACTAGATCATGCTTCTTTGATTCCAGCAGCATGCGGCCAAAGCGAGGTTCTATGGGCAATCTAGCCAAGTCCTTACCAACAGCAGTTAGCTCAACTACCTTGCTCTTTGGGTCTTTCAAACAACCAAGTTCTCCAAGTAGAGCAAGACCATCTTTCACTCCCCTTTGCTCTGGTGCTTGTAGGAAAGGGAACTTAGTAATCTCACCAAGGTCTAGTTGAGCTGCCTGAAGGATTACAGAAGCGAGGTTGGTTCTTAGAATCTCTGGATCAGTGAACTCTGATTTAGCTTCATACTCATCTTCTGAATACAACCGGATAGCTACACCTGGGCTAGTTCTTCCTGCACGTCCTGCCCTCTGGTTGGCACTCGCCTTAGAAATAGCTTCGATAGGAAGTCTTTGAACTTTAGCTGCAGGAGAGTATCTAGAGATACGAGCAGTACCGGCATCAATCACATACTTGATGTTTGGAATAGTTAGAGAGGTCTCAGCAACATTAGTTGCCAGAATGATTCTTCTCTTGAGTCCTGCAACCTTGCTTGTTTCAAATACCCTATGTTGCTCAGCTGAAGACAATCTTCCATATAAAGGTAAAACTTCAATCCCACTACCTAGAGCGCCTGTTGTGATTCTTCCTTGAATAGCTTCTTGTGCATCCTTGATTTCAGATTCACCTGAAAGAAAAACCAGGATGTCACCTTTATCCTCTAAAGAGAGTTCATCAATAGCACTTAGGATTCCGTCGATGTAATCTCTGGCAGTTGTGCTGGCATCAGGATCTGGATTGTCTTCCTCATCCTGATTAATTGGACGATATCTGACTTCAATTGGAAATGTTCTTCCAGAGACTTCAATGATCGGAGCATCATTGAAGTGCTTACTAAATGACTCAGGGTCAATAGTTGCTGAGGTGATGATTACTTTGAGATCTGGCCTTTTTGGAAGAAGCTGTTTTATGTAGCCAAGCAAGAAGTCGATATTGAGGCTTCGTTCGTGAGCCTCATCAATGATGATGGTGTCGTACTGTTCAAGTTTCCTGTTTCTTTGCATGGCATTTAGCAAGATTCCGTCGGTCATTACCTTGACCTTGGTCTTAGGTCCTGCCTTATCGGTGAATCGAACCTGGTAGCCAACTAGATCACCAAGGTCTACCTTTAGTTCTTCGGCGATACGCTCTGCTACAGCCCTGGCAGCAATTCTTCTTGGCTGAGTGTGAGCAATGCTGTTTCTGCCCAACTCAAGACACATCTTAGGAATCTGGGTGGTCTTACCTGAACCAGTAGCTCCAGCAATAACAACCACCTGGTTGTCCTTTATGGCCTCCAGAATCTCGCTACGGCGAGCACTAACCGGCAGGTCTTGCGGGTAGGTAATCTTCTGGATGCTCACTAGACCAATGGTATTTGGCAGATGCCTTGTGTTTAGGGCTTAGATGTCTAGGTTTTCCCTCCAAATGGAGGATTTAAATCTGTTTCTTTCTTATTACGGCCCAATCTAAGGCGGGTTTTTCGGGTAATCTCAATGGATAGTGAAAAGAAGCGCGAAATGCGCTGATAAAAATGGAGGTTGGTTTGGACATCGCCCTCAGAGCTTTAATGGGTCGATTCGGTCGAATCTTAGCCGCGTTCACGATACTCATCTCAATCTTTGGTGCCCCAATCCTTTCTCAGGCTTCAGCTGCCGAAACTGATGGTTCAGCACTAATAATCACTGGAACTGTAAAGAACGAAAAGAAGCCTGTTCAAGGTGTCGAGTTTCGAATCACCGGCAACGGCTTAGATGAGATCGCAACATCCAATGCCGATGGAAAATGGCTTCTAGAGGTTCAAAAGAAAGGCATCTACGAAGTAGAGATCTTGCTTGAATCCTTGCCTAAAGGAGTTGGACTTCGCGATCCTGAAGCCAATATTCGTGAAGCCAACCTAAATGTCACAAACACCGCTGCTGTTCTCTTTCCTCTAGGTAAAGACACCAGAGTGATTCAACCTATTGGGGATCAGATTATTATCCGTCTCTTTGCTGGTCTAAACCTTGGTCTTCTACTAGCCGTTGCTGCTATCGGTATTTCATTGATCTTCGGAACCACAGGGCTTAATAACTTTGCTCATGGCGAGATGGTTACCTTTGGCGCATTGTTCACCTGGTTGTTCCATGTTGAATTCAAAATGCCTCTGCTGTTGGCAGCGACCATTACCATCGCGCTAAGTGCCGGTTTAGGTTGGCTACAAGACTCTGCTCTCTGGAAGCCTCTGCGAAAACGCCGACTGGGACTCAACCAGATCATGATTGTCTCAATCGGTCTTTCCATTGTGCTTCGTCAGCTTTTCATTCTCTTCTTTGAGGGTGACACCAAGGTTCTATCCAGCGAATACGAAAAAGTTGTTATAGGTCCAATCAACACAACCAGCTCTTCGATTTGGTCGATGGCTCTAAGCGTGGTTGCCCTTGCTTTTGTTGCCTGGTTCCTAACCCGAACCAGAATTGGTAAGGCTGCTCGTGCAGTTTCAGATAACGCATCTCTTGCAGCAGCCACCGGTATCAATGTGGAGCGCATCATCAGAATCGTATGGGTAATGGCTGGAGCTCTTACCGGGCTTGCCGGTATCCTCTATGGACTTCAATTCCAAGCTAGCTACCTACTAGGTGCACAGATTCTTCTGCTCTTGTTTGCATCAGTAACTCTTGGTGGTCTTGGAAAGGCTCTGGGAGCAACCGTAGGTGCAATCATCATCGGTTTTGTTGTGGAGCTATCAGCCCTGATTATTCCGATTGATCTCAAGTACGCAGCGGCTCTAATCATCCTCATCGTTGTCTTGCTAGTTCGCCCACAGGGTGTTCTGGGTAAAAAGCAGAGAATCGGGTAGGTAAATGGACATCCTGAATATAATCACCCTTGCCCTCGGCGAGATGCTTAGTCCAACCACAATTACTTTCGTGCTTTGTGCTCTCGGGCTGGCAGTGCACTTCGGCTTCACTGGTCTTCTGAACTTTGGTCAGGCTGCTTTCGCAGCTGTTGGAGCTTACGGAATGGTAATCAGCATTGACACTTTGAAGTTGCCATTATTCTTGGCAGTTCTTATGGGGCTTCTCTGCTCCATCATCTTTGCTTTGATCCTGGGTATTCCAACTCTGCGACTTCGTGCTGACTACCTAGCTATTGTGACGATTGCTACAGCTGAAGTCTTCAGATACTTCATGACAACTATTGGATTCTCCAAGGTCACCGGTGGTTCTAACGGACTAAGCCAGTTTGGTGGTGAGTTCTGGGCACTAAACCCAATTCCTGAAGGTAACTACAACTTTGGTTTTGTCACCTACCGAGCAGATCAGTTATATGTATTGATGGTTGGTTGGGGTGCAGTAATCATCGGTGCTCTAATCTTGCGTCTTCTAATGCGTTCACCTTGGGGTCGAGTGCTAAAGGGTATCCGTGAAGATGAAGATGCTGTTAGAAGCCTTGGTAAGAACGTCTTCTTCTATAAATTGCAAGCTTTGATGATTGGTGGAGTATTTGCCAGCATTGGTGGAATGATCTTCGTACTTAACCTTTCAAACGTTCAGCCTCAGGTCTGGACAACTAACTTCACATTCACTATTTGGTCGATTCTCCTTCTAGGTGGAGCCGCAACAATACTTGGTCCAATCGCAGGTGGAATGATTTTCATCGCCCTCATCAGCCTCACTCAAGGACTTATGAGTGGATTGGTGGAGCTTGGATTACTGCCATTCCTAACTCAGCCTGACATTGCTCAGATTCGTTTGCTCCTAATCGGTCTGTCATTGATGCTGCTTGTCATCTTTAGACCGCAAGGTCTGTTTGGAAACAAGAGGGAGACCCAGTTCAATGTCTAACTCTAAATCTGTATCTATAGACAAAATCTGCATTGGCGAAGCCGCACCAGGTTGCCGCAAGGTAGATCCAATTCTTATTGCGGACGGCGTAAGACGTCAGTTTGGTGGACTCACTGCAGTTGATGTTGAACACGTTGAAATCCCAAGAGGTCTAATCACTGCTCTTATCGGTCCCAACGGAGCAGGAAAGACAACATTCTTCAACCTGCTAACTGGTTTCGATAAACCAAACCAGGGTAACTGGTCATTTGAAGGTCAGAAGCTTGCTGGCATGTCACCTTATAAAGTTGCTCGCCTAGGCATGATTAGAACCTTCCAGCTAACCAAAGCACTGAGCCTTCTAACTGTTATTGAGAACATGCGCCTTGGTGCTCAGAAGCAACCTGGTGAGAGTTTCCTAACTTCATTGATTCGTCCTCTTTGGATACGTCGCGAAAAGGAAATCACCGAAGTAGCTGACTCTTTGCTCAAGAGATTCAAACTAGATGCAAAGCGTGAAGACTATGCAGCTAGCCTCTCTGGAGGTCAGAGAAAACTTCTAGAGATGGCAAGAGCACTGATGAGTGAACCTAAGCTCATCATGCTTGATGAGCCAATGGCTGGTGTGAACCCAGCACTTACCCAGAGTCTTCTAGACCACATTAAAGATCTGAAATCTAATGGCACCACTGTTCTATTCGTTGAACACGATATGCACATGGTTCGACACATCAGTGACTGGGTTATCGTCATGGCTGAAGGAAAGGTAGTTGCCGAAGGCCCACCATCAAAAGTTATGAAAGACCAGGCTGTGATTGATGCATACCTAGGTGCGCACCACGACACTGACCTTGGCACAATGTCAAAGCCTGTGACAACTCGTTCCAAGAAAGGCGACACTAAATGAACAGTCGCGAATTAGTAGTACACGCTGAAGATCTAGTGGCTGGCTACCTACCTGGAATCAACATTCTTAATGGCTGTAGCCTGACCGCCTACCAGGGTGAACTGATTGGAATCATTGGACCTAACGGTGCTGGTAAATCTACTTTGCTAAAGGCAGTCTTTGGACAGGTAAACATTAGATCTGGTCGAGTGCTTCTCAAGGGAGAAGACATCACAGGACTAAAGGCAAACAAGCTAGTGGAAAAAGGCGTAGCCTTCGTTCCACAAACTAACAACGTCTTTCCAAGTCTGACCATCGAAGAGAATCTAGAGATGGGTGTGTTCCAAACTCCTAAGCGATTCAAAGAACGCTTTGAGTTTGTAACTGAGTTATTCCCTGACCTAGGCAAGCGTAAGAACCAGCGCGCAGGCTCTCTATCCGGTGGTGAGCGTCAGATGGTTGCAATGGGTCGTGCACTTATGACAGACCCCTCAGTACTTCTATTGGACGAACCTTCAGCTGGTCTGTCACCTGTGAGACAAGATGAGACATTCATTCGAGTCAAAGAAGTTAATGCTGCCGGTGTGACAGTAATCATGGTTGAGCAGAATGCGCGTCGTTGTCTTCAAATCTGTGACCGCGCATATGTTCTTGACCAAGGTAAAGACGCATACACCGGATCAGGTCGCGACCTTCTGAACGATCCAAAGATGATCGAGCTCTACCTAGGTAACCTAGCTGAGCTCTAAAACAATTGATTGACCTTTTAGGTCGTTAAACAAAAGAATCCCCCGAGCTATTGCTCGGGGGATTCTTTTTAGTTTTGTGTTACGAGTTACTCTACAGAGTTACCGGCTACAGCTTCTAGGAAGACTGGCTTACCGTCTGTACCGTACTGGTAGATACCGATTGAAGCACCAGTTGGGTCTCCGTTTTCATCGAACTCGATTGGACCTGAGAAGCCCTCGTAGTCAACGTCTTTACCTGCCTTGATTGCAGCTAGACCATCAGCGAAGTTAGTTACCTTCTCGCCGCCTGTTGATACAGAGATCAGGTTGGCAGCAATCGCTTCACCTGAATCGTTCTTAGCCTGCTCTGCAGCAAGAGCAAGAAGCATAACTGCGTCATAGGTTTCAGCTAGGTAAGAGAACTCAACAAGTTCTTCACCATAGTTGTCCTTGTATAGAGCAGCTGCACGTGCCTTTAGGTCCTCGTTTAGCTCGCCACCAGGAAGAGTTCCCTTAGCGCCTTCAAGGTAAGGAGCAAAGCCCTCTGCCTCGTAGTTTGCTAGGTTTCCGTCTACTAGGAAGATGTCGCTACCTGGGAAGCCCTTCTTCTCTAAAGCTGGAGCAATCTTCTTGAACTCGTCGTATGAGATAACTAGAAGTGAGTCAGCGCCTGCTGCTACTGTCTGGTCAACGATGGTGTCGAAGTTTGACTCTGCTTCAGGGAAAGATAGCTCTGAAACGATGGTTGCACCAGCAGCTTCTAGAGTTGCCTTAGCCTTAGCAACAAGTCCTTCACCATAAGGGCTCTGCTGGTAGATGATTGCTACGTTTTCTTTACCTGCAGCAACAATCTGGTTTCCAACAATTGCACCCTGAAGAAGGTCGCTAGGAGCTGTACGGAAGTAGTATCCGCCATCGTCCCATGTTGAAAGGTCAGGTGCGGTGTTAGACATAGAGATCTGAACAACCTTAGCCTTGGTGACCTGGTCGATGATCAGACGGGTAACACCTGATGCAGCGGCACCAACGATTGCGTCAACACCTGCGTCAAGCAACTCAGTTGCTGATGCTGGTGCGATTGCTGGGTTGTCGCCATCGCTTGAATCCTTTAGAGTCCATTCGACAGGCTTGCCTAGAACTCCACCGGCTGCGTTGATGTCGGCGATTGCCAAGTCAACACCAGCAATTTCAGGTGGTGATAGGAATGCAAGTGCACCTGTTAGTGGAAGAACTCCACCAAGCTTTAGCACACCGTCTCCAGCCGCGTAAGGCGATGGGGTTGAGCAACCAGAAAGTGCTACTGCTGTGGCGGTAACCACTGCTAGAACACCCGCTAGTTTCTTCTTTGAGAATACGGTCATTATTTTTTCCTTTTCAGAATGTTTTTGCCCGTCAACATCAACGGGCACGCGCCAGCATAGTCTGAAACGCTTGGGTAAAGCATAGCCAACGGATTCGGGGTAAAACAGAGTGTTACGAATTATTTTTGCTTGGGCTGGGAAAAGTTATACTAACGAAACATTTTGGCTGAAGCCCAGTATTTAGGCTCGAAGCTTGCGATTTGCCCTATTTCTTCTCAATGCATCAGAGGTTAGGGTCAAAAGAGCCAACCAGACCAAAATAAAGCCAACCCACCTAGCTGGTGACATCTGCTCTTGAAACACTGTTAGAGCCAACACAAACTGGATGCTTGGGGTCATGAACTGCATGAATCCGATCCAACTCAGGGGAAGGTTCTCGGCCGCTGTGCCAAAGAGAATCAATGGAATAGCAGTCATTATGCCGAAGAATGCCAACCCAGCCACACCCTGCCAACCATTTGAGGTGATCTGAAGCCCCGGTGCGATGCTCGCAATAATTGCACCTTGAATAATTGCCACAGGTAAAAGTGCCCCCGACTCAATGGCATAAGAGTTCAATGGGGTTACTTGTCCCCCTAGTTTGTTCTTTGCCAAACCATATATTCCGAAGGTTGCAGCCAAGGTCAAAGCTATCCATGGCAGGTGACCGTAGTCAACGCTGAGGACAGTGACAGCAATAGCCCCTAGCCCCACAGCTACCCATTGGATAGGGTTCAACTTCTCTCTTAGGAAGAAAACAGCAAGCACGATAGTCACCAATGGGTTGATGAAATAGCCCAGTGAGGTTTCAAGCACACGGCCTGATGCAATACCTATTACATACACCTGCCAGTTGATCATGATGAGAACTGAGCTAAGCCCAATCCAGCCCAGCATGCTCTTGTTCTTGAATACAGCTCTAAGTGATGGCCACGAGCGAGTGACAGATATAAGAATGACAGCGGTAGCGAAGCCAAAGACTATTCGCCAAACCACAATCTCCCAAGGATTAGCAAAAGAAGCTAAACCGGTGATGATCAGCGGAAACGATCCCCAAATGAAATAAGCGGTGAGGCCGAGGCTCAATCCTTTGGCTACGTTCTTTACGTGCACTGGCTTTGCCTCGGATTCGATTTCACTCACCAGTACAACCTATCGCCAGAGGCTTAGAAGGACTCCACATAAGTCGCATAGCCCTTTTCCTTAAAGTGAAAACCCCAGCCGTGGAGGGCTGGGGCATTCGTGGCTAGTGAGGGATTCGAACCCCCGAAGGCTGAGCCGGCTGATTTACAGTCAGATCCCTTTGGCCGCTTGGGTAACTAGCCAGTGCTCCCGGCCGCCTGTAATCAGCCGGACGGGTGCTTCTCAACAATACCCGAAACTAGGCTTTCCTCGCTAATCGTCTTTATGCAACGGTTAGGTTTCATTGTGGTCTCATTACCTGTAAGCGTGTGTAAGGCTAGATAGATTACATAGGGATTTGCATACATTTACAGAAAAGGTTTTTAGTGGCTGGCATAGTTGATGTTGCTCGTGAGGCTGGAGTCTCAACAGCAACCGTTTCAAGAGCACTAAGTGGTAAAGATTACGTCTCTATCGAGACTAAGGAATTAGTTCAATCAGTAGCTGATCGACTGGGCTATGTCCCTTCGGCATCTGCCTACACACTAGTAACAGGTAGAACTAAGAACATTGGTGTTGTAGTTCCTTATGTTGACCGCTGGTTCTTTGCAACAGTTCTAGAAGCAATTGACAGAGAACTAGTTGCAGCTGGTTATGACGTAACCCTCTATAACCTTTCTTCAGGAGATGAGCACCGTAAATCTATCTTCACTAAGTCCCTACCTCGTAAGAGAGTAGACGCTGTAATCTGCGTTTCTGTAAAGATGAGCGAAGAAGAGATTGCTGCTCTAACAAATGTGAACAAGCCTTTGGTCTCCCTTGGTGGTTCTGTTGTTGGTGCAAAGACAATCAGAATTAATGACCATGCTGCAGGTGCTCTAGCTACTAACCACCTGATCTCCATGGGTCACACCAAGATTGCAATGATTGGTCAGAGTGAATCAACCGACAACTTCTATAAAGTCTTTGACGTAAGAAAAGTTGGCTACGAGGAGGCTCTAAAGGCAGCCGGTATTGAACCAAGACCTGGTTGGTATAGAGCAGTACCTAGATATGCAATTAGCGAAGGTTATGCTGCTGCCAAGAATCTTCTAGGTGATCCACACAATGCGCCAACGGCTATCTTTGCTTCCTCTGATGAATTAGCAGTGGGAGTATTGCTAGCAGCTAAGGACCTAGGGCTAAACGTTCCTGCTGATCTTTCTATTGTTGGCGTGGACAACCATGAGCTTGCTGACTTCTTTGGAATCACAACTATCAACCAGAATGTTGTGGGTCAGGGAGAGCTAATGGCTAGAACAATGTTAGAACTTCTGGATAACCCTAACCACTCTGTTCCTGAGGTTACCGAATGGCCTATTGAATTAATTGTTAGAAGCAGCACTTCCAGAGCCGCTTCAGCCTAGTAGTTAGTTAGAATCACGTTATGGCAGATTCCTCATTCGACATAGTCAGCAAAGTTGACAAGCAAGAAGCGTCTAACGCTCTAACCCAGGCTCAAAAAGAGATTGAACAACGCTACGACTTCAAAGGTGTTGGTGCATCCATCGAGTGGTCAGGCGACAAGATCCTGATGAAAGCCAACAGTGAAGAACGCGTAAAGGCAATTCTGGATGTATTCCAGAGCAAGCTAGTAAAGCGTGGCATCTCACTCAAGAGCCTTGATGATGGCAAGCCTTTTGCTTCTGGTAAAGAGTTCCGTATCGAAGCCACACTAAAAGATGGCATCGAACAGCCTGAGGCTAAGAAGATTTCAGCAATCATTCGTGAGCAGGGACCTAAGTCGGTCAAGGCAAACATTCAAGGTGATGAGCTAAGAGTGGTTAGCAAGAGCCGTGATGATCTTCAAGAAGTTATGGATTTATTGCGTTCAAGCGATTTGGATATTGACGTCCAGTTCACTAACTACCGTTAAAACTTAAATCTCTGGGTTTAGTTTTATATCTTTGTGCTTATTAGCAACTATTCCTGCAATCACACCTGCAATAGCAAAAGTTGCAATTGGGAATATCATTGCCAACGGCAATGATGAAGAATCAATTAGTGAACCCATAATCATCTTCGCGAATATAACAACAATTGTGTTTAGTAAAAGCATTCGGCTAAGTGCTTGAGCTGTGGATAGACCTTCAACATTTCCAGCCGCACTAAAGAATCCTGGCACCATAGAGGAAATACCAAGACCTGCGATAGCAAAGAATACACAAAGCAACAACAGACCTAAATCTCTATTGACATCAGCAAGTGTTGCTGATGTGAATACAGCAAGTGCTAGAGCAATAGATCCGAAGATTCCTCCAACTTGAGAAAGCCTTGCTACGTTGTATGTCTCTGTGAGTCTGGCAATAGAGAATCTGCCAACAATCATGGCGATAACAAAGATTGTGTAAGGCCAAGCAGCTCTAGATGGATCTAGGTCTAAGACTTCTTTTCCATAAACGCTCGACCAGTCCATAAGAACTAGTTCTGGCCACATACCCATAAAGGCACCTGCGGTTAGGAACCATAGGAACTTAGGTGTCTTGAGCCAAGAAATTCTCTCTGCTGGAACATCTCTGTCTACTGAGTCACTCTCTGCAGGATCAAGCATGTGCTTCACAGCCCATAGGAAAAGCGTGAGACACAACACTGGCATAAGGAACATCTGAAGTTTCAAAGGTGTAAAGGCGGCAATGATGCCTGTAACAGCAGCTGACGCTGCTGCTCCAATACTCCAAGCTCCGTGGAAACTACCAAGTAGAACTTTGTTCACCCTCTTCTGGAACATAACTGCTTGGGAGTTCAAAGCAATGTTGAAAACGCTAATAGCAAAAGACAACATGAAGTTAAGAACTAGGAATATCCACCACTGAGTTGGGTATGGCAGAGCCAAAAGAATTCCAACAAAAGCAAAACTTGAGTATTTGATAATCGGAGTTGTTCCGAATCTCATGACTAGACGACTAGTGAAGATAAGAGGAACAAGAGATCCGGCTCCGCTAAAACCAATGATTGCTCCCCATAGTTCTTTAGAGACCTCAAGGTTTTCAATGAATTCTGGGATGCGAGGCATCCAGGACAGAGTTGCAAAGCCTTGGGTGAAGAAGGTAACCATTAGAGCAAACTGAGCAGTTTTAGCTCTGCTGTCTGAAATACCTGTCTTTTTGCTCATTAGTCTTTCTTGAATGCAGCGTCTAGGAAGTCTTTGCGATCAACAAGTTTCACTCGTTCACGTTCTTGAGCTGCTCCTAGAGCCTTCTCTGTTGCATCAATCTTTAGCCACTCTGGCCAACCAAGGAACTGAACACCCTTCGAGTTGAGTAGTGAAACAACAGCGTCTTCATCAGAGTTAGCTGGCTGCCACCAGGTGCTCTTATCTTCCATTACACAGGCAATAGTTTCCATAGCATCGCTCTTAGTGTGTCCAATAAGACCAATAGGTCCACGCTTGATCCAACCGGTTGCATAAACACCTGGAATGTGTTCGCCATTCTCATCTAATACTCGACCTGCAGCATTGGTAATAACACCAGTTTTGTGATCAAAAGGAATTGAATCTAGTTCAGAACCGAAGTAACCAATAGCTCTGTAAACAGCCTGAACAGGGAACTCTCTGATCTCGCCAGTACTGGTAACACCACCAGAACCATCTAGTTCAGTTCTTTCAATTCTTAGACCAGTGACCTTGCCATCTTCACCAAGTATTTCTTTAGGTGAACTAAAGAAATGCAGGTGAAGCCTCTTTGTTGCCCCGGTAAGTTCTGCTCCTCGAATTCCTTCAAGGGTGTTAACCATGACTCTGGTCTGGTTGTTGGTATCGATAGCTTCTTGAGAACCAGCATCGTATTTGAAGTCTTCGTCATAGACGATAGTGTCAACACCTTCGATGTGACATGCTTCACGAAGTTCTAGTGGTGTGAACTTAACTTGAGCAGGACCGCGTCTACCGAATACGTGTACATCAGTAACAGGAGAAGTAAGTAGTCCTTGATAAACATTGTCTGGAATATCTGTTGATAAAAGATCTTTTGGTTGCTTAGCCAAGATACGAGCAACATCTAGGGCTACGTTTCCATTGCCTAGTACTGCTACTTCTTTGGCATTAAGTGGCCAAGTTCTTGGGAAATCTGGATGTGCGTCATACCAGTTAACAAAATCAGCTGCACCGTAGCTACCATCGAGTTCAACACCAGGAATCTTTAGCTCTGCATCTTTGATTGCACCGGTTGAGAAGATAACTGCGTTGTAGTGACTCTTTAGTTCATCAAGAGTGATGTCTGTTCCATACTTTACGTTTCCAAAGAACCGAATGTCTCCTCTATCAAGTACTTCATAGAGAGCTCTGATGATTCCTTTAATTCTTGGGTGATCAGGAGCAACTCCATAGCGAACTAAACCGTATGGTGCTGGGAGTAAATCAAATAGGTCGATGCTCACACCAAAGTCTCTTTCAGCTTTGATGATTAGGTCGGCAGCATAAATACCGGCAGGGCCGGCACCCACAATTGCTAAACGCATTTTGTTCAAGTTAGATCAAATCCTTTTACTGGTTACGGTCAACAACAGCTTCAGCGAATACTCGCAGAGCGTCTTTGACCGGTGAATCTGGCAATGGAGCTAGAGCTGCAACAGCATCTGTTGCCCAAGTCTTAGCTAGCTGATAAGCCTCTTCAAGAGCTGGATGCTCTCTAAGCTTGCTAACCGCTAGCGCTAACTGAGCATCATCTTCAAGGCCTGCATCAATTATCTCAACTAGTTCACGTGCTTTAGGGTCAGTGGCCGCATGGGCTCTAAGTAGCAGGGTTGGCATAGTTGGTACGCCTGCTCTGAGGTCCGTGCCAGGGGTCTTGCCTGAGTCATCAGAGGCAATGTCAATGACATCATCAATGAGCTGGAAGGCAACACCCACCTTTTCACCATAGATTCGCATTGGTTCTCTGTATTCATCAGGACCATCACCATAGACAACACCTAGTTCAGCACTAGCTGCAATTAGTGATCCAGTCTTATCTGCAAGAACTTGAATGTAGTGAGCGATTGGATCTTCATCACCCTGAGGGCCCAAAGTTTCATGAAGTTGACCAAGACATAGTCTTTCAAATGTGTCGGCTTGCAATGAAAGAGCTTTGCCGCCAAGGCGGCTAACAATCTGCGAAGCTCTTGCGAATAGTAAATCTCCAGTCAAGATAGCAACGCTGTTGCCCCAGACTTCATGAGCTGTTGGAACACCTCTGCGCATTGGAGCTCTGTCCATAACATCATCGTGATACAGAGTAGCTAAGTGAGTAAGTTCAACTACAACAGCTGCTTTGGTAACTGAATCTTTAGAGTCATCACCAAGAGCTGCACCAAGAAGAACTAGAACAGGACGTAGTCTCTTGCCGCCAGCTTCAAGCAAATGTCTTGAAGTTACATTCGCCACTGGGTCAGTATGGGTGACTGCCTTAAGTAGTTCAACTTCAACCAGTTCTAGCCCCGTCTGAATCTTCTTCAGTAGAGCCTTGTCCACTACCTTGCGTAGTTGCGGCGGTAGAACTATTTTGCTCACTTAGCTGCCTTCTTTGCACTGTGTATGGCAACGATTCCCAAACTTGAATTCTTGTATTTTGCTTCTGTGAAACCAGCATCAACCAGCCACTGAACTAATACTTCTTGCTTAGGCCAAGCAGCAATAGATTCTGAAAGGTAATCGTAGGCACCTTTGTTCTTGGCTAGAAGCTTGCTGAGGGTTGGCAAGATGTTGGCTAGATACCAGCGATACAAACTTCCAATAACTGGAGTTCTCACATGGGAGAACTCACAGATAACAACTACCCCGCTTGGCTTTAGAACTCTTAGCATTTCAGTTAGAGCCTTCTTAGGATCCACTACGTTTCTAAGCCCAAAAGAAATAGTTACTGCATCAACTGAATTCTCAGCAAAAGGCAACTTAGTTGCATCAGCAAAAACAAACTCAAGGTTAGGGTGGCGTTTTCTACCAACAGCTAGCATGCCTTCGCTAAAATCACTGGCAATTACTTTAACTCCAGGCTTGGCAAAGACAACTGATGAGGATCCTGTTCCAGCTGCCAAATCTAGAACTGTTTGACCTGATTGAGGGTTAACCGTTTTAAGGACTTGTCTACGCCAAATACGGTCTTGTCCGAAGGATAAAAGGTCATTGGTGCGGTCGTAGCTTTCAGCAACCGAATCAAACATGGCTGCGACTTCTGCCGGCTTTTTAGCCATATCCGCTTTATTCACACGGCTAAGTCTAATCTTTGGCTGGATGAGTATCTACTGCTCTGAAGCCTTTAGGTAGCGTAACTTACGTCTTCTACTTCTAACTGTGTTCACACCGGTCACTGTTGATAGTGCTAGGGCTGCTAAACCGAGAGCTAATCCAAGAACTCTTGCTCCTTCAACAAATTCATCCGCTGGGGTAGCAGTTGAAATGTTCAGCGATTCAATTGGGATAGCCGAGTGTAGATAGGGGTTGAGAGTGGATGCTGGTTCTTCGCTAACAGGCCCACCTTGTGGAAGTTTGGTGCTTTCTGAGATTTCCAAGATTGTCACACTGTCAGCACCTGTTGGAAGTGTAGGAAGGACATAGATGTTTGGATCTATTGGCTGACCCATTCTCATGACTGTTGGTGGGATTAGAAGCCAGGAGTGCTGATCGTAACGCTCTTCAATCTGATAGTGCTTGTGATCAACAATTGGGTCCCCCTGATTCTCTTCTAGAACCTCAACTGTGTTGTCGCCGTCAAGTTCCTCAGCATATGAAGCTAGGGGGAGGCTAACGCTAGCCAGAAGGAGTGCTGAAGCAGCAGTAATTAGAACTTTCCGCATCTGGCTCTCCCTTCGCTGTTTTAGACTTCAAGTGACCTGTATTTAGGATATCCCAGTCAAAAGAGACTCCTTTAGTCTCGCTGGGTATTTCACAGAAAACATACAGAACCAGATTTGGAAAGATTTAGTTGACTCTCAAGGTGCATTCAAGGCTTATTACAGCCGCTGAATTGGGGCTATCCCCTGATTACACCTTCGCGGATCTTCTAGGTTCAAACAGCTCAGTCTTTATCTATGGGAAACAAGGCCTGATTGGCTGGGGTGAAGAACGCAGATTAGAGACCACAGGACCAAACCGAGTACTTGAACTAGACAGCCTCTGGAAAGACCTTGTTGCTCAAGCAGAGATAACTGATGAGGCGAATCTCTCAGGATCAGGGCTAATCTCATTCGGCTCTATCGCTTTCTCAGAGCAGAGCAAAACAAAGAGCGTTCTTGTAATTCCAAAAGTTGTGGTTGGTAAACAAGGCGATACTCTTTGGATCACAACCATCAACATCGATGAAACAGAAGCTCTGAAGCTAATCAACTTGGATAGCAACTTCACTTCAGTTTCATTTGAGCCTGGACAGATTTCAACGGATCAATACTTGCTAAACGTGGAGAAGGGTCTTGAAGTTATTGCTTCACGACAAGTAGAGAAGGTAGTTCTAGCAAGAGACCTCTCTGCATCAGTATCAAAAGATTTCAACATCAATCCAGCTCTTAGAAAACTAGAGAAGAAGTTTGACTCTTGCTACATCTACTCTGTTGCTGGAATGTTTGGAGCAAGTCCCGAGTTACTCGTTAAGGTAAATCACTCTGAGTTCAGTGCCCGAGTTCTAGCTGGAACAGCTGGTAGAGGAACAGACCCAGGGGTTGATCAAGCAATTGGTTCTGCTCTAAATGAATCTCCTAAGAATAGAGCTGAGCATAAGTTCGCTATTGATTCACTAGTTGCATCTCTTTCTGAATTCACTAAAGAGATAACAGTCGATGCAGAACCATTCAGTATTGCTCTGCCTAATCTTTGGCATCTTGCAAGCGATGTGAAGGCAATGCTCAGCTCTGAATCAACGTCCCTACAAATTGTTAATGCATTACATCCAAGTGCAGCGGTTGCTGGAACTCCTAGAGATAAAGCACTAGAAGTTATTGAAGAGATTGAGAATGTTGATCGGGGTCGCTATGCAGGACCTGTTGGTTGGCTAGGTGCTGATGGTGATGGAGTTTGGGCTATTGCTCTTAGAGGTGCTCAGCTAACAGAAGGAAAACTAACAGCATTTGCTGGCTGTGGGATTGTTGCTGGCTCTGATGCTCAAGCAGAACTTGACGAAGCAATTCTCAAGTTCAAGCCAATTGTTGACTCGCTTAGTTAGTCAAGAACAACTTCAATAATTGCTCTGCCCTTAATTGACAGAGCTAATTCAAAATCACTTACCGTCTTGGGGTTCACATATTGCCAACCATAAGCTTCAGCCAGTTTCGATAGATCTACATTCTGCGGTGTTTGGAAGATTCTCTTGAATGTATTTGCTTCAACACTTTGAGCTACTTCAAGATTGCTAAAGATCTTTCCGCCATTGTCGTTAGCCACAATGATCTGCAGATCTAACGCTCCATCATTTGGATCAATTGCAAGAGAGCCAACATCGTGCAGGAAGGTCAGATCTCCTATAAGAGCCCTAACCTGCTTGCCAGGCTCTTGAATGGCTATGCCAGTAGCGGTAGCAATAGTGCCGTCAATGCCTGATAGGCCTCTATTAGCCCAGGCTCTGACCTCTAACCTAGGAGCACAGAAGTCAGCTTCTCTGATGAGCTGTGAAGCTCCCAGAACAAGGATTGTGCTGGAAGCAGGAGATGCTTCCCAAGTCTTAGTGATGATGGCATGTCTATCGAGATTGCTACTGACAGACAAGTGATCTGGTTCTTTAGTCCAAGAAGCAAGCCACTCAGGGTTAGCAGAACCTTCAATAACTTCAGAAACCTTTGTTATTTGGTTTCCTATTTCAAAAGAACCCATCTGGCCTTCACGAACAAATACTTTTACGTCTTCTCTTTTTAGTAGAGCAATGACTGGTCTACTAAGTGTTGGCTTTCCATAAACCACAACTTGTTCAATTTTCTTCACTAGTCCTGAGTTGCTAGCAAGAAGAGTTCTATAACCAATTACTGATGCAGCAAGATGTCTCACACCGGAAGTTGGTTCAGCAAATATAGGAAGTCCTAAACTTTCTATCTCAGCTAAGTGAACACCTGCGTTAGCACCAGCAACAATAACTGTTGGCCTAGAAAGATCCAAGGTAAAGACATTCTCATTTGTTATTGCTTCAAGATGTCTATCTCCGTCAACATCAGCGATTGCTTCAAGAATTTCAGCAGCGTTTGGTTCTGTTGCAGATAGAGGTTCAATGAACTGAAGGTTCAGTTGGACTGGTTGAGATCTTTCACCCCAAGCAAGTAGAACTGCTTTCTCAACGAGAGCTTTAGCTAGCCTAGGAAGTTTAGGAATGTCATCAACTGTTGGAGCAGGAACATCAATGCAATCAATAACAGCATCAGAGAATATGCCAACCTGATTAGTTGTTTGGTTCGCACCTTTATCTCTAAGTTCTGCTGGTCTATCTGCTGTTAGGAGAATCAGACCTAGACCTGAATGGTGAGCTTCTAATACTGCTGGATGCAAATTAGCAACTGCGGTTCCTGAGGTAGTGATGATTACCTGTGGTCCGCCATAGACAGAAGCGCCTAGAGCACTAAACCCTAAAGATCTCTCATCTATACGAACATGAAGATTAGCTCCCCCAGCATCTGCTACTTGAGCTGCAGCTATGGCTAGTGCTTGTGATCTAGCTCCAGGGGCTAACCAGAAATCTCTACCCCAGGCAGCGAGTTCGGCGATGATGTGTGCTGAAAATATTTGAGCCGGAGATGAAGGCATACTAGTTGTCATTATCGTTTTTGAAACGATTTCCTAAATCTCTAAGAAAGTCCTCATCATCATCTGGGGCTACAGGTCTTGAACGCTTAGCTCCTTTACCTGAGTCACCATCAATAGGTCTACCGATGGTGATGTATAGAAGGCCACCGATAATAGGGATGAAAAGACACAGTAGAACCCAAACAACCTTAGGCAAGACCCTGACCTGGTTGCGGTTAGCACTAGCAGCATAAACAGTTGTGAAGATCTGGAAGATGGCAACAGCAACAATAACGGCTAACTGGACTCTGTTCATGGGTCAATTCTAACCGAGCGGGAAACATAGACTTAAGCCATGAAAAGCGCTTGGGTGAAATACACAGTTATCAGACTCGGTCTGTTTATTGGGCTCTGCATAGTATTTGGGCTTTTAGCGATGCCTTGGTTAGCAGCTGTATTGCTAGCTGGAATGCTCTCATTTGCCTACTCACTGTTGTTCCTAAATGGGCTTAGAGACCAGATAAGCAAAGAGATCTTTGAAAAGCGAGCAAACACACTAGGTTCAGGTGATCCTGAAAGCGATCTAGAGAACGAAATAGTAGATCTAGAAGTTAAGGGTAAAAAGACCCCAGCTAAGCCCAAAGGCAAATAGTAACGCTGTGTAGCTAGTTAGCTGCAAAGCCAGTATCTGATCTTTAGGGCTCTTAGCTGAAACAGCAATCACGTTGATGATTAGCACCGGCAGAATAAACAAGTTCACAACAAAAGCTGCGGGAGCAACCAGCCATAATGGTGCAACCAAAGTAAATGGTGCCCAGGTCAACATCACGAACAAGACAAGAGATGCTGTCTTACCAATTCTTGTTGAGAGTGTCTTCTTGCCACTAAGACGATCAGTTTCAATATCTCTGATGTTGTTGATTAGTAGCACTGCTGTAGCAAAACATCCCGCTGCTGCTCCACCTAAAACACTCAAGAAAGTTACTTCCAGAGTCTGAATGTAGTCAGTACCAATGGTTGCTACCAACCCGAAGAAGACAAAGACAATAACTTCACCAAGACCTGCATAACCGTAAGGCTTCTTACCTCCGGTATAGAACCAAGCAGCCAAAATACAAACAATGCCGACAGCCACGAACCACCACTGCTGAGTAAGAACGGTAATAACCAAACCGAAAACAGCTGCAACAGCAAATGACGCAAACGCTGCATTTCTAACTTTCTTAGGTGGAACAAATCCACCACCGGTTAGACGAGCTGGCCCTTTTCTATTGTCATCAGTTCCTCTGATGCCATCACTGTAATCATTTGAGTAGTTCACGCCGATCTGAAGAAATAGAGCAACAGCTAGAGCTAGAAGTAGGTAACCTAAGTTGTACTTTCCTGCTAGTTGAGCAGTTCCTGCTCCAATCAAGATCGGTGCAACAGCCAAAGGAAGAGTTCTGAGCCTTGCTCCTTTAATCCACAACTTCAAATCACTCATTAGATACCTTCACTAAATAGTTGTCTCAACGAAATCAAATCTGTCTTGCCATTACCAAGTCTTGGCAATCTATCAACTCGAATAACCCTAACTGGCTTAGCTGCTATTCCTAGTTGTTCAAACACTGCCCCTGCTATGTAGTCAGCAACCTCTGGTGACCCAACATATGCAATACCAACACGTTCTCCCCACTCAGTTGAACTAACAGCTGTAGCTCCTACTTCAACTACTCCTGGAACACTGGCTGCTACTGCTTCAACTCTGTCTAGGCTCATCTTCAGACCACCTGAAATAATCACTCGATCTGCTCTACCTAGGATGTGTAGCAAACCCTGCTCATCGAATTCACCAATGTCTGAAGTAACTAGGAAGCCATCTTCATTAGCAACATCGTTAGCAAGGACATCTCCCCTGATAGCCACCTTGCCGTCTTCAATAAGTTCTACGTCAACTCCACTAAGAGCTTCACCGTTATAAACACAGCCACCGCTGGTCTCAGCCATGCCATAGCTCTCAACTACATTGATGCCCTTATCTCTAAAGAACTCAAGTACTTCTGGGCTAGTTGCCTGGCCACCAACCAGAATTGCCTTGAAGCGTTGCAGTAGCTTCACAAGGAAGGGATCTTGAGAAGCTAGCTGCTGCAATCTAACCAACTGGGTTGGAACTACAGATGTGAACTTGGCATCAGCAGTTAGAAGAGTTGAAGACAGAGCAAATGCTTCAGGAGTAAATGGAACAGCTGTGTTCATCTGAATAGGTGGAACATCAGCAAGTATCGATCTAACTAGAACTTGAATACCTGCAATGTAGTTAAT
>Ga0209134_10000071_pt1 | contig 27549 bp, 24 predicted proteins | sample LauGreSp1BDMLBSN_2_FD_187566 | JGI IMG/M metagenome (GOLD analysis project Ga0209134, IMG submission 187566) | Freshwater lake microbial communities from Lake Michigan, USA - Sp13.BD.MLB.SN (SPAdes) (version 2) | ecosystem: Environmental > Aquatic > Freshwater > Lake | place: Lake Michigan, USA... | reverse complement strand
CCCATCGCCATTGAAGATGATGCAACGCCTTGATCATGAATGTATTTTCTCAATGTTCGCTCGCTTGCAAATTTCTTATCGCCAATAACCACAGCATCAGATTTTTCTTTTGTAACTAAAGTAGTTGGATGATCAGCGTGACACATGCTGGAAGTAAAGTAGATATCGGCTGTTCCCGAGATCTCAATTTCTCGCGTTCCACGTCCGATATAAAGAATGTCTTCAGCTTTGAGGGAAAACTTTGCACCATCTGCAATAACTTCAATACTTCCCGAAAGACAGACTAATCCCAATTCGCGTCTTTCCAATAGGTACTCAGCGCTTAAGCCTTGTGGTGCCTCAAGATTGACTTTGCCAGATTGCAGAGAAGATCCACCTATCAAAATACGATCGTGGTGAGACAAAACAAAGGTGACAAGGTTTTTCTGAAAGAGGTTTGAAATAACTAGTTTTTCTCTCAGACTGTCAGATGACTTGATTTGAACATCTTCTGGGGTTACTGGTGTGCGAATTTCCATACCAAAAGTGTATGGCAATCTCATTTATAAACAAATGTTATTGAATGACACGCATTTAGATCCTTCTGCCCGCCACGGCTATTGCAATAATCACCTCATTCCCCTTGAATTAAGCCACTTGTGTCGATTAAGAATCGTCACGAACCCCACTAAGAGAGGTAATAAAAATCAATGAAGATTAAAAAGCTTCGTTCAAAGATTGCTATCGCAGCATCTCTCGTGCTTACTGCAGGTCTTGTTGCAACAGGCCTTCCGTCAGCACAAGCCGCTGGATTGCAACCAACAGCAGCACAACTTGCTGCTTGGAAGGGTAAGGAAATTACTTACTACTTCTATAACGACAGTCAGGCAGAACTTGATACAACAAAAGCACAGATCGCTGACTTCGAAAAGCTAACTGGCGCAAAGGTGAAGCTAGATGTAATTCCTTTCACAAGCTTGGATACACAGCTACAGGCTCGTTTGGCTGCAGGAAACGCACCAGATGTGGGTCGACTAAACAACCCAGGTCTTTACATCAAGGATTCTCTAGATTTAGAGAAGTACTTGGGACGTAAATATGCTGCTGAATTCCTAAAGGGTTCAACTCTTCAGGTTACTCACCCAACAACTAAGAAGTTAATTGGTGTTCCATACGACCTAACAGTTAATGGTCCATTCATCAACGTCGACATGTTCAAGAAGGCCGGCGTTCCAGTTCCTACTTCTTGGAACTGGACAGAGCTAGTCGCAGCAGGCAAGAAGGTTCAAAAGGCAACTGGATCTGAATACGCATTTGCTATTGATAAGTCTGGACACCGCGTGTCTACAGTTATGAGTCACTTCGGTGCATTCATGGTTGATAAGAACCAAAGAAACGTTCTTCCAACTTCAAAGTTCCGTGCGGAAAAGGCGATCAAGATCATTACTGATCTTTATAAGGCTGATCAAGCTCCTCGCGATCTTTGGATTGGTACTGGAACAAAGTACTCATCACCAACAGCGATCTTCTTGGCGCAGCAGACTCCTATTTTCTTCTCAGGTAACTGGCAGGTCGCAGCACTTGCTAAGGATGCAAAGTTTGACTTTGCAGCAGTTCCAAATCCTAAGGAGCTAAATGCTGGTGGATGGCCTGGAGGTAAGTTCTTGACTGCATTTAATGCAAGTAAGAACCCTGATTTGGCAGCATACTTCTTGTACTACCTAGCTGACACAGCTCAGATGGAGCAAATGGACAAGAGTGCATTCTGGTTGCCAACACGTGTAGACCTTGTAGGTCAAGGCGTTAAGTACGCAACACGTTCTGCAGATATGGCGGTTTTCCAGGCAGATGCAGCAAAGACACCAGCTGCAGCTTATGGAATCCAGTCGGTACCAACTCTTACTGGACTCATCTACAACAAGCTACGTGACTTGATGACTGAAGTTATGGCAGGCAAGATCACGGCTAAGCAAGCCGTTCAGCTTCAAACCGAATGGATTGATGCTCAATTGGCAACTCTCAAGAAGTAAACAGGTATAAATTACTTCTTGTGAATAGTTCAGGTAATACGGTTAACCGCCGGCGCTCAGTTATTAACTGGCGCCGGCGGTTAATGCCGTACCTGTTTGTTGCACCAAACATGTTGATTTTCTTGACTTTCATTATTTGGCCAGCTATCCGTGGATTCCAGATTTCTTTCTTGGACAGTATTGATGGTCGAACATTTACCCCAGTAGGAACAGGCAACTATCGAGCGATTTTCGGTGATCCCACGGTCGCAGAGGTTGCCAAAAACACCGCGACCTTCGTAGTTTTCTACGTAATTATTTCGGTAGTTCTTTCACTTGCATTTGCACTTATTGTTAATGAACAACAGTTTGCTAAAGGATTTTTTCGGGCAATCCTCTTTTTGCCAGTGATGCTGTCGCCGGTTGTCGTCGGTTTGATTTGGAACGATGTATTGGATCGCAAAGTTGGTCCATTGAATTCACTTTTGCAAGCTATTGGCGGTGGAAGCCCTGGATGGTTAGTCGAACCCAAGCTAGGCATGATTGCTGTGATTTTTGTTGGTGTCTGGGTTCACTTAGGTTTTTACTCGATTATTTTATTGGCTGGACTTCAAGGAATTGATAGAAGCTTGTTGGAAGCTGCAGCTATGGATGGCGCAACTCGCCCCCAAATCATTCGGACGATTATTCTTCCACTATTGAAGCCAACAACTTTAGTGATCCTTATTTTGGCAACCATTCATGGTTTCCAGTCCTTTGACTTTATTTACACTTTAACTGGTGGTGGACCACTTGGAGCAACAACCTTAATCGTTCAATATATTTACGATCGTGCCTTCCAAACTCCGATTCAGTATGGACTTGGAAGTGCCGCCGGAGTAATCCTATTCATGATCATATTTGCCTTTACTGCGCTTAATTTCTTATTAGGAAAGAAGCGTGAGGCGATATGAGCAAACTTCAGGAGCGGGCCGCTGCAAACAAGTGGAGCACTTTAAATGGTAAGAAGCCACCGTCAGTGGGATCCATTATAAGAACAACTTTTCTTTTGGTAATGACTTTTGTCATTTTAGCGCCAGTTCTTTGGTTTGTGCTGTCATCCTTTAAAGATGCCACTGAATTAGGTGCAAGACCTCCCAAAATTTTCCCAACTGAATGGGCTTTTTCAAATTACACAGAAGCTTTTGAGATGTATAACTACATGCGCTACTTTACTAATAGCGTAATTGTTACATCACTTGCAACAATACTTACTTTAATAATCAATTCGATGGCCGCATATGCATTTGCAAAGTATAACTTCAGAGGGCGTGATGGACTGTTTGTTATGACCCTTGCAATGATCATGATTCCTTTGCAAGTTATCTTGATTCCAATTTACTTAGTAGTTTCATCTTTAGGTTTGGTTAACACTTATTGGGGAATGATTATCCCGGCAGCAGCCACACCCACTGGAGTGTTCATCATTCGTCAATACATGTTGACTATCCCTGATGAACTAATTGAAGCCGCCCGTATCGATGGCGCTGGAGAGTTTAGAATCTTTGCAAGAATCGTTTTGCCACTGTGTCGTCCGGCTTTAGCAGTCGTTGCAATTTTCTCTATTTTGTGGCGTTGGAACGATTTCTTATGGCCGCTATTGATTGCACAAAAAGAAGAGCTTTACACCTTGCCGGTTGCATTAGCCCTACTAAACGGTCAATTGGTTGTTCCATACAACATTGTTTTGGCCATGTCGGTGATGTCTATAATTCCAGTCTTGTTTATGTTTGTGTTTATGCAACGTCAAATCGTCCAAGGAATAGCTCAGACTGGAATCAAGTAGTTCGCTGGTTTTGAGAATCCGTCCAACGCAGGAAGAGGTCAGACAAATTCCACGCTTCACAGATAACTTCGATCGCACCATTCACTTGCTTGACGACAATGGCTTTATTCGTGACTGGCTTATTACAAAAGCGTGGATTTGCCCGGCTGATGATCTTGGAAGGCTCCTAAAGGATTCAGGGGATCCATTTGGTAAAGATGGACGTTGGGTGCTTACAAATGGTCCAGATATTGCACCACTGAAAGGCAAGATATTTAAGAATCGACCTTTTACGGCTGAGCAAACGATGCCGGTTGTTATTGAAGGTGGAACTGTTGAATGGAAAGCACCGGGTACTGGAAAACTGGATTCAGATGTTTGGACTCGTATTCATACCGGCTATGACGGATATGCAGACTGGAGTCACTTCTCATACACGCCTGAATACCGTCACTCATTGATGGCAACTCAGATTGAAGTTGATCAACCAGAATGGCGCAACATTGTTGTGCAGAGCCAAGGCCCCGTACAGGTTTGGTTAAATGGCGAGTTAGTTCTTAGCACTGAAACATTTGGATATATGCAACCGCTCAGTAATTCAATTGCCACCTTATTGCCTTCAGGAATAAGCACATTGATTATCTCTCAATGGCAGATTTCTTTGCGAGAAGTACGTCATGCAATTCGAGTAAAAATTGAAGGTCTTCCTGTACGAATCGTGATTCCATCTACAAATGCAGATGAATATGAGTCAGAGATTGCAGAACGCGAGTTAGAAAATATTGCTTTGGAGCGTTGGGCACGAACGACAGATACAGTTGAATTTTCTGGCTCAGTTGGTTTAAAGCTACGAGTAAAAGAGCGAAACACATTAGGAGATGGTGTTCCCTTTACTCTGACAAAAGGTAAAGCAAAAGTTTCAGTTACAGATATACGTAACGCTGCGAAAAAAGCAGAAAAGGGTAAGAACGGATCAATTGATGGCGATGTAACCGCCACCATGTTAGATACTGGCGAGATCTTCCTTGAGCTTCGAGTTGATTCACCGAAAACCCCTGTTTTCCGAACATTTAGAACGGCGTATGTGCCAGAACGCGTGCGCACATCTGTTCCAAAGAGCGCCCCTACCGTCTGGCGTCAAGAGGTCATCGATCATGTTGCGGATAGTTATGCCTCTTCAGCTAGAGCACTAGCCCGTCAAGACAAAAACGCGAAGTATGTTGTAACCCACGAAGACTTAAAGCCAGCACTGTCAATGATTACCTCTCGCGCAGATTGTGCAGATTTTGAAGCAGTGGGCTTAGTGCACATTCTTAATCGTTTTTCAGAAAAGATGTGGGAAAAGGGTTTGCGCGAGGAAGTAACCAACGCACTTATTTCCTTCAAGTACTGGATTGAACAGCCCGGCCTTGATGCAATGTGTTACTTCACCGAAAACCATCAATTTGTTTGGCACACGGCAGAGCATCTAATTGGCACATTCTTTGAGAAAGAAAATTTCCCTAATGCCAACTTAAAGGGTTCAGAACACTCTGAACATGGTCGCGAAATGGCACTTGAGTGGCTTAAGCGCAAACTTGAAGGTGGCTTTAGCGAATACGACTCGAATGCGTATTTAGCAATTGATACCTTGGCATTAGTCTCACTGATCGAATACTCCCCTAACAAAGAGGTTCGCCAGTACTCAGAAGCATTACTAGATAAATTAATGCTTTCCCTAGCTAGCAACTCATGGCGCGGAATTCATGGTGCTGCACACGGTCGTAGCTACACAACCACACTTCGTTCATCTCGCTTTGAAGAAACTGCACCAATCATGTGGGCGCTATGGGGAATGGGCGCACTTAACTTGGCAGTTCTTCCTGTAGCCACTTTGATTACCTCTAAGAAATATGTTCTTCCTCCAATAATTGTTAAGGTCGCGCACTCACTAACAAAAACTTGGCACGGTCGCCAGGTCTACCGCGGAAAATATCGATTCACGAGCGATCTTCTCGAGCGTCCGTATGCATCTGACCTACATGTCTGGCGCACGGGAGATGGAATGCTCTCTTCTGTTCAAGATTACAGAGCAGGCCTACCTGGACTTCAAGAACATGTATGGGGAGCAACTCTTTCCACAGAAGTTCAGGTGTTTGCTAGCTATCCAGCAGCCTTTAGTCATGCAACTTCAGTGAGACCAAATGCGTGGGCGGGCCACTTAGTTCTGCCACGTGTTAGACAGTATGAAAATATTGCACTTGCTATTTATGCATTAAATGATCAATTGCTGCCAGATTTCACACATCTATGGTTTCCAACACCGTGGATGAATGAGTTTGTGCAAAAGGGTTCATGGATTGCTGGACGTGTCGGTGATGGTTATATCGCCGTTGCTTCACCAGGTGGATTCACTCCACTAAAGAGTGGTGATACCGCGCACCAAGAATGGATTCCAAATGGAAATGGCGCTCTCTACGTAACAATCTTGGGCGATAAAAAAGAGTACAAGGATTTCAAAACATTTGTTCGCAAACTAAACGAACCAACATTTGATGAGAAGAATCTTTCTATCTCTTGGAAGCACAAGAAGCGCTTTGATCTGTCATGGAGTGGACCATTCCATGTAGATGGAAAGAGTGAGCAGCTTGTGGCCGGCCTTCCCGAGGTTCCACCACGTCTTGATAATCCAGCAGTCACACTAAAAGCTGACGGAGACATTCTCGATGCAACTTTTGGAAAAGAAAAGTTAAAGATTGATGTAATCAAGGGTAAGCGCATCGAACCAAAGTCGCAGGCATAAAATGGCGGGTGAAGATACAACTTCTAGTTTTCTAGAGACACCAGCCCTTGCACCACTGTCCCCTGATTCATTAACCACCGAATTTCTGAAGAAAACTGCAGAACGAATCATTAATGCAACGTGGGCTGCAGGACTTCCACAATGGTCGTGGGGTGAAGGTGTTTATTTACTGGCTGAAGTTCGGTATCACGAAACAATAGGACAAAAGATTCCAGCTCGATTACTTGACTGGTACTCCGGTCGTGGCGCAATCACTTCAGGCCACATTAATAATGTTGCTCCAGGTGCTGCCGCTTCGCGAGTTCATGCACTTGGATTTATCGATTCCTCTGAAATTAATAACTCTTTGGAAAAGTGGGTAATGGACCCAAATTCTGCTACCAGAGCAGCAAATGGCGCAGTGGAGCACTGGCCTGATGGTGTGTGGGCAGATACCTGTTACATGATGGGAACTTTCCTTCTTAACCATGGTGTGGGAACCAAAAACGTTTCTTATGTGGAATTTATTGGTGATCAGTTAGTTGCACACATTGAGTTGCTTCAAAATCCAACAACAAAACTATTTGCTCATGGCTCACATAAAGGTGAAACGCTTTGGAACTACTGGGGCCGCGGCAATGCATGGATGTCTTTATCAGCAGTTGAATTTCTAGATGCTTGTGAGGTTTTAGGGATTAACCCTAAGTCTCTTGAAGTGGTAAAGAAGGCCCTTAGAGAACAATTGCTTGCACTTATCCCCCTCCTTCCTGAGTATGGAATCTGGGATGTGCTTGTTGATCATCAAGTTGAAAACAAGGGTGTTCTTGAAACTTCCGCGACTGCCGGCTTTGGTGCAGCGATGATCCGTGCAATCCGATATTTTCCAGAGTTGAAGAAAGATCTCAACCAAATAGGAACAAAAGCAATTGCAGCTTCACTCACCTATGTTGATAGTTCTGGTGTACTAACCCGTACGAGTGCAGGAACAGTCCTACAACTCATTCCCTTTGGCTACAGCGTTATTCGTAGCGATCGTATGCAGTTGTGGGGACAAGGTTTAGCATTGAATGCAATTTCAGTAATGCTTGAGCCAGATAAGAACTTTGTTGCAATAAATAACTAGTTCCAACTGCTCCAAGGCTTTGCATAAAAATCAACAATCTCAGCTAACTGTTCTAGGCGAGGAATTGAAACTTCGCGAAGTGCCTTAGGAATATCTGGTGAACCAACGATGTCGGCCCAGACTGCCCGTCCTGCGAGGAATCCACTTGCACCGCCCATGGCACATGCCTTAACTGCATCATTAAAGAATGGTTGCTTAACGCCATTTGAAAGAACTACCCATGGTGAACCAATTGCTTCTGAAATTCTCCCGGCGTTCTTTGTGACCAAGTTCAAATCGCCCTCACCGTGAAATGGAACTTCAGCCTTGTAGAGATCTGGCTTCCATGCCGCCGCCTCACGAGCAGCAATTATCAGCTCTTCTTCACGATTAAAGCTTCGGGAAGTATCTGTAGGTGGCTTAACAATAATTTCGATAATTGAAGGCAGCCCTGAAACCTGACACAACTTGTTGAAATCTTCAACTAACTTTGCTCGCACATCTGGTGATTCATCATTGCGCCACAAAACAAGAAACTTTAATCCGACGCTACCGATGTCTCGCATGCGGATTGGATCAACATCAGGATCAACTGCTGTGTCAGTTGCTGCTCCTCCGGCTGGCCCAACAAGTAAATCTGCTGCAGCGATTAAGCCACAAGATCCTTGTAACGCTTTTTGGTCAATAATCGCATCAATCCCAAACTCTTGATCAACTAAAAGCGCTGATGCAAAAGGTGATAATTCACGAGCAACATCAACCTTGAACTGTGTTAACTGAGAGTCTGGCACTGGAGTGCTTTGATGAGCTGCAAACATTCCACGGAGTGCTTCACGTTGATCAACAGCCACCATTGCTAAAGCGCCAGATGGTCGTGCCAATTTAGTTAGCGGTGCTCTCATTTGTGTGCCTCCAGGTATGCATCAAGCTCGGTTGTTGTTGGAATTTTTGACTGCCCATCAAGTCCTGTGCAAGAAAGTGCTGCAACAGCATTTGCCCGGCGCATTGCTTCTTGTAGAGGGAATCCATGAATCAATTGCGCAACTAATGCACCATGGAAAACATCACCAGCGCCTAATGTGCTCATTACATCGACTGTAAAGCCAGGTGCTGTAACCAATCCCGTCTCAGGAGAAAACCCTGCACTGCCAGCAGAACCTTGCGTTGCCACAACTGTATTTCCCGCTTTCATTGAATCGTTTTCTAAAGCCACTGCTAAATCAATTCCTGGATAGCGAAGCGCCATCTGGCGGTCAGTAGGAACGAACAAATCAACTGTGATTGGATCAAAAGTTTCTACCCCATAGCCGGCATCAAATGAAATAAGCGGACCATTTCCACGTGAAATACCAAGCTCTGTTAAACGATTTATACCGACATGATCGACATGAACCCAATGTGCCTGTGCAATTAGCTTCTTAGCGGCTTCGTTAATCGGTGCCTGAACCATTGGTTGACGCGTGCTTATTGCACGGGCGCTGTGTTCTTTTGAGGCAACAATCACACTTCCAGCGGTTTCAGATGTTCCTATTGAAATACCCGATGTGTCTACGCCCTCTTTTTCAAATATTCGCAGAACTTCCTTGCCATCAGCATCATCACCGATTGTTCCAATTATCGCGCTCTTGATTCCTAGGCGACTTAGGGCAACTGCAGCAACTGATGCTGGCCCTCCGCCTGCACGTGAAATTTCTTGAGCCACAACTCGTTCGTCTGCTGATGGATATTTATCTACCAATGCGATGGTGTCGATTGTTACAACACCAATACAGACAGCTTGAATAGAACTCAATTGCTGGCTTTCTTTTTGGCGTCAGCTAATGCTGTTGCACGAGCTCCAGTAATGTGTTGCAACGTCAATTTTGAAGCAAGTTCACCATTGCCATCCTCGATCGCAGTGAGAATTTCATTGTGCTCGCTCCGTGAAATATCTGAACGTCCTGGTAGGCGCAATGTAGTTTCCATGGACATCTTCATTACATCTTGTAAGACGTTTAAAGTCTGATTAATAAATCTATTTCCGGCAATTCCAACAATTGTTAAGTGAAACTTTGCATCAAGTGACTGTAGTTGGTCATAATCGATTGGCTCTGTGGCCGTTACTGTGTCGATCTGGTTCAAGGTTGCACGGAGAAGTCGAATATCTTCTTTGGTTGCTTTTTCAGCAGCCCACTTTGAGGCAGGAACTTCTAGAACTTCGCGAGCATCAAAGAGTTCATTCAAACCGTGTGTCTTAGACATCATTGAAGCACGTAGTTCTTGAGCAACAATCGGCTCCTGAACGAAAGTCCCTTGACCGTGCTTAATCTGAACTAGACCTTGTGCCTGCAGGATGTGCAGTGCTTCACGCAAACTTGGACGACTAACTTCAAGTAAATCAGCTAACTGTCGCTCTGGTGGCAACTTATCGCCCGGATTTAGTTTTTGAAGGTCAATCAATTCCATTAACTGCGTAGCAATTCGTGCGGCACGTTGGGGTGCTAAAGGCGTTACTGCACTCATGACTACCCCTTTACCGCACCAGCGGTTAATCCTGCGATGAACGAACGCTGCATGAACAAGTACATGATAACCATAGGAAGTGAGGCAACCATTACTGCCGTAAACAACATTGAGAAACTAACAAAGTATTCTCCGCGATATGCCAACATGGCGAGCGGTAGCGTCTTCTTTTCAGATTGCTGGATCAACAAGAGTGGCCATAAGAGGTCGTTCCAATTGATCACAAATAGAAAAATAGCAGTTGCACCCATCGCCGGCCTTGATAGTGGCAAAGCAATCGAGCGATAAATTCTCAAAGGTGAAGCTCCATCTACCTCAGAAGCCTCATACATCTCCTTGGACACCTGCTTAAAGAAGGCACTCAGAATAAATATTGAGATAGGCAAAGTTGTAGTTACATTGATGATTATCAAGCCAATAAATGAGTTCGTTAACCCTAGATCCTTAAAAATGTAGTAGATCGGAACAAGGTTAATCTGAGCCGGTATTGCCAGACCCAAACCAAACAGAACTGCCAATACCTTTCCTGAAACAGTAATCATTCTTGCTATCGCAAAGGAAGCCAGACTTGCGAGAATTAACGTTAAAACAACAGAAGCTATCGTAACAAACACACTGTTTCGAAAACTAACATCCAAATCACTATCGCTCAACAAACGGCGATAGTTGTCCAAACTCCACGCATCAGGGAGTGAAAGTGGCTTGTTATAGACCTCTGCATCAGTCTTAAAGGAACCCATCACCACGATCAGTGAAGGCAAAATAATCATTAAGGCAAATGTGCCTAGGGCTATAACCCTTGAAATCTTGTACATTCTAAGACCTTCTCACTTTTCATACCTCTTGCCAAAAGTTTGACGCTGCAACCACGTAATTAGAACCATCACTATGACCATGAAAATGGTCTGTGCAGCTGCATATCCCAATCTCAATTCATTGAAGAGCGTCAAATAAATCAATGTGCTAAAAATATTTGTGGAGTTATTTGGCCCTGCGGTTGAATTAGTCATCACCATAATCAAATCAAATGCGCGGAATGATTGGATTGTTGTGTATGCCATAACGACCAGAGTTGTCGGCATAGCCATTGGCCAAGTTACATTTCTAAACTGCTTCCAACGAGATGCGCCATCTACCTCAGCAGCCTCGTATAGCTCCTTTGGGATCTGTTGAAGGCCTGCAATGTAAACCACCATCATTTGTCCCGTGTGAAACCAAACTTGAGTAAAGGCGATTGCATACAAGGCGCTCTTCTCATCGCCCAGCCAGTTAAGAGCTAAGAAATTAAGCCCCACCTTGTTGAAAAATAGATTTAAGGCTCCAAAATTTGGGTCGTAGAGGAATAGCCAAATCATTCCCACAGAAACAGAGCTAAGAATGGTTGGGAAGAAGTAAAGCGTACGCAATGCAATGTTGACTTTAGAGTTATTTACTAAATAAATGGCAAACAACAATGCAAAAACGGTTTGAAAAATAACTACAAGAAAAGTAAATTCTATATTGTTACCAAGTGTCTTATAAAAAAGATCATCGTTTGTAAGCAGATTAGTAAAGTTTTTAAAGCCAACAAACTCAGGCTCAGTAATTCCGTCCCAACGGCGCGTAGCAAATTGTAGATTTTGTAGCGCTGGATATAAGTAAAAAGCTAAAAATAGAGCAAGTGCAGGAAGACCCATCAAGTAGTAAGTAAGGGCATCCTTTTTTCTTTTTTTGCGGGTACCCCAAAGACCACTCCCACTTGATGTGGGAGTGGTCTTTGTTAGGGCTACTTTGTTAATTACCCAGCCAGCTTTTGCTTGATCTGCTTGGAGAAGTCGGCAAGTACATCATCTGTGTTTTTACCACCGACGATTTGAATGAGCGCATCTTGAGTTAGATCTGAAACTGCTGTATTCAGAATCAAGAATCGAGGTGCAAGCATTGTGTTCTTACCTTGGAATGGAGATGTATTGAGTAGATCAACGTTTGTGTATGTAACATCGAGCACGTTTACGTGCTGTGTTGTTGCATTTCCATAAATTGCTGCAACAGGACCTGTTGCGAGATATGACAAGAACGACAATGCGATCTTCTGATCGCGAGAGTTCGACTTAGCATTCACGCTGAGGTTGAATGTGTTGTTCATGATTCCTTCAGCAATTACCTTGCCATCTGTTAGAACCATGCTCATCAAATTCATCTTTCCAGTAAGAGCTGGATTCAGTGCCTTTACTGCTCCCATTGAGAAAGTACCGGTTGGAAGAATTGGTGACTTTCCTGTTGCGAACAAGTTAAGTGCAGAAGCTTCTGTGACGCCTGTTGGGCTGTCAGGGAAGCAACCAGCTGTGCGAAGCTTCACGTAGATATCTGCAACACCCTTGAACCATGGAGAGGTCAGATCGATCTTTCCGGAGTTTAGATCTGCAAGATTCTTTGCAAGCTCGGTATAACTTCCCGCAGAGTTCATCAACGCAGAGTTTGAGATCTGTGCTGCTTGTCCTCGAGTTGCTCCTGGCCATGCAAGTGGAACATATCCCTTTGCCTTTGCATCCTTACACCAAGCTGTCCATTGAGTTAGGTTCTTTGGAAAAGCCCACTTCTCTTTAGCCCAGATTTCAGTGTTATAAACAGGGTTGTTGAATAGGTAGTGGTAAGGAACACCAAGCACCTTTCCGTCAACCTTTCCTGCTTCAAGTCCCTTGGAAACCAGATTTTGCTTAACGAAACGTTGGTTTGTAATGTCAAGAGTTAAGCCGCTGTTAACGAAATCGTTGAAAATTGAACCACGTGCAGATGCAAATAATGCAGCACGAGGATTTGCCAAGATTTGTACGCGAGCAGTTGCGTTGTAATCAGTTGTTGTCTTGATTACCTGAGTAATTTTTGTACCAGGGTAGCGGGCTTCGTAGTTTGAAATGATTAACTCGAAGTGTGCCTTGTCTTCTGGGCGGTAGTGCCAGAATTCAATCGAACCTTTTGGAGGTGTTGAGGCGGCAACTGGATTTGCATTTGTTGCTGCCAAGCGCACACGCTGCCAAGTTAACTTTCCATTTGAACCTGTTGCACAAATAAGTGATTTTGAGCTTGTTCCTGTGCTTACACCTTCTGTTGGACAGACTTTACCGAATGTTGGAGCTTCGGCTGAGTTAGCAACTGCAAGTGGAGTGATAACAAGTGCCGCAGCAACTGTTGTAACTACACCAGCACGGAGTGAAGCAAAGGCTCTGTGTCCTTTAATTTTCATTTTTATCCTTGCTTTCGAGGGTTGGTTGTTGTTGTTTACCATTCTGTGAGGGGTATCCCTAACATCTTTGCCATTTGACGAATACCTGGTCGCACATCGATCCACGAGATGACCAAGTGATGCGGATATCCGCCAGTGACTATTCCATTTACTAACGCAGCAGCATCAGGTTGAGTGATAACTGTTGCGGTATTGCCTTGGAAGTGATTGGGAGCAGGGATTGATTCCCCTCGGCTCACAACCATGCGTAAACCCGTGCGATTGCTCGGATCTACATCCCGATCAATGCGGAACAGCGTTACTGGTCCAGTCTTGAGCGGAAAATTACCTGCAACGCCAAGTTTGCGATTGCAGTGTGTTGTTTGTGTTGCATTCTTAGGATCAGCCGCAAGTTTTGTTGCCGCAGATCCACAATGCCATAAACGCACCAAACCTTGTGATGCATCAAGATCAACGATGTCTACCAGATAGTTTTCATCTGAACCAAGTGCTTCACACATCATCATTGTTACCGCGCCTAAGACATCTCGCTCACAAGTAGTTACTGTGCCACGATCTGATAAGCGACCTAGCGATGAGCAAATACAGGCACCCATATCTGTCGGAAACTCTGGCCAGCAACGAATTGCAATTGCATCAAGTAATTCATCCTCGCGCCATTTATCCAAAGCTACCTCAACGCCATAAACCTTTTTAGCTTCAGCTACATTTACTGAACCAAGTGAAGGTTGTGCTGCAACAGCATTTGCATAAGCAAGCTCACGCGCTTCTTCTTTAACTTCTGAAATCTTGCCAAATGCATCGTCAATTGAAATCTGACGAATATCTAAACCAAACAAAGAACGAATTTGTTGTGCGTCATAGACACATGGAGTAAATCCAATAGGTGCTTCGCCAACTGCGCCGATTTTCTTTCCCTTTAGCCAATCAAAAGCTTTTTGCGCATCAGCTTCAGTACCGAGTTCACCAACAATATTCTCTGGCGTTGTTGCTTCGGGCATCTTGCCTACGAGCGCATCTTTAATTGCAGCGCGCACTTGTGGCTCATTTGCGTTTCCATGAATATGGCGAATTGATTGTCCGACATTCATAAGTGCATGTGCCGCAAGATTGACGCCGCACATCGAATTCAACTTAAGTCGCTCGCCTACTTCGCCAGGCTCACGCATTGACCAACCAAGTACTGGTCCCTTAACTTTTCCTAATAATTCAACAGCTGGTGATGCATCTGAAAAAGAGGCCATAAACAAAATGTGAAGATCTGCTTCAGGAAGAGTTACAGCTGCAACATCTTCAACTGTCATTACCAATTCAGCTGGTCCGACCACTGTGGCACCTAACTCTTCAAGCAATACGCGAGCGCTATCAAAATTTGCTTGGGCGCAGCCGAGGTCAAAGGTTGGTCGTGCTAATGCAACGAGAGCAACGGTGCTCATTTCTACCTCCAGTGGTAAGACCTCTTGGAGGAGAGTGCCACTGGAACAGGTGCGAGTCAATGGCAACCAGCCCATTTTGCGCTTCGTTATGGGACCGTGATGATCCTTAGCGGTTGAGTAGGAAGGCTCTGGTCCGACCATTGACCTCAAAAGCGGGCCAATCTGGGTCATTGGTAAGCATCTTTACGCCAGCGGTTGTAGCAAGGATGGTGTCCTCTGCCTTCCAGCCCTTACCTGTTGGGTTCCAGGCGATGGGTTGGTTCTCCGCAATGAGGCGCGTTGAGCCCTGATTAGCTGGCCAATCACGGGGCAGGAAGCCTGTTGGCCCTCCCTGGTGGTGGTTGGTCCACTCATCGGCATCAAAACCATTAGCGGGATAGGCAGCGATGGCTGCATTAATTGGATCTGAGAAGGCTTTGCCGACAACGGTCGCATCTAGTAGCGCAGCTTCAACTTTATAGATTGATGTGTACTCATTGATCATCGAATCAGTAACTTCGCCAAAGGTAACGATGCGGGTAACTGAAGCAATTAATCCTTTTCGCTTTGCGCAGATGGAGGCAGAAACTCGATTTCCAACAACTGCATCTGTTGGCAATGGATGTCTAAATTTGTGAACGCGATCAGCGCCAGCAACTCCTAGAAAAACTATTTCCAAATCTGCTTGCCACAAGGAATGAGTGATCAATCCTGCAACGTCAATTTCACGATCTGAACTTTCCACCTGCTTCATTGCATTTCCTAAAGCAACGGCTGCATCAACACAAATCTCTTTAAATCGTGCAACATCAGAGTCAATCAGTGATGCTCGAATCATCTCAACTTCAGTTCCCAGATCAATTCGATCCCCACCTGGTTGATCGCTTCCAACTTTTGAACCTGTAGGCAGTTGTGGTTCTCTTCCCTCAGACCACTTAATGATTTTTACAGTTACTTCACTGGGAAGTTCTTCTGCAATAAGTCGAGGCGCTTCAACAACATTTGTTAATGCTGTTGCTGAATCCTGGGTAATAATCAAATCAAAACACGCTGCATCAATAGTTGTTGGCACATGTGCACGTCCTGCAATTGCCCAAGCTAAATTTGGATTGCGGCGCAAGACAAAAGCATCTAATCCCTTAGCCTTCATGAGATCACGAAGTGGCTGAATACGTTGATTAAATGCGCTCATAGTCGTGATATTACAACCGACCCGCTTGATGCACGCGCTTTAAGAACTCTTGAGTCTTTGGATTCTGCGGATTATGAAGCACCTGATCTGCAGTTCCTCGCTCAACAATATTTCCTGATTCCAAGAAACAGACTTCATCAGCCACCTGTGTTGCAAAGCCCATTTCATGTGTTGCAAGCACCATAGTCATTCCATCACTCTTTAGATCTCGAACAGCCATTAAAACCTCATTGACCAACACAGGGTCGAGCGCAGATGTGACTTCATCTAGAAGCAATAAACGTGGGTTAACAGCTAAAGATCGAATGATCGCAACACGTTGCTGTTGTCCCCCGCTCAAGCGATCAGGGTATTGATCAGCTTTATCTGAAAGATCAAAGCGCTTGAGCAGTTCCATTGCAGCGGTATTTGCCTCATCCTTGCTCTTGCCATGAACCTTGATGGGAGAAAGAGTGATGTTTTCTAGAACAGTTTTATGTGGAAAGAGATTAAATGATTGAAAAACCATACCTAAGCGACGGCGGACATCATCGACATTGATGAGCGGATCAGAGATTTCATCGCCATCCAAAAAGATTTGCCCGTCATCGATTGATTCCAGCAAATTAATGCAACGCAGCAAAGTGGATTTACCTGATCCTGATGCACCAATCAAAACTGTTGCTGTGTGTTCAGGAACGGCTAATGAAAGATCATTTAATACAAGTTCGGTCCCAAAGGACTTACGAATATCAACTAGCTCTAAAACGTTACTCATCAGATCGCACCTTCTGAATTCTGAGCACTGGTGCGCTGTCTGATGGCGCGATCTGTATAGCGGGTCATCGGAATAGTAATGAGTAAGAACAAGATTGCAGCAACAACATAAGGTGTGTAATTAAAGGTTCGGCTGGCATTGATCTGGGCCGCACGAACCGCATCCGTTACTCCGAGAATTGAAACTAAACCTGTGTCCTTTAGCAAAGAAACAAAGTCGTTTAACAGTGGCGGCACAACGCGGCGTATTGCTTGAGGCAAAACAACAAAGCGCATTGTTTGGCCTGAGGTCAATCCCAATGATCTAGCTGCTGCGCGCTGGCTTGGGTGGATTGATAAAATTCCGCTTCGAATAACTTCAGCAACATATGCTGAATAGGTGAGCACGACTGCAACAGTTCCTAAAAAGATCACATTGCTGGAAACACCCTTGAGGCCAAGTGCCGGCACGCCAAAACCAACTAACAAAATAATCAAAATCAGTGGTGCGCCTCGGAAAATATCAACGTAGGCGGTTGCTAGAAATCTAAATGGTGTGAGAGCTGGTGACTTTGTTGTTCGAAGCAACGCTAAACCGAGTGCGATAACGCCAATAGCTGCTCCACCAATAAATGTGAGTTGCAGATTGATCCAAAGTCCTTTGATAACAGTTGGAAATACTTCTTTGCCGTACTCGATATCAAAGAAAGTGGATTTAACTGTTTCCCAGCCAGGTGATGTAACAAGAATCAGGGCCAACGTGCCGAGAACAAAAATAGAGGAAGCCGCAGCAATACCTGCTTGCTTGCGGCTTATCGCACGCCTGGATTGGCGGCGTTGAATCTCACGTGAGCTTGGCGACCACGCAGAGCGTTGCTTCTCTGACATGGTCGCCAAACTACCGTGTTTACTTCGTAGTTTCTATTACGGCTTCAATACAGGAGCGCCAGCATCAGTTGCTAGCCACTTATCTGTAATTGCTGCCAATGTGCCATCAGCTGTAATTGCATCAACCGCGCCTGACACACATGAAGTTAGCTTGCTGCCCTTTGAAAGCAAGAGCCCGAACTGATCTCCAGCACCAGTTGATGGAAGCTGTCCAACAATTAGACCGTTTGGAACTTCAACACCTGAAAGGTAGAAAGCTGTTGGTAGATCAACAACTAGACCGTCGATCTGCTTGTTCTTCAGAGCAGAAACACCAGCAGCGTTGTCGTTAAACACCTGAGGTGTTGAACCAATCTGGTTTGAAATCGCATCTAGTGATGTTGTTCCAACTGCTGCGCCAAGCTTTGCACCCTTAAGTTCTGCAAGAGTTGTCTTTCCTTCGATCTTGCTTCCCTTGAATGAAACGATTGCTTGTGGAGCTGTGTAGTAAGGAGATGAGAAATCAACAGCAGTCTTGCGCTCTTCTGTAATTGAGAATTGCTGCAAGTTGAAGTCAAAGTTCTTTTCTCCTGGTGTCACAGCAGAATCAAATGTTGTGCGGACCCAAACGACATCTGCTGCTTCAAAGCCAAGTTGCTTAGCAACTGCATATGCAACTGCGCCTTCAAAACCATTTCCGGTCTCTGGTGCATCATCGATGATCCATGGGTAGTAAGCAGGCTCGCCAGTTGCGATTGTTAGCTTGCCTTCAGCAACTGTTGCAAGATCTGCCTTGGCACATGATGCGCTCTCAGATGTTGCTGAATCAGATGAAGAACAGCCTGTAAGTGTTAGTGCAGCTGCAATTACAACTGCTGAAAAAATTCCAAAACGCTTTTTCAACTCAATCTCCTAAAGTGTCAGGGGATCTTCACTAACCAAACTAACGTGTGAAGTGCAGTTAGTTAGACCCACGCTTGCCGACATAAGTGCTGTCGGCCTGGTCTTCACCCGGAGCACCCCGCCGCGGTGGAGGGTTGCCGTCCAGTTAGCCGGGGCTTGATTCTGGAACTCATGACCAAGGCAAATGTTATTGGTAGGTCTGCCAGATGTCGACTTGCAAATAGGATGCATTTGCACAGCGAACGCACGCGTACCTTTGTGTTGAGGCCCAAATCCCTTGCCACGCCTTGAGCCTGCGCTTACCCTTACATATTGCTAACGGGGGGTCCTCATGAAGTACAAGTCTGTAAAAGGTTTGCTCAAAAGCGATGAGTCGCTAATCCCGGTTACTTTCATCGACAAGCTGGAAGATATTTTGCACGGTTTCCTTGGAATCCTATTATTTATTGTTTCAATCTTGGCCGCCGGCTATAGCTTGCAGCGCCTCATTGAAACTCGCCCATTCTTTCCAGTAGGAATGATTCAAGGAATCAATGACATTTTATTTGTTGTAATCATTCTAGAAATTATGCGAACTGTGATTGTTAGATTTACTGATGGAGTTTTCCAGCTAGATAACTTCTTAATTATTGGAGTCATTGCAGCGGTTCGACACATTCTCACAGTGGGTGCATCACTTACTATGGAGAAAGAAAAAACAGCCGAATACTTCAACCGCGCACTCATTGAAATGGGTGTTAATACCGGAATTGTTTTGGCACTTGTCTTTGCGCTATTTCTTTCTCGCGCAGCCAGAGCTTCATCTAACAAGAACTAGGCTCGCTCACTCATTTACATGAGCTCTTTCTGGTGGCGGGTGAAGGATTTGAACCTTCGAAGGCAGAGCCGGGGGATTTACAGTCCCCTCCCATTGGCCGCTCGGGCAACCCGCCAAGGTCGAACAAGTACTGCGGCAATTATGGATAGTGCGAAGGGAAAGGATACCTTAGGCACGTGCGCGCACAAACCGCGCTTTCAACCAGTGAAGGGGCCCACACCATGGCAGCAGATAGCAGTTTCGACGTAACCTCCAAGATCGACCGCATGGAGCTCGACAACGCCATCAATCAGGCGGTCCGAGAGATTGAGACCCGCTTTGATTTCAAAAATACTGGATCAAAGATTGAACTCGAAGGCGACAAAGTACTGATCGAAGCAGACACAGAAGAGCGTGCAAAAGCAGCGCTGGACGTTGTTAAGGACAAGATGATCAAGCGCGGTGTTTCATTGAAGCATCTTGATGCAGGCGAGCCACAGTTGTCAGGAAAGATCTACAAGATTGCCGCTCCTTTGAAGGAGGGCATCTCAACTGAAAATGCCAAGAAGATTGCAAAGATGATTCGTGATGAGGGCCCAAAGTCAGTTAAGACTCAGATCCAAGGCGATGAACTCCGTGTGACATCAAAGAGCCGTGATGATCTGCAGGAAACAATGGCTATGGTCAAAGATGGTGGCTGGGACTTTGCTGTTCAATTTACGAACTTTAGATAATTGAGTAAAAACAAGCTCGGCCTTCTATTTGGTATCAGTGCATACTCACTGTGGGGTGCATTCCCTTTGTATTGGCCTTTGCTTGAACCTGCCAATCCACTAGAAATTGTTTCACACAGAGCTGTGTGGACTTTGGTTTTTTGTTTCATTGTTCTAGCTGCAACAAAAGCACTCAAATCAACTCTTGTAACTTTGAAGCGTCCAACAGTTGCGGTGAAACTATTTCTCTCATCCCTTTTGATTTCCATCAACTGGCTTGTGTATATCTGGGCTACAAATAATGAGCATGTAGTGGAAGCATCTTTGGGTTACTACATTAACCCACTGATCATTATTGGTTTTGGAGTTATCTTCCTGAAAGAGAAAATGCGGCCACTGCAATGGGCTGCGGTCTCAATTGCAACTATCGGAGTCTTAGTCTTAACTTTTGATTACGGTCGCTTACCGTGGATCGCATTAGCACTAGCTCTCTCATGGGGTAGTTATGGACTGATAAAGAAGCAGTTAGGTCTAGGAGCTCTAGAGGGACTTGCGATTGAAACCTTTATCTCTAGTTTCTTCTACCTGGCATACCTAATTTATATAGGTAATCAAGGCACCGGTCAGTTTGGACATAGCTGGGGCTTAACAGCACTACTTATTAGCGCAGGAGCGGTAACTGCAATCCCGCTTCTATTATTCAATGGCTCAACAAACAGACTTCCATTTACAACTATCGGGCTATTGCAATACATAACCCCAACACTGCAATTCTCTATCGGTGTCTGGGTCTTAAATGAAGATATGCCAACTGCTCGTTGGATTGGTTTCTTGATTATTTGGGCAGCACTTGTGACGTTAGCAATTGACTTGATTAAATCAAGCAGAACGGTCAATAACAGCGTCGCATAGCGACATCAGCGCACCTGTTGCATCATTGACAGGCAGTGGGCCAAGTGCTCCGCGCGCTTGCTTTGCAATTTGATGAAGTTGTTCACGAGATTCATCCAGTGCTTTGTGATTTCGCAAGGCAACTAAAACTTGCTGAACTGTTGGTTCATCCTCAATAGGTCCACCAAGTAAACGCTTTAGCTCAGCATCTCCTGGATCATTTGATTTCATGACATTTAAGGTAACTAGTGTTGGAACACCTTCACGAAGATCCGTTCCTGGAGTCTTTCCTGATTGATTTGATTCGCTAGCAATATCAATAACATCATCTGCTAACTGAAATGCCACACCGATCTTTTCACCAAAGACAGTAACTGTGTCTGTGATGTCTGCAGGTGCACCTGAAATCATTCCACCATATCTAGCAGATGCTGCAATCAATGAACCAGTCTTGTCAGCAACTACTTTTAGATAATGTTCCAGTGGATCTTGGCCAGGATTTGGACCTTGCGTTTCCATGATCTGGCCAATAACTAAACGCTCAAATGTTCTTGCTTGCAGGCGAACTGCTGCTGGACCAAGGTCTGCCAACAAGTCAGAGGATTTAGCAAACAAGAAATCTCCCGTAAGAATTGCAATCGTGTTTCCCCAACGCATATTTGCACTTTCAACTCCGCGACGAAGTGGTGCTTCATCCATCACATCATCGTGATACAGGGTTGCAAGGTGGGTAATCTCGCAGGCAACAGCTGCAGCGATGATTCCATCGCGCTTTGGATCTCCGTATTGCGCGGTTAAAAGGGTCAAAAGAGGGCGCAAACGCTTACCGCCAGCTGCCACAAGGTGGTGTGCGGTCTCATCAACAAATGGGTACTCACTGCGAGTGTGACTTCTAAGCAAGGCTTCAACATCTGCCATTTGGCTGATTAATTGCGCCTCTAATTCAGGTGCAACGTTTGGAATGCCGAATGTGGACATTAGCGAATGAAGGTTGCGAGATCGCTAATAAAGCTCAGAAGTGGTGCTGGATAAACACCTAGCGCCACTGTTACAACTGCAGAGATGACAACAGTCGCTTGGGTTAGAACTGAAGGAATTTCAACGCCTGTTCCATCTTCAGTTGCATCTGTGAAGAACATCAAAACGATTACACGGATATAGAAGAACGCTGCGATCGCACTTGAAAGCACACCCGCAATTACTACACCCTTTGCACCACTTTCATAGGCCGCAGAGAAAATAGAAAACTTTCCGATAAATCCACTAGTAAGTGGAATACCTGCAAAAGCTAATAAGAATAGTGCGAATGATGTGGCAGCAAATGGAGAACGCTTTCCAAGTCCCTTCCAACGGTTTAGATCTGTCACTTCACCAGATGAATCACGGACAAGTGTTACTACGCCAAATGCACCAACGGTTGCAACACCGTATGCGAATAAGTAGAAGATAGTCGCATCGAGTCCTGCTTTATTAAGAGCTATGACACCTGTGAGCAAGAAACCTGCATGTGCAATTGAAGAGTAAGCCAACATGCGCTTTACATCGCGCTGCGAGATTGCAACAAGTGAACCCAAAAGCATCGTAACAATTGCAATGCCTGACAAAACAGGAGTCCATGACCACTGTGCATTAGCAAAGACGGTGTAATAAATACGAAGCATTGCACCAAAGGCTGCAACCTTTGTTGCTGCAGCCATAAATGCAGTTATTGGTGTTGGTGCACCCTGATAAACATCTGGTGACCATGCATGGAATGGAACTGCGCCAACCTTGAATAGCATTCCAATTGAAAGAAATGCCATACCAATAAGAAGCAGAACATCATTTCCGCCCCCGCCAACAATTGATTCACGGATTCCTGCGAAGGTAATTGAGCCTGAAAAACCATAGAGATAGGCCGCTCCGAAGAGGAAGAAGGCTGATGCGAAAGATCCTAAAAGGAAATACTTCAGCGCTGATTCTTGGGATGCCAGGCGACGGCGACGAGAAAGTCCTGCCATCAAATACAGAGGCAGTGAAAGCATTTCTAGCGCGACAAATAACATGATCAAATCACTTGCAACAGGGAAAATCATCATGCCTGCAACGGCAAATAATGTAAGTGGATAAACCTCAGTAACTTGATTTCCGGATTGAGCAGCTTCACGTTCTTCAGCTGAGCCAGGAAGAGCAGCAGCCAACGGAGTGAAGTGTTCAGTATCTGCAATTAAGAAGATAGAAATAATTGCAATGATCAGAATTGAGGCCTGAAGTAACACTGCTGGTCCATCAATAACGATTGAACCCATTGCAGCAGTTAGAGATTGTTCTCCACGAATTCGCCATAACTGCATAAGTGCAAGAAGTAAGGTTCCAAGTGTCAGAGTTAACTGAACAACTGGGCGTAATGCCTTTGAGACGAATGCTTCAACCAAGACGCCAATGAGCGCGCCGCCAAGCAAAATAAGAATCGGTGAAAGTAATGTGTATGAAAGAACTGGCGCTGTAAACGTCATTACTTGCCCCCATTAGTTGGTGCTGGATCTGTAAATCCCATTTGTGAAATCACGTGTGATGCCGCTGGGTTGATTACATTCAAGAGTGGAGAAGGATAGAAACCCAACACCACAATGATTGCAATAACTGGTGCAATTGCTAACTTCTCGCGCAAGCCCAGATCTTTAAGATTCTCATTTCCTGGCGTTGTAGGACCATGCAGAGCTTTCTGAACTGGAATCAAGATGTAAAGAGCAGCCAAAACAATTCCGAAGGTTGCAATAATTGCATGCACTGGATATCGGGTAAATGTTCCAACTAGAACTAAGAATTCGCTCACAAAACTTGAAAGACCTGGAAGTGCCAGAGAAGACAATCCAGCAATAAAGAATGTCCATGCCATAACTGGGGTTACTCGTTGTAATCCACCAAATTCTGCAATTGTTGAAGAGCCACGACGTGAAATCATCCAGCCAGCCACTAAGAACAAGGCTGCCGTTGAAAAACCGTGATTAAACATGTACAAAATGGCCCCGCTTTGACCTTGTGAGGTCATGGCAAAGATTCCCATAGTGATAAATCCAAAGTGAGAAATCGATGTGTATGCGATCAATCGCTTAATGTCCTTTGCACCAATGGCAAGGAATGCACCGTAAATAATTGAGATAACAGCAAGCACCATGATCACTGGAGTAAAAGTCTTACTTGCCTCTGGGAACAAGGTGAGGCAGTAACGGATCATTCCGAAGGTGCCGACCTTGTCTAGAACTCCAAGTAGCAATACTGAAGTTCCTGGAGTTGCAGATTGCGCTGCATCTGGCAGCCATGTGTGGAATGGCCAAACAGGTGCCTTGATTGCAAATGCAATAAAGAATCCTAAGAACAAGAGGTTCTGGGTTGTCGATGACATCTGTAGCTCTGAAAGTCTATTGATATCAAATGTATGACCACCTTGAGCACCTGACATTACATACAATGCAATGATCGATGCGAGCATCAACAATCCACCAACAAGGCTGTAGATCAAGAATTTAACAGCAGCAGCTGAACGCTCACCGCTTCCGTAACCACCAATAAGGAAGTACACCGGAATCAACATGGCTTCAAAGATTACGTAGAACAAGAACACATCAGTTGCGGCAAAAACACCGATCATCATTGTTTCAAGAACAAGAATGAGAATGTAGAAGGTCTTAACGCTCCAACGTCCACCATGTGCTTCATTCCAACCAGCAAGGACAACTACTGGAGCCAAGATCGTAGACATCAATATAAGCACGAGGGCGATTGCGTCAACACCGAGTGCGTAGTTAATTCCAAAACTTGGAATCCATGAATACTTCTCTACAAACTGCAGATCCACATTGTCGCGCTCGAATCCAACTGCCATCGCAATTGTCGCTGCCATAACAACAAGAGTTGTTCCAAGAGCTGCTTGCTTTGCAGCTTTCTCACTAGCCTTTGGAAGTGCTGAAATGATTGCAGCACCTGCCAGCGGCAGAAGCATTAATAGTGTTAACCACTTCATTACTGAACCACCACCCAAATAGCTGCGATCAATGCGACTGCACCAATCAAAATCAGTGCCGCATAGCTACGAACAAAGCCGTTTTGCAGGCCACGAAGTGCTGAGCCAGAGCCCATTGCAATCTGACCAACACCACGAACTGTTCCATCAACTACAGCATCATCTGCTGCAACCAAGGTTGTTGTTAATGCTTGGCCAGGACGCATAAATACCGCTTCATTGAAACGATCTTGCATCAAATCTTGACGTGCAATCTTTGTGAATATTGAAACATCTTCTGGAGCAATGTTTGCAACTTCTTGACGTGAGTACTTAACAAAGGCAATCGCCACACCAATTGCAACCATTGTTAAGGCAAGTCCTGAAACAACAATTGGTTCTAGCAAATGATGTTCGTGTTCTTCGTGATGATCAAAGAGTGGGTGTAGCCAATTAACAAGTGCATCACCGCGGGATAGAAGGTAGCCAGATGAGACTGAACCGATTGCAAGTATTGCCATTGGAAGCCACATCAACCATGGGGACTCATGAGGATGTGCTTCATCATCCCAGCGCTTTGTTCCAGTAAAGGTAAGGATCATTACGCGAGTCATGTAGAAGGCGGTAATACCAGCACCAAGCAAAGTAACGCTACCGAGAATAATGCCCTTTGCTCCCCCGGCATTAAATGCTGTTTCAATAATCATGTCCTTGGAATAGAAACCTGCAAATGGTGGAACACCAAGAATTGCTAAATACCCAAGGCCAAATGTCACAAATGTAATTGGCATGAACTTGCGAAGTGCGCCGTATCTGCGCATGTTTACTTCATCATTCATTCCGTGCATTACAGATCCTGCACCAAGGAACATTCCGGCCTTAAAGAATCCGTGTGTCAGCAGGTGCATGATTGCAAAGGCATAACCAACAGGACCTAAACCTGCTGCAAGAGTCATATATCCAATTTGAGACATGGTTGAAGCAGCAAGTGCCTTTTTAATGTCATCTTTTGCGGTACCAATTAATGCACCAAACATCAAAGTGATAGCACCAACGATTACAACCAATAATTGTGCTGTTGGTGCTGCATCAAATACAAAGTTAGAGCGAGTAATTAAATAGACACCTGCAGTAACCATCGTCGCTGCGTGGATCAACGCTGACACGGGTGTTGGACCTGCCATCGCATCGCCCAGCCATGCCTGCAATGGGAATTGGGCGGATTTTCCAGCTGCTGCAACCAACAGCATGATTCCCATGCCTGTTAGTGCCGCCTCTGAGGTGTTGTCTACCTGTTCTGCGACGCCTGCAAATGAGACTGTGCCCATGGTTGCAAAAGCGATCATGATTGCAAATGACAAGCCCATGTCACCAACACGGTTCATAACAAATGCCTTCTTTGACGCAGTTGCATAAGCAGGCTTGTGATTCCAGAAGCCAATTAATAGGTAGGAAGCAAGTCCCACGCCTTCCCAACCAACATAAAGGCTGAGGTAGCTATCTCCCAATACCAATAACAACATAGCGGCAATAAAGAGATTCAAATAAGCAAAGAATCTACGACGATCATGATCGTGTGACATGTAAGAAATTGAGTAGATATGAATCAAAGTACCGACACCGGTGATCAGCAAAACGAAACAAATAGAGAGCTGATCCAACAAAAGACCCGCATCCACATTGAATGTTCCTACATTGATCCACTCAAAAAGCTTTTGAGAAACCGGGCGGGCCTCTTCTGAACGTCCAAGCATCTGCGAAAGTTCGTAGAGTCCAACTCCAAAAGATGATGCTGAAAGCGCAGTAGCGAGCAGGTGGCCCCACTTATTTGTGCGACGTCCACCAAGTAGAAGTAGCGCAGCACCTGCTAGTGGCAGTGCAATTAAATAAACAATGTTAGTAGAGGTAGTCATATCTAGCGCTTCAACAAACTAGCATCATCAACAGATGCTGATCGGCGGGAACGATAGATAGTCACGATAATTGCTAAACCAACAACAACTTCACAAGCCGCAACAACCATCGTGAAGAAAGCCATTACCTGACCGTCAAGATCGCCATTGATGCGAGAAAAAGTTACGAATGAAAGATTTGCAGCATTAAGCATCAGCTCAATGCACATGAATACAACAATTGCGTTACGGCGAACCACAACACCAACTGCTCCGATAGTAAAGAGCAGCGCAGATACGTATAGGTAATTGGAGGCGTCCATTACTTCTCCTCCTCAACCTTGGTATTGACTTCACCGAGATCAAATTTCTTGTAATCCAACATGTCTCCACGCGCAGAAAGAGTTGCGTTGACTGAAGTTGGCGCTGGTGTGCCATCTGGAAGAAGGGCTGGCACATCAACTGCGTTATGTCGGGCATAAACACCTGGGCCAGGCAAGCCTGCTGCCGTGCCAAGTGATTCACCGCGGAAGCGATTGATTGAAAGCTGGCGCTGTGTTGGGCGAACTGTTGTGCGTTGATGATGGGCTAGGACCATGGCACCCATAGCTGCTGTGATCAACAATGCTGAAACAGCTTCAAAGGCAAACACATATGTTGAGAACAAAAGAACTGCGATTCCTTGAACATTTCCGTCAGCATTTGCTGCAGACAATCCAATTGCATCGCGCCCAATTGTTGCTCGGCCTAACAATGAAACCATCAATCCACCAAAACCGATTG
>Ga0209134_10000070_pt1 | contig 27588 bp, 51 predicted proteins | sample LauGreSp1BDMLBSN_2_FD_187566 | JGI IMG/M metagenome (GOLD analysis project Ga0209134, IMG submission 187566) | Freshwater lake microbial communities from Lake Michigan, USA - Sp13.BD.MLB.SN (SPAdes) (version 2) | ecosystem: Environmental > Aquatic > Freshwater > Lake | place: Lake Michigan, USA... | reverse complement strand
AAAATTGAATGTTTCTTAGATGATAGGCCATCATTTCGACGGCGTATTCTCTATCGTGCAATTGATTAAAATCAGAAAGGCATGTACGATCTTTGACTGATAACATTTTGACCTAAGGTGTTATTGATTTTTTCCCCCTTTGAGCGGTAACTCCGAGGGGGATTTTTATTTCTTATCTTCCCAAATTCTCTGCATTACTTGAATGTATTTTTCTTCTAGCCTGCACAATCTGCCATGGAAGTCTTTCATTTCTTTTGTGTTTTCTCTATGCATTAACCAGCACGCTCCAATAGTAGATCCAGCGATTGTTAAAACTTGATACCAGTCCATATTTTCCTCATGTGTTTTAGTTTATATCTCAACTTTCCAGCTTTAGCAACAGTCCTCTAGGGTTTCTGCGTTAATCGCGGATTCATTGAGATAGCAATATCTTAACCAAGGAGGTTTATTTAAATCAATATAAATGAACTTTATTGATCAAAAATCTTTCTTAGCTTATCCTGTGTGAATAGATATAGGATTTTATGGATATTAAATCTTTCCTTAAAAAATACGACCTTAAAGGCAAAGATATGGCCTGCGCCTTGGAGATTACTCCACAATATCTTTCTAGGATCATAAAGAAAAAACAAAAGCCTGGACGCGATCTGATAGTCAAAATAATCGAATTGACAGAAGGCAAGGTAACATATAAAGATTTGGGGTTATGATGGATAACTTACTTGAATTTTTGAAGGGATTCAGCCTCCAGACTATAATAACAATCGTCGCTATCAATGGATATTTTTCTCATAAAACAGACCAGAAGATTGAGAAGTTGGAAATTGATATGAAGGAGCAGGGCGTCAGAATAGACCAGCAAGGCGCCCGCACAGATCATCTATACGAAATGTTCATTGATCTTCTAAAGAGTCAAAAATGACGAACAATCTAAAACAATTCAAAGAATGGGAATGTAATTGCAGGAGATGCCAGAAAATGTGCGACAGACCATGTTTTGGCACAGTCGAAGACATAAAAAAGCTCATTGAAGCTGGCCACTCAGATCGTTTATGTTTAGACTGGAATTCAGCGCCATCCGACGAAGAAGAAGATATTCCCTTTTTAACTCCTGCGCTTAAAGATCATGAAGGAAAGCTTTCTCCAGCATTCCCACAGTCTAAAAAAGGCTGTACATTTTATAAAGATGGGCTTTGCCATCTTCATTCTTTGAAATTAAAGCCTCTTCAAGGAAGAACAGCCATTCACGCTTTTAATGATGAAAAACTGAATAAATCTGTCGATAAGCAACACGATGAAGTTAAAGAATACATTATGCAAGACTGGAAGTCTAAGCAAGGGCAAGATCTTGTTGATAGTTGGTGTAAAGAGCACGGTATAGAAAGCAAAGAACGAGTCCTTGATCACCTAGAATTTATTGATCAATATGGGGCCTACTACGATAAATAGGAAAAAATCATGAAATCTAAACATATTCTTTCTTCTGACGAGAAGTTAAAGCAGTGGGGATATGGAGAATGGGTTGAAGAGCCTGATTTAATTGAATTTGAGCATCAGAATATAAAATGCAGAATAATTCGAGTCTCTGCTCATGAAATGAATGGATCCCTTTTTGGAGGTCATCTTTGTGGATATATTTGTATTCCTGAAGGCCATCCTTGGAAAGGCTTGGGTGAGAATGCGCTGTATGATAACATAGACGTTCATGGGGGCATTACTTACAATAAAGAAGAAGAAGACGGTTATTGGATAGGATTCGATTGTGCGCACAGTTCAGATATAGTGCCTTCACTTGAAGTTTTTAGAAATAAATATAGAAATTCAGTATGGGAAAAATATATAAAAGATCTTAAAAGGAGATATCCAAGCTCCACACGATTTAATCCAACATATAAGAATATTAACTTTGTCATCGAACAATGCGAATCTCTAGCAGAGCAAGCTCATAGATTGATCAAAAATAATTCTTAACAAAAAATCCCGTTAATCCTATGAAAGGTTTAGCGGGGTTTTATGATCGAAATACACATTCCATTGCCTCCCGTCTCATGGAAGGCTCCTCTCAAAGGCAAATACGGCTTTTACGATCCTTGCGAGAAAGAAAAGCGCTGTGCACGCTTCTATATCAGAGAGCAATATGAAGGGGATTTAATTACAGGCTACGTAATTATAAAAATCTGCTTTTTTTTCAGCGTTCCAAAATCCTTTTCAAAAAAGAAAAGAGAATTAGCTCTAAGTAATAAAATATTTCCTACTAAAAAAGACTGCACCAACATGCAAAAGCTTTATGAGGATTGCCTCAAGGGAATAGTCATTGAAGACGACAGGAAAGTAATAGACATATCTTCAGAAAAGTTTTACGCATTAAAAGATTCTATTTATATACGCATGTCAGTCTTAGGGGAACCAAGCTCTTGACTCGCAACAAAAAATAAAGGTTACTCATGTTGTCAAAAGAAAAAAAAGAAAAAATTGACCATCTATTAAATGATTTGCTTGCAGTTCCGGAAAAAGGCGCACACCAAATCACCATTAAACTTATAAGGCTAATGAATGAGATAGTTAGTCGCCTCTATGAAATAGAGAACGTTCGCGCCTTAAATGAAAAACCCTCGAATCATGAAGGGTATATATCTACTAAAGATTTTATTAAAAAGCATGGCAGGCTAATTTCCTCAAGTCGCCTGTATGTTTTTTGTCAAAACCAACTCAAAAACGATTGCGTGAGGACCGTATCCGGATGGATGCTGGACGAAGCAGCGCTTTTAAAACTCCTTATAAAACACCCTCTATTTCGCGACAGAATCCTAGCTAATAGAGAAAAATATCAACACATTTTAACATAGATTATGAGCGTTTGCTTTCTTTGTGAATTAAAAAAAATACCCTATAGAAAAAGTCTTAGATGATGATTTTGTTTTAGAAAGGAAAAATGAATTTTATCCGGAAGAAGAATTCGGGGATATGGCGCACGTTTGTGAAAAATGCCACATAGAATTATTAGAATATTATTTAAATAAATAAAAATATTTTGATATATCTGAATCGTATAAACAATTTTTAGAGGATATATGGCCCATAAGAAAAAAGCGCATTCAAAAAAAGAGCATCTTGAAGAAAAGCACGACAAAAAAGCTCTCCACATGGACAAAAAGAAGCACCATAAGAAATAACATTCTAGCGGCGGTTAATGGACAAAGAAATAAAGAGGGGTTTTGAAAAGGTTAAAAAGACAGCTTCAAAACAAGAAAAATCTTTAATCAAAAAAGACATCAAGCGCGATAAGAAATGCGACTATGCCGAAAAAATGGCCAAGCGCAAAAAATGAAATTAAAGTTTAGAAAGCTCGCAAACCTGAATATGGATTGTTTTGTAAACTCTAAAATGGCGTTAACTGCCCTTTACGTTGAGTTATTATCAAGGAAACGATTTGGTAAATAATGATCCTGTTAAAAAAGTCATTATAGTAACTAAGTCGAAGGTCATTGATAAAAAAACAAACAAAGAAACCTTCTGTAAATATTCAGACGTTCCCAAAGATGATGATGGATGGGTATATGATTTGACTTATATGCCCATACCTTACGATTTAATGCACGTTAAGCTAAAAGACTCTAAAGCTATCAAGTCAGCCTGGTGGACAGAAAAGCGATGGAGAGGGCTTAGGATCGACACTCACGACACCGTTATAGCTTGGAAAAGAAATCATGACTTTGACTAAAGGCTACGTCGAGTACACTATAACAATCAAGAACGAGAATGACACCGCCATTTACAAGGACGACAGCCACGAAGGGTTGAATTTAGCGATAACCAATGACCAGCTAGCGCTAAAGGTTAATGATTGCCTTAAGAAATTCGGATGGGATATCGACTCTGAATTACCGGATATTACTATTAAGGCTCGGATGGCTTGGCTTCATTAACCTCCGCTTGCTTATATAGCTTTATCAGCGGCGCGTTAGCCTCTAAAACCGTAGCGACAACCTCTCTCACAAACTCACCCATTGAAACTTGATTGAAGCTAGCCACTAGCCTAAGGTCTCGATAATTTTCCTCGCTTAAGTTTATGGTCAAGCGCTTCCACGGTTTTCTCATATTTTATAAAGCCTATATAGGGTTGAATGACAGGAATCGGGTAAACGTCCAGTTTGAAGGTATTCGTAAATATCTTCAATATGCAATTCAGAGAGGGCTTGAGCGTCTACACCCTCATCTTGCGCCCTCTCAAGGGCGCTTTCAAAGATTTTATCATTTTCTTGGTTGCTCATATTAAAATCCTTTCTTTTGTTTTAGTTCAGAAAATTTGATAGGCACGAACCATTTATCACGCTCTATCTTCAAGCCGGCGGGTCCTCTGATAGCTTCAAGCTCGGGCAAGCTGATATATCCCCACTCATTTTCATAACCGCCGGTAGCATAGCCGAACATTATACCGGTTTCGGGATTGTATTCAGCAATATACCAAGTAAAGCTACTCCATGGTGTGAATAGCTTTAATATGATAAGCTTGTCAGCCAACGAGACGCTTTCAGTTGCATATAGAGCGGGTAGTTTATTTAAGATTTCTTTAGTTAGTAGTTTCATTTGTTATCCTTTTGTGTTTATTGTTAAAAAGGGGACTTTATCCCCTTAGTTCGTTAAGGCTGTCGTCTAGAATCATTGCCATTTTGTTACCTCTGTGTTTATCACGCTTTATTGCGTTATGCCGAACATCATAACATAACAGGAAATAAAATCAATGCATAAATATTCTTTTTCTGTTAAACGCTGAAAGTAAATGGTTAAAGAAGTTTCTATGAGTGATAAATCTGAAATAGAAGTATTAGACAAGGCAACGCTAGGAAGGCCGAAGAAACCAGTTGATTGGAAGGTATTTGAGGACCTTTGCGCTATACAATGTACGCAAGGGGAAATAGCTTCTGTATTGCATTTAGACGTTAATACTTTGCATGATAGAGCACAGGAACAATACGGTATGCTTTATGCCGATATATATAAGAAATTCTCTGAAATAGGCAAAATCTCATTAAGAAGATTGCAATATAAACACGCTCAAAAAAGCTTCGCAATGGCTATATGGCTAGGTAAACAATGGCTAGGCCAGAGGGACCATGACCAAATGATCGTAGCGCCCCCCGAATTAACACAACAGTTCAATACACTCATGGTTCAGATAGGCAAGAGTCAACAAAGCTTGCATGGTAGCTCCGAATCCCCCGCCTTGAGTATCGATAGTGTGCCCTCTCAAGAATCCTCTGACAGCCACTTATCAAGCGTAAGCGCAACTGACGCCCCTATTTTATCAAACAATCCCCTAGAGCCCTCGAACTCATATACGTAATTAGTTATCACCGATACCAATATCGTTGCCCCTACCCTACTATCATTGCATTTGCGGAGATTGTCTAATATTTTACTAGAACCTTCTTGCACTTGCTGATAAATTTCGTCGGGCAAATCTGTCATCATGATTTGTTTACTCATTCTTATTCCCTTCTTTTACCATGATTTCAGCGGCCTTTCTGTCTGACAATTCAAAACACTCGCTTGCATGTTTTAGAAACGAATCAAGCGCGCCCCTTCTTTTTTCAGGTGGGATGCAATGGTAAATAAGCCAAATAAAAGCCGATTCAACAGAGCTTAACGCTAGGTTGGGTTCTAAGTGTTCGACCACTCCCACAATCTCCGTGGCGTGATTGCGTACTATTCTTAAGGCTTGTTCTTCGTCCATGCCTTTACTCATCTTTATTAACCCGATCCTTAACAAACGCCTTGACGTGCTTAGCAAACATATCCAGCGAATCGTTTATTTTTTCCGGTATTATTGCGTCAACCAAAATAGTAATAAAAGCCAGTTCAGCGGCCGGTAGCATTATTCTAGGCGGTAAATAAATCAATGAATCTAAGATTTTCTGGGCTTCTTGTTGCACTATCTCAATATCTTTTCCTGACGATTTTTTCATTTTGTTCCTTTCTTTAAAATATTTAATACCAATAGCATGAAATAAGCAAGGTCTGCATTAGTAACGAAGGTAAATTTTTCGTGTTGAGGAAGCTGGTCATAGTAATTAACCTGAGCTTGAAGTTGGTCAACCAATTCATCTCGAGTGACTTCTTTTTGTGGTTCTTGATCTTCTTGCTCGCCGGTGTATTCGCTCAAGTTTCTTATCTCCTATTCAAGTATTTAAACCATTAACTAGGTATTCATGGATTTGTTAGCACCAAAACAGCTGAAATATGTTTTAGAGTCAATTAAAAAGATTAATTTAGCTCATGGCTCCGTCCGTTCCGGAAAAACTATGGCCAATAATTTCCGTGTCATGCAAGCGGTAAACGATTGCCCTGACTCTCAAATATGGTTTATAGGATGCACCGCGTCCTCGATCTTTTCAAACGTTATCAAACATATCATAGAAAGGCCGGCCCCTGGCGTTGCTGACCCGCTAGGCATTTTCAGGCCTTTTTGCCGTTGGCTTGAGGGTCGTCGAGAGCTAACCTTCGTTGACTCTAAGGGCAATCTCAAGCGTATAGCTACTATTGGCGCCGGCGACTCCGGTGCATTGGGCGCTATCCAGGGCAAAACTATGAGTATCTGCTATTGCGATGAGATGACGCTTTACCCCTCTGTCATTATCGACATGATAAGCACCCGTATCTCAAACCCGCACTCCATGCTATTTGCTACTATGAATCCGTCCTACCCTACCCACACACTTAAACAGTGGATTGACAAGGCTCGAGAGGGCGACCCTAACTACTATGAACTGCAATTCAAGCTTGAGGACAATCCTTTTGTCGACAATGACTATAAGAACCGGATAAAGAATAGCCTGTCCGGTGTATTCTATAAGCGCAACTACCTTGGAGAGTGGACGCTTGCAGAGGGCGCTATCTTTGATTTCTTTGACCGTACATTGCATATTGTACCGCGTCCTCCGCGGGCTGCAGACTATTGGATATTGGGAATTGACTACGGAACAAGTAACGCTTTTGCTGCTCTTCTTATTGGCGTCAATTGTGGGCGGCAGGCGCAAGAAAAGCCCTTATGGTGGGTGGAAAAGGAATACTATTGGGATTATAAGAAGAAGGGCTTTCAGAAAAGCAGTTCAGAGTTTGCAAAAGATATTAAGGAATGGATAGAGCCTTACTCTATTAAGAACATATATATTGATCCTAGCGCTGCAACCTTTCGTGTTGATTTGCAGAGATTAGGTTTGCACCCCGTGAATGCTGAAAATGACGTTAACGAGGGAATAATTAAGACTATAAGCCTTCTTAAAGGCGGGGAATTATTTATTTGTTCCGAATGCGTCAATCTTATAAAAGAGATAGAAACTTATGTTTGGCACCCTAAATGCCTAGAAAGAGGCGAGGACGAGCCCTTGAAGATGAACGACCACGCCGTTGACGCTTTAAGGTATGCGGTTAACACCCACAAGCCACAAAGGTTTGACCATGTTGACGGGCGCACCTTGGGATATAAGGATGATGGCCGTAAATGGCAACCTGGGGCGGATTATGGGTTTAGGTGAAGTATATGGGTTGTGACATTCATTTGATCATTGAAGTAAAGAATAATGAAGGCAAATGGAAGAGTTTAGAGATCTCTCAAGATTTAATGCCAGATGATAGGGATTATAGGCTTTTCTCTTTTCTTTGTGATGTAAGAAGCTATGATTCTTGGGAATTAGCTGGCCGGATTGCTTGGAGGGGAATTCCTAAGGATTGCTCTAGTAAAGCGTATTTCTCTGACCTTGATATTCATTCTTGTACTTATGCTCATCTAGATGAAGTTTTAGAACTGCCTTGGAAAGATGCGCTCCTAGGCGAGTCCTATTTCTTTATATTTTTTAAATATATACTTCCTAGGCTCATGAAAGGGAGGCTTTACCTTAGCTATGAAGAAAAGAGAAATATAAGAGTAATTATAGGGTTTGATAACTAATGCCAGACATTAAAATAAGAAAGCCTAAATCTGATGATCAAGAGAAAGCTGAAAAAGCCTATAGTCTTATACACGAGCTTGTACAAACTAATCCTGGGATGGATAGTACTATTTGGGCTGCCGGTTGTTGGACGGCTTTAATAAATTGTTATAAAGATAGCGGCTTTGATTATGAGGATTTCTGTAAAGAAGTTGAGCTGGTAAAGCAATTTTATAAGGATAAGTTTGAAAATGAAAATTGATCTTTCCGATTGGAATGAATACATAGCCGACGATGTTCCTCCAGGGTCTATCCCTTCCGGAGTTAAAGTTGAGATAATGCAAATCCTTAATGCGATTGCGTATGCACCTGTTGCAGGACCAGAGGATGATTTTCCACAAGGCATTAAGACAGAGAGAGGTTCTGTTGTATCGCGCCTTTTTTGGAGACTCTTAAAATGATCACATATTCGATAAAGTTTTTACAGTGTGCAAAATATGATCATTGATTGCATTGCAGACCTCCATGGTCATTATCCAAAGCTAGAAGGCGGAGACTTGCTTATTGTTGCTGGAGATTTGACTGCTATGGATAAATTTATTGAATATATGGATTGGCATAAATGGGTATGTAGACAGGATTACAAAAAAGTAATTTGGATTGCTGGAAATCATGATAATCTAGTTGAAAAAGGAGAATTTGACCCGCTACCTGAATGGGTAATGAATGAAAATAGAATTAGGTCAAATGCTGTCGAATACCTCTGTGACTCAGGAACCACATTTGAATATGAAAAAACCATAGAGGGTCATCAGACAACGAAAGAATTGAAGATCTGGGGCTCACCATGGACGCTAGCCTTCCCTGGTATAAACCCTCTCTGCACCGCATTCACGGGCACAGAAGAGGAATTAGAGGCCAAATTTCAGCTTATCCCTGATGATGTAGACATTCTTATCACTCATTCTCCACCTTATGGCATTTTAGATTTTGTAGTGAAATATGGCCCATTTAGCCATGAGAGAGTGCAATGCGTCGGAAGCACTTCGCTCTTAAAGAGAGTTTTTGATATTAGGCCAAGGGTGCATATATTTGGCCACATTCATGAGTCGTATGGACAATATGATCACGTACAAAGAAAGGGTGCATCTGAAAAACTTGGAATTACTGAGATTAAATTTATCAATTGCTCCCATGTCAACGAGAGCTATGAGCCTGTCAATAAACCTATCAGGATTGTGCTTTAGATCTATTTCTTTCTATTTCTAGAAGCTTGTGGTGAAAATCTTTATTTTCTAATTTTATTTCATTAATTATACAAATAAATTCTCTCCTGTCTTCTGTGATCTGATCTTGAAGATTCCTCCAATCAGATCTAGACTCACTTCTTAACCATAATAGCATGGTTACGGTAGCGCCCACGATAGTAAAGCACCCTATTGATATGGCTATAATAACTCCTAGATCTGTACCCATAGTCCTTTCTTGTTAAGATTAAGATTTAATCCTGCTGCGTTCGATTTCTAAGAGTCTATAATGGAAATCCTTATTTTCTATTTTTATTTCTTGAATAGCTAATTCAAGTCCTCGGAACGCCTGGATAAAATCTTTTCTATCTTCTTTTGCTTCAGCCCTCAAATTATTAGCCTCGCTTCTGCTCCAAAACATCATAGAGAGGACGGCTCCTACAACTGCAACACCTGTTCCTGTAATAGCAATAATGATTCCTAAGTCCATAGTCCTTTCCTATTTTTTAATACTCTTAGTATATCTTGAAGTGTATTAGAGATCAATGGCAAAGCCCCTAATACTCCACCCATTAAGCCATATATAATGGTTAATTCAGTCATATTCCTCCTGGTAGCGTAAATAAAATATTTAATGATACATTTGCCTTTAGAAATAATATAAATTTCTTGAGGCAACTTGTCGTTCTATTACCCACCCTGGAATAACGCATTAGAACCGAACCAAGGCAATGTACGACAATGGTTAGCTACTCTATACAGCAAGTTTCAGCCAATCGAACAAAGTCGATGGAATCAATCTAACATAGATACTTTGTTCTATGCGGGCGCCCAAGATTTTGTTAATCAACACTTCGGCAGAGGTAACACAAGCCAATACGGTAAGTATTATTTCAATCTTCTTCAGCAACCTGTGAACATGGTAACTGGCTATCAGCGCCAGCACCGTAAATCATTCAATTATATCCCTTGTGAAGGCGCCGACCCTCAGACTACCGACCAATACACTAAATTAATGGTCCATGTAGCCAATAGTGAGGGAATTCACGAGCAATTTTCTAGGGCATGTGAGCAGGCGTGCATTACGGGAATGGTTCTTTTGCAGCCATACCTTGATTACAACTTAAATGATCCAGCACAAGGTCAATTAAAGTTGAAGCTGTGGGAGTACAATTCATTTCTAGTAGATCCGTATTTCCGCAACTTTGACATGTCAGACGCGCAATTCGTTTGGACTCAAGAGTACATTTCAAAAAAAGAGGCAGAGTCCCGTTTTCCGGATAAATTGCAAAATATATCTCCAATGGCGGGTACTCCCCAGAGATACGGATCTTTTTATTTTCTCCCAGAGAACTACAACATGGCACGTAACGACCTTATGGTTCTTAGTTATGTATGGTACAAATGGAAGCGGAAAAAGAAAAGACTTTACTCGCAAAAAAGAAATCAGTTCTTTGACTTTGCAGGCGGTCAGGAGCAATTAGATATTTTACTTTACAACATTCCTGATATGCAGGAAGTTTCGGTAGAGGTTCCCTGTTGGAAATTGGCGGTGGTTCTAAATGATCAACTCATGTTTCAGGGCGATAACCCTCTTGGCTTTGATGACTGTCCTTTCATTCCTGTCTTCTGGAATTACGAACCTCATATTAACTACTACGACCTTAGGTGCCGTGGTCTGGTACGAACTATGCGAGACAGCAATTATCTCCTCAATCGCAGGATTATTATTAATCACGATATCTCTGAGGCTACAATTAATCAGGGCTGGAAAAGAAAAGTAAGTGCTGTAGCTAATGAAGACAATCTCAAGAAATCAGGTCAAGGCTGGGACATAATAATCAATGAGGGTTACGAGTTAACAGACGTAGAGAAGATTCAACCCTCTTCTGTGCCTGAATCAGACTTTGCCCTTGCAGACCAGCTTAGGAGCCTCATATTTGGCACATCGGGTGTAGACCTTGAGAACTGGTCAGCTCAGAATGACAAGCAGTCTAGCACGCTTACAACGCTAATTAAGCAGGCTGCCAACTTGATGGTTCTTCAGAAGTATTTTGATCAATGGGATCAGTCTCTAAAGTTTTTAGGAGAGAGATTGCTTCAAATAGCGCTCAATAACTGGAATGCTGAGAAAGTAGGACTTATGATAGGAGAGGACCCTAGTCCATTTTTCTATTCTAAGATATTTTCCAAATTCCAGGTCATTGTCGAAGAAGGCGACCTTACCCCTACCCAGCAGAATATGCAAGCTCAATCGCTGATGGATATCAATGCAGCCTTTGGCCGTGAGGTCTTCCCGCCTTCGATGATAGTGCCTCATCTTAACATCACTGGAAAGGCGGAGGCTATTCAATTCCTACAACAGCAGGAACAGCAACAGCAGGCCGTCCAACAAGAAGCTACCAATATTCAACATGCATTTGAAGAAGCCAAACTTAAGGAGTTATATGCGAAAGCAACAGCATCCATCGCTACTGCAAGAGAGAGACACGGCCGTGCAGAGAGCAACATTGGGCTTTTGGAGGAGCGTCTTAGTGAGATTTCAAAAAATCAATCGCTATCAACTAAAGCCAAGATGGAAGCGGTTAAAGAAATGGTGGAGGTCGCAGCTAAAATTGGAGAGATTGAGACCGCTGCCAAAATGAATCAGATCCAGGCAATGAATGATGAAGAGGCGGTCAGAGAAGATATTGAGCGATCAAAAGCCAAGGCATCTTCTGATGCTAATAAGTTCGTTACAGAGTTAATGGGCCAAGCTCAAGGGCTATAATGTCTCCAGATAAAGAAAAAGAACTGGTTTCTATAAAACTTGTTTTAATAAGAAATAAAGGCCACCCAAAGAAGAAGCCTGCAAGGAATTAACAAACCTTTGCAGGACATTTAACTATGCCTTACGATCTTTGTCCGTAAAACTTTTATATAACAAACCTTTTACACTTTAGCCATAAGACTTATGTCTTACTTGGCGACCTTCCCGCCCCCAATCGCATGAATTTTTCATGTGAAAAGGGGCGGGAAAATCAATGTTGATACAGGATTCGAACCTGTTGCCTAGACATGTTCAGTGTCTTGCTCTAACCAATTGAGCTAATCATCAAGGTTTTCGTCAATTTTTTATCTTTCCGTGTTGGCCGAACTTCACTCTATCAAATCTGTAACACAATTAGCAATTTCAAGTTTTGCGTCTATAAGGGATGGCTCAGAAGAGTATAAAGACACCTTGTGATCCCTTTCTTTTGGATCATAGTAGCGCCTAATCTTAACTGAAAGCATTGAGCCACTAGACTGGTTAATATTACCCTCTCTCAGTCCTCTATCTGTAAGCGACGCCCATGCTGTTTGCTCTAATTTTGCCAGATCCTTTCTTCTAGTCATCCATTCTGCTATGGACTTTTCAATAAACTTCCCATCTATCTCTACAGTGATCCTAGTCATTACATTCGTTTTTAGAATCTTGTATTTCAATGAGCCAATTTCTTTCAGTATGTCTCCGTGGGACTGTAACCATGAAGATACTTGCCCTCTTTGATCCTCATATACCGGAGTTTCACAATCTAAATCAGCAGAATGACGTGCTATTTTTTCCTTTAAATCGTCTGCTTTTTTCAGCAGATCTTTAACTTTCTTTAGACCCTCGATCAATTTCATGAGTCACCTCCAAAATACGACTTTTAAAAGAGGTCTAGAATAATGTAAAGCAAAAGTTGAGAATTATTCCTTTAATTTGGTATTTTAAAAATAAAATTTACAATCCATAAGGAGAGTTATGGCAGAGAATCATGATTGCAATTGTTGTTGTTGTTTCGGGCCACAAGGCGCCCAAGGTGTAATGGGACTGCAAGGTCTCCAGGGTATTCAAGGTCCAGCAGGACAGGACGGAGCCACTGGACCGCAAGGCGCTCAGGGTTCAGCAGGGGCGAATGGACAAATGGGTCCTCAAGGGCCGCAGGGTCCACAGGGGATAACAGGTCCTCAAGGAATTCAAGGCATCCAAGGACTTCCTGGAAAAGATTGTGAAGGCAGAGAGTGCCACTGCTGCGAAACATGGTGTAATATATATGGGTCTCCTCCTCAATTATTGACAGCATTTGGTACGCCAAATGATTCAGTGCTATTTCAAGGCATGAATGCAGTAAGCGCGGGTGATTTTGATCTAACCCAAATAGGCGTCAATGGAGAAGTTAAATTTCTAAAATCAGGAATATATTATATCAATTGGGGAGCAGAAGCAAAAGTAGAATCTCCCGTTCCAAGCCCAACTCCGTCATTTAGTTTTGGATTGTGGGTAGATGGAATCCTCGTCCCTGGGTCTGTGCTCTCTGGATACACTCAAGCTCCCAATGACGACACACTGCATATTAGTGGAGAGGTAACAATTCCTGTGCTGGCAAATAGTGTTATTAAACTTCGAAACGCATCGTCTTTAGCTGTGAATATGAATCCGAACACAATTGGAATTCAATTCCCAGTTACTGTTGCCTCTCTAAATATTCATTGTTTAAAAAGTTTAACTTAATGCGGAGCATTTTATGAGCGGTAGAAAAATTAATGATTATGGAGGGCTTCCACATACTTCAGATATGTCGATGAAGTCAAAAAATAACCTTAAGCATTATACTTCAGCGGAAGGATCAGGTCATCTTGGTTCGCTTTACCATGATACCACAGAGGGTATTAAAGAAGACCAAATGGCTGGCAATGGAAAAATTAAAGCTCGCCCTATTAAACCTGGTTATAGAAACTAGGGAGCTTACTTTTGATTTTCTATTAGCGCCTCCACAGCGCTTGAGTTTGTTCGGATTGCCTTAGTAGAGGGAGAAGTAACTATAAGCAATGAGGTTCAATTGGCCGAAATTGCGTCCTGGAGAACAACATGTGGAAATTTTGAATGGCCAAGTGGATGGGACTACCTATCCAATTCAAGGGAGATTTACGCCTTGATCCTTAAGGCTGAGCCGGCCAAAGGCGTAACTTATAGCCAGTTATAACCGAAATTGGTTATAACCATGTATAAGTGTATATAAGTTGGTATAAATATGAATAAAGTTCTAAAAGATCCAATTGCCCCAAAGCAGAAAGTTAATGGAATCTACCCATTTGAATACAAGGCTCCCTGTTATGACAATAGAACAAGTTCTAGTATGCGTGCTGGCAATGATTATGGTGTTGGTTTTCGTACTCCTATCGGCAAGGACAAACCTGGATCTATAGAGTCGGGGCCTATCCCTCAAGAAGCTAAACGTTTCTCACCAGATGAGATCTTTTATGGTAAAAACCCAGAAGACAAAAAAGGTTAGTAATTTTATTGGCGGAAGAGGTGTTGCATCTAATGATTCGGGATTGGTTCCAAATGAACATTCAGGCATGGGCCTCTATTATGGAAGGGCTGTTAAGAATCCCCAAGGAAGACTTAGGGATGACACTCTAGGTTATATTCCTGTATCTAAGAAGCAATTAGGAACGCCTCCTAAGTCTGTTGTTTAATCCCCTGTATGAAACGGTGGCCAAGGGTCATATTCTTTCTGTAACTTTTCTTTTAAAAGATTAGGGTTTTCAATAGTTAAACTTTGTTTGTAATATTCCCACATTCTTTTCTTTGCTTCTTTTATTTCATAAAACGGATTCTCAAATTCTTTTGGAAATGATTTTTTATCTTTTATATTAGGTTCTTCTACTTGCACTTGTAGAAATCTCCTTATAGACCGCATCAATCTGTTCATCCGTCATATCATCATCTTCTTTTCTCTCCAATTTATTTCTATCATTCTGAAAGGCTTCTATGCTTTCACAAACGGTCTTATTTTCAGTCATCTTGCCTCTAGTATACTGAGACCATAGCTCCCGAGCTGGTATCATCCAAACGACTTTAATGAGGTCTGTGCCTGGATAGGCTTTAAACAGCATTGAATTAGTCTGCGCTTTAGGCTTAGTAAGTCTTGGCTGCCATATTATGGTATGCGTAGGCACCTCAGCAAAATTGAGGTAAGTTCCCGCTGAGAATAGTTTTAATCTCTCATCCATTCCCAAGGTACGTTTGTGTGCAAATATATAGAAGGGATGATCCCCAAATGGCCTCTTGTTTATCAAGTCTTGACAGCATTCTGAGATGTCAAATGACTTTCTAGTGAAGTGCTCATAGCGATCATGTGCATCTAAAGGATTAATTTTCATTCACTCTCCCCGTAGCGAGTAATAAACAATTTACTTTATATAGTAAATTATTTACTTAACTCGCTGGTCGGCGTCAAGACAAAAGGAGTAAATGTCAGTTAGTCCCCAAGAAAATCAATTAAATTCAGAAGTAAAGGTGGATGATAGCGAGAAGAATCTCGTTAAACAAAGACGATATTATGAAAAGCAACTTGAGGAAAAAGAATCCGAAAGGAACTTGTTATTAAAAAGAATAGAACAAGCCGAAAGGGTAGCCCAAGAATCACTTGCTCATCAGCAAAAGCCAGATGAAGATGACGATTCCTCTGATGAACCATATGTCGATCATAAAAGGCTTAAAAGAGAACTTGGCAAGGTTGTTAAGCAGACCGTCAACGAAACTGACGCTAAGATCCAATCTGCCGTTAATAAAGCTCTTGCAGAGGAAAAGCAAAAGCAATGGATGAAGAGCAATCCAGATTTCTATGATGTCATGCAGCACGCCCAGACCTTTGCTGACAAAGATCCTGATCTTGCAGAGACTATTTTAGAGATGCCAGAAGGGTTTGAAAGGCAAAAACTGGTCTATAAGAACATTAAGGCATTGGGTCTTCATAAAAAAGAGGAACCAAAGACAAACATCCAAGACAAAATAGAGCAAAATAAAAGATCGCCGTACTATCAGCCATCAGGTGTTGGAGCGGCTCCATATGCAGCAGCTGGCGATTTTACCCCTATGGGTCAAAAAAATGCATATCAAAAGATGCAAGAGTTAAAAAATAGATTAAGAATATAAGTATTACTTTATAAAATCGTCTATTGCGCCCTCTTCAGAGAACTCTTTATAAGAGTCTTTAGATACCTGCATATCCTTTAAAATCAGGTCGCAAACGGTCTTAAGTATTTCTTTCTCTTTGTTTGCATCCTCGAATTGAACGAGTTTAAAATATTTCTTTTCCCCATTATCCATATACATCTTAGTGGGGAACGCTGCCCAATATCTCTCGCCTTTTTTGAAGAGTTTCACATCGTTGATAATAATGCCCCAATCCTTGATCTTTACTCTGGCAATAGCCTTGAGAAAGTCATTCTTTACGCCTTTAATATCCAAACATTCTATATCCATGAGAACCTCCATAAAGATTCTCGTATATATAATTTTGTTGAATTTAGCTATTCTCTTTTAAATTCCGAACTATGATTTTTTTTACCAATTCTCCACAGGCATCGTAGTCTTTTTTCATCGTATGAAGAGCGAATAGCCTAACAAGTGCAAAGCAAAGAGAGTTAAGAACTATATCAAAATCTTTACAATTTTCATTGCAATATCTCTTTCTTAATTCACCAAATATTCTAAATCCTTCTTCGTAGGAGATTTTAGCTTCTTCTTCAGTTGTTTCTGGGAATTCCATAATACCTATTTATTTTAAATTATTAAATCTGTTTTTTTGTCTAGTTTCACTAAAAAATCTTTAAATTCTTTGATGTCTGTATTTATATCCATTCTTTGTTGGGGATCAATGACATTTCCATGTAATAGCGCTTCCTTTAAAATTTGAATTGTCATTGGAGGGAGAATTTGTTCAATTCTCATTCCACTCCCTTTCATTATTCCATGAAGAGCATATGCTGATTCATTTACCATTCTTCCAATGATAGAGATGATAATCTCTTTTGTTTCATCTTCATCTAAATTCCATTTTTCTCTTAAAATTTGCATTATTCTCATAGTTGCAAGTTTATGATAGTTGTGAACTAGTAAAGAAAAAAACTCAATTTCTTCTTTATCATTTCTAATCTTTTCTAATTTTCTCATGTTACCCTTGTCAATTAAAATAAATTTTTGATAAAAATAAGTATACGCCAGCATAGCGTTAAATGCAACTCAAAGCAAGACCAAATCAAAAGGCGTAAATGGGTTCCGCTGACCCCGTGGTGAGCAATGAGATAGGAATGTAAGAAAACGGACGTAGTACGTTGGGACATGTTCCTTTCGTCCACGGATCTTCATTCTCCATGTTTAATTGACAAAGAGGGAATATCATGTCAATTACAACTACTGGGAATTTGGGCCCAATGATCTTGCAGAGCCTTGCTCCTGCCATGCTCTATGTGCCTACTCCCACAATGAACTACATCTTGGTCTGTGATAAAATCAGTATGCCTGCTAATGGCGGTTCTACTGCTCGATTTATGCGTCCAAGAGCCTTGGTTCCTCCTACAGTACAGTTAGGGAACTCAGGCATTGATCCACCCGCCCAAGTGCCACAAAGAGACATCATTGATGCTCAAATGGCATTCTTCGGGACTGGATGTATTATTAACGAACAGGTTGAACAAAATGACCTGTATAAATCTTCTCTGATAGACTTGGAACTCGCAGCGTAATTATGAAAACCATAACAAAAAAGAAAGCTTTATATAAATCTTGCAAGTGTCAATTTAGAGACTGTACTTGCATGATGGGATATAGAAAATGGCTTTCAGTTAAATATTATGGTCATGATTGACGGCGACAACAAGGGCGAACTTTTTTAGGAACCACGGGTATTTAGATGTTTCATTTGTTTATAAAGACTAAGGCGCAAATCGAAAATGTTTGATAATGATAACAAAAATGATACCAGATTGACTCATACGAAGTCAACTAAACTAGACGTCGAACGTAGCAAGCGAGAAGACTCAGTAAAATGTGAAATATGCGGTTATCCTAAGAAATATCAAGGAAAATTAGCAGTTCATTGCAATTGTTGAGATGCGGTGCTCTGAACACTGTAGTAATACAGTGAGGGAAGTGCAATAGGCTTCCCCGCCAACTATTCGAAATTTTCGAATAGTTGGTCATAAAAGTAACAGAATAGATTTTACAAGACCAAGAAGGGGTTCTGGCCTGGGTATCTGAGCGTTTAGCTGTTGCTATGCGTCAGGCCGAGGATTTGATCCTCCGTGACTATATTGTATCCGCAGCCAGCCAAATCAAGGCTGGTGGTGGTTCCAATGGTGACAACCCAACGAACTTGGGTATTAGTGATTTTAGTTTAGTAGCAACTACTCTTGATACTAATAACGCTTATAAATTTATGAGCGGTATTGAGGGAATGGATCGCTTTGGTACAGGCCCAGTACGCTCTGCATATTTCATGCTTAGCTCTACTGAGCTTCAAACTGATTTTGATGGACTCGTTGGATCTGGATTCAAATCTCAATGGGACTATCCTACTAATACTTCAGCACTGCCTTCTGAATATGGCGCAGTATTCAATATTAGAATACTGACCTCATCTGAAGCTCCTGTTGCACGTGGTACATCTAAGAATGGTAATGATGTCTATTACAATCCAGTAGTAGGCAAACAAGCGATCACTCACATAAATCAAGATGGATTTTCCATGAACTTGATTTACCGTGATCCATTCTATTCTGGAATGCTCGCACAGAATGCGACTTTAGCCGTGAAGTTTGCTCAAGCGCAAGCGATCACGCAGGATACAGCTATTAGGAACCTTCTATGCACTAGGCTCTCATCTAGTGTAGGACCATAAGGGGGTAAATTATGGCTGAATATTCTAAAATTGCCAAGGGGCATTTCACTTCTACAGGATTTGCAAAGTCAATCAACTTGCCTTTTCAACCTGACTATGTTGAGTTTATCAACTACACCGTCGCTAATTCCGCAGCCACCTCTCAAGCTATTGCTCGAGGTTTCTGGGATGTGTCAATGGGTCAAGGATTTGCTGTTGTCGAAGGATACAACGCAACTCCAACTCTCATTTTTGACACAGTGACAATTAATGGTATTAGTACATTTAATGCTGGTATTGCACTCCAATATGGACCTGTAGTACAACGCGGCGGGTCTCCTGTCTCTGATTTCTCAATCAGCAAGGCAAATCCTGCTGTTGTTACTACTGTAGGCAACCACGGATTGCAAACAGGCGATGTAATTGTATTCCAAAACCTTTATCAAACTGCCGTTACAGGAATGAACCAGATTGCTGGAATTCCTTTTATGGTAACTAGAACTGGTGCGACTACTTTTACTATCAATTGGAATACCAACCAGTCAAACTACACTGCATTTAATACTGCAACATCTACAGGTAATGTCGGATCTTACAAAAAAGTATTGTATCCAGACATCTATTTTCCTGGTGAGATTGTAGTTAGCGCAGTAACTACTGGTACTACTACTACAATTTCTACAACCTCTCAACATAACTATGTTGTAGGCCAAGAAGTTGGTTTTAGGATTCCATCTGTATGGGGGACAACTCAGCTTAATGAGTTGCCAAATAATACAATCCCTGGGTCTCCGATCTATGGATATGTGATATCAGTAACGGATGCTCAAAACTTTGTGGTTAATATTAACTCAACAGGGTTCACAGCATTCAATACCAACCAGACGTTCTTATCTGCTGTGGGATTAACATTCCCTCAGGTAATTGCAGCTGGTGATGTGAATACTGGAGGCGTTCAGATTAGTTCTGGATCTCCATTATATCCATCTCCTCAATACTCATTTGCAGCCCTTAACGATAGTAGCACCATTAACGGTCCTGCTATTTTAGGCTCATTTGTAAATAATACTCGTCAAGGGTTTATTATTGGGGCGGGTGCAGGCACTGTGCTTACAACAGGATCTCTTGTTGGAGCGGCAGGCAATGTTGTCTACTGGAGAGCTTTTTTGAGCGACCTAGCGGTTAACTAATTGCTGGCAGGGGTTAAATGCCCCTGCTATCTCCACTTTTAATAAGGAGTTATTCATGAGTTTTAGCCCCCCGCTTATCTTTGGCCCTATCGCTCCAGAAAACAACCCCCCTATCAATCCTCAGTTCTATCAACCAAGCGTCTTCAATATTGCATCTATTACAAATGGACAGACCACTTTAGTCCAAACTACTGTGAATCACAACTACGTAATAGGTCAAGAAGTAAGATTACTGGTCTCTCAGCTTTATGGTGAAAGGCAGCTAAACAGTCAGACAGGCATTGTCATTTCAATCCCTGCTGCAAATCAAGTTGTAGTCAATATAGACTCTTCTTTCTATGACGCCTTCGTGCCTAATCTATCATCTGGGACTACACAGCCTCAGATTATAGCTATTGGAGATTCTAATAGCGGTCAAGTCAATACAGGAAGGTCAGGGAATGCAACATTCATCCCTGGAAGCTTTATTAACATTTCTCCCTAAGATTCAATCTTTTGCATGACATCGCTAAAATGGTTTATTTAATTACTCAATAGTCTCTGGGTAGCGTAAATAATTTCTTTAATGATATTTCTTGTAAAGATTCAATTTTAATCTTTACAGGTGATGCATGTCAGATAAGCCAAAAGTCTCTAATTCAAATTCTCAAAAAGAATTAGATAAAGTAGAGGCGCGATTCGATCAATACAAGTCTGAAGTTGAAAGTCTCACTTTAGACAGGATGAATGAAGCTCCAAAACAAGAGCTAGAGCCTCAAACCAAACTTTCCTCTAAAGAAATAGCAAAAACCAATGCTATATTCTTAAAACCAAAAACAATAATTAGCTCTCGAGAAAAATTCAATGAATCTCATCGTGTAGATTATAATTTTGCTAATGAAAGAGTTACCTTCATTGCAGAAAATAACGAGATCATCGGAGAGTCTATTGACATGTGGACTAAACCTTTTCCTGGAATGCCTGCTGAAGAATGGATAGTCCCTACAAATAAACCAGTAAATGGCCCTAGATATCTTGCAGAACAGATCAAAAAATGTACCTACCACAGATTAGTCATGAAGGAAGATGCTGTAACAAGAACGGATCATGCTGGGGCATATATGGGCACAATGATAGCAGATACTACTAAGCAACGCCTGGATGCTCACCCAGTTGACGAAAGAAAGTCAGTATTTATGGGGGCTAGCGGGTTTTAATGGCTAAAGAAAAGAAAAATTGGGTCGCTGGAGCTATAAAACATCCTGGCGCCCTTAGGAAGTCTTTGCATGTTAAAGAGGGACAAAAAATCCCCGCATCAAAGCTAAAGAAAGCAGAGCATTCTAAAGATCCAACTACCAGGAAGAGAGCGAGCTTGGCTGAGACTTTGAAGAAGATGCATCATAAGTAGGCTATTTTTGCCTGTATTTTTCTTCAATAGCACAAAGCCTGCCGTGAAAATCCTTCATCTCTTTTTCAATACTTCTTATAAGATTTAAAATATCTCTTCTGTCTGCTGCGGCTTCTTTACGATCAGCATTAGATTCAGATCTATTCCAGAGCCATAATCCAAATACTCCAAGAAAGAATATTATAAATTGAACCCATTCCATGATTTTCTCCTTTTTCCATAAATCTTAACAGACACAAGATTAAATTCAGATACTAAGAATTCCTTAATACCTGAGATGCATAAGAAGTGATTATTTCCTGTTTCTCTCTTCAATATTACATAATCTATTATGAAAATCTTTCATCTCAGAATGGATAGCGCAAGTTAATTCTCTTATTGCATCTATTTTTGCATCTAAATGCCTATAATCTGATCTAGATTCTGCTCTTGCCCATAACCATAATGGTAGTACTATAGCCATATTGCCTAAAATTACTCCCAATACATGATACCATTCCATAAAATCTCCTTTCACTTGTCATTTTTTCTCTTTAATTGGCATTCCCATCATTGCAAGAATAGTTTCTACTATTGTCAGTCTTTTTTCTATGTCTGTCAATCTATGAATAATCCATCCAAATCCAGCGGCTAACATGCAAACAAGTGTGTAAAATTGGTAGTTTTCCATCATAAATTTTCCTTAAAATCTCCTTTTCCCAAAGATTCTAGCATATTCATGAATAAAATGAGTTATTAAGAATTCCTTAATACCTAAGTAGCGACAGAAAACCTATATAAGTTAAATTTTAATTTAACAAGTATAGGTATTTCTTGAATCTTCTCAGTGACATAATCACCTACATCCGCAGGATCATCAAAAGTCCTTCCAACGCTCAGATCACCGACAACCTCATCATTGATTACATTAACCGCTTTTGGCTGATGGATGTAGATGCAAGAGTGCAATTATTTGATCTCAAGACTAAATATCAATTCCAGACCACTCCTGGAATAGATCAATACAACATGCCTCTTTATTCGCTTCAAATAGAGCCAGGAAATCAGCAGATTGGCATGTTTCCTGTTTATCAAGGCTTTAGCCAATCCTGTTATGTTAATGGCATCCAACTGCCTTTTTATACGCAACAAGGTTCATTTTGGAGTTTTAGGTCGAATTACATTCAATCTTTACCACAAGCGGGAACCGGAGATGGAACTGTCGGGCCTTACACTCTAAGCCTTCCCTTTTTCCCTGCGATTCCTGGCCACGTAGACATGACAGGGATTATTGCTACAGGGGCAAATCAAGACCCCATATTCAGCAATACTATAAACACATTCATTCCGACTACTAGCATCTATTCTGCTGTATATTTTACCTCATTAGATACTAATGGCAGAAATATTGTAGTCGCCGACAGCGGTCAATTTCTGTCTGGAAATACTTCTGGAGATCTATATGGGCTGCTTATGCAGCCAGGATCAGCTCCCTTTAATAATACAGCATTAGCTGGAGGCTACAGCATAACCTCCAATACCATAAACTATAACACTGGAGTAGCAAATGTTACATTTCCTACAGCCATTCCTCAAGGTAATGCTATACAAGCCCAATGTTATTTCTATCAGCAAGGCATTCCTAGATCTGTTCTTTTCTATAATAATTGTATCACACTTCGGCCTCCTCCAAATATTCAATATCTCATTGAATTAGAAGCTTATTTGTCGCCAGCGGCATTCATGAATACAGCAAGCGCTATACCATTTGGATATATGGCCGAATACATTGCCCGTGGAGCAGCAAGAAAAATATTGGCAGATACTGGAGATATAGAACAGTTTCAGTTCTATGAACCATTATTTAAAGAGCAGGAGTCTTTGGTTTGGAAAAGAAGCCAAAGGCAGTTCACAGCTACTCGAACTGGCACTATCTTCAGTGATTTCCAGGGGCAATCTAATTCTAACAACATAGGACAAGGGAGTCTTTAATATGGGCATGTTTACTTATTCTCCGAATATCCCTAATCCGCCTGATGCTCCTAGTTTTGACGTATCATTGATGCAGCAAAATTCACAGTCTATTGACAGTTTAATCAATGTTGAGCATCAGACTTTTAATACCAGTACTAATATTGGCGGATATCATAAGTCTGTAACATTTGCTGAGCCTCAAGCTACTCCTATTTTAGCTCCTCAGCAAATAAGGGTATACCCTCAACTTCCTATTATCCCAGGAAGTTCTCCTACTTATTTAGAGAATTTTGTCTCTACCACTAGTTCTGGAGGCTCTCAGACCAATGGATATGTTCCCATGATTAAATGCATGGTGCGCTTCCAAAGTCTTGGCGTAAATGGAACTATAGTCCCAAGCGCTGGATTTCAGATTGTCAATGTCCAGCAAGTAGGTCCGGTTTATCAAATCATACAGAGCAATGCTGGAAAAACAATCACAGTAAATTTTGCAACGCCTCTGCTCTCTAATCCTTATTATGTATTTCAAGCAGCAGATGGACAAATTACAGCTGCCGTATCTCTAGTTGGGAGCCTCGGAAACTTAGTATTCAATAGTGCAGCAGCTATCCCCATAGGAACATTATTCAGTTTCATGGTGATATGAGATGGGGGAAAAACTTGTCGTTGGCAATGTCTCCAAAGGATTAAGCAACTATCTTACTCCATTTAATATTGATAACGATGCATTTCCAACTCTTTTTAATGCCTACCAGTGGCGTGGAAGGGTAAAGCGAAAAAGAGGGACGAAACTCTTAGGAAGGCTCCAGAGGTTTTTTCGCTCCACCTCCACTTCTTACAATCCTGGATCTACTACTATTGTATTAGGAGCTGGTGGCGCTGGCAATCTTTTAACAGGATTCACAAATTTACTAGCCATTACCCCTAACGCCTCATTAGCCATAGGCTCTATCACCATTATTGATTCTACAGGCCCGCAAACTTATACCGATCCAAATATGGATGGTACCTTGACTGGATCTTTAGGCGGAACTGGAACGATAAACTATCAAACCGGCGCTTTTACTATTACTGGAGGAGCGGGACATACTGTTACAGCGACATTTATCTATTACCCTTCTCTATTTGTGATGGGGCTTAGAGATCAAATTCTATCTACTAATACTAATACAGGTACTCCCGCTGACAACTTTCCTAGGACGCTGGCCTTTGATACTAAATATTCTTACAATATTTTGCCTGATGGCCAAACTATTTATGATGTGACCTTCTATAAAAATTTGGCAACAGCGACATATCCAGGATATGTAAGAAAAACCAATGACACACCTTTTACATGGGTAGGTCAAGATTATCAGCAATTTTGGACGGTAAACTACCAAAATGCGTTATGGGCAACAAATGGGATAAAGGTTCCCTTTGACCCTACTGTTATCGGAATGCAGTTTAAACCTATTGTCACCACAACAATAGTCGCTGGAGGCCCTCCTGCATTGGTCACTTTAAATATAATAGCACATGGCCTGGTCGTAGGAGATTTTGTATTTGTTAATGAAGTAGTGACGACTACAGGAATAAACTTTCAGACTGGATATGTTGTTACCGTCACCGATGCTAATAATGTCATTGTAGAATTCCCTAATGCTACTATTGCCACCAATGGAACTGGAGGGATTGCTCAGTATTTAACCAATACTGCTAATCCTAATATTAGCGGAATAAGGTGGTATGATGGCGATCCCACCAATGCATCAACAGCAAATCCATTACTCAATACAATTAATGGATGGGTTAATTTTGCACCGCCTTTATGTGAAACAGAAGTTTCTATTAATGATACCCCAAAACTGCAATATTACCTTGCTGGCGCCCGCATGATCATGCAGTTTAAAGACCGTCTATTATTCATTGGCCCAGTAATACAGACATCTGGAGCGAGCAGCCAAATTTATTTGCAGGACACAGTAATATTTTCACAAAACGGAACCCCCTATTATACAGCATCCTATACTAATAGTCCTAATGCAGCCGTAGACACTCCGGCATCTCCTACCAATGTACTAACTCCAATATTAGTTCCTGCTAATCAAACCGCAACGCCTGCTGCATGGTTTGAAGATATAACAGGATTCGGCGGATCTATATCTGCGGGATATTCTAGTCCTATTGTCAGCGTTGGGGCCAATGAAGACGTTCTAATCATGAAATTTGCCTCTAGAGATGCTCGGCTTGTCTCTACAGGAGATGGATTTATACCCTTTCTATTCTTTTTCATCAATTCAGAATTTGGCACACAATCTACATTTTCAATAGCAACAATGGATAGAGGGCTATTTGCAGTAGGGGATAGAGGGATAACCGTTACAAGCCAGGTCTCTTCTGAGCGCATTGATCTAGAGATTCCCGATCAAGTCTTTCAGTTTAATTTAAATAACAATGGTCCGCAGAGGGTTACAGCTCAAAGAGATTTCATTAATGAATGGGTATACTTCACTTATTGCGATAATGAATCTACTTATCCCTTCCCCAATCAAACCCTTCTATACAACTATCGCGACAATAGCTGGGGTATTTTTAATGAAAACTACACGACATATGGGCAATTCCGTAAAACCTCTGGAGACACGTGGAATAATTTGCCCTTCAAAAACTGGTTTTCTTGGTCAACGCCTTGGATTGAAGGCACAGGAACAACTTTATTTCAAACGCAAGTAATCGCAGGAAACCAGCAAGGATTTGTATTATTTCGTGAAAAAGGCACAGAAGAAGATACATCAATTGCAATACAGAGCTTTTCAGTAAGCACTGTCACTTCTGCAAATCATGGACTGAATGCGGGAGATTTTATCATCATTACAGGCGCCTTGGGAACAGTTTCTTCTCTTGTCAATAATAAAATCTTCCAAGTAACCAATGTCACCCAAAATACTTTCACTATAGGGACCAATGCAACTGGCAAGACATACTTAGGCGGAGCATTAATCATTAGGATGTATATTCCTTCTATACAGACTAAACAATTTCCTGTTTCATGGGGCTTATCCAGAAAGACACGTATTGGCCCTCAATCATATTTATTCAGTACAACTCCCAATGCCCAGATTACTCTTCAAATTTTCTTAAGTGAGAATCCTGTCGGCCGTGATCAAAAAGGTGTAAATGAAGGTTTAATTATTCCCGATCCCTCTTCCGCAAACGCCTCTTTAATCTACTCAAGTATTTTATACACATGTGCTGAAAGCACCAACTTAGGGCTTACCCCTGCCAATGTTAATCTTCAAACTCCCACCATTCCAAATCAAGCGCAGATCTGGCATAGGCTAAACACTTCTCTAATCGGCGACACCATAGAAATAGGATTCACTCTTTCTGAAGAGCAGATGTTCTCTCAGACTCCATTCCCTTCAGGTGATGCTCAAATCACTGCCATAACCCAAGCATTTCCATGCGTCATTACATGCAATAATACTATAGGGACAGATCAATTAGTCATGATCACTGGAGTTGTAGGAATGACAGAGCTTAATTTTAACGCGTTGCTCCAAAACTATTATAATGTCATCGACAGAACAGCAACAACTCTGACAATAGACGTGGATTCAACAGCTTTTGGCGCGTATATATCGGGTGGAATAGCAACCCCTGTAGAGCCTATTAATCAATTTGCAGAGATTGAATTGCACGGGATGATCTTGGACATTCAACCCTCTCAGATTCTCATATGACTATTAATAATACAATAAACCAATCCCCTTTCCTTAGAACTTCTCGGAACTTCCCTCAAGAGTTGCAATCCCTTTCTGTAGAGATAAATAAGAGTTATGTAGATATAGCTGACAAGATGAACAATAGGAGCATCGGGATTTTTCCTACAAACAGGGCAGCTCAAACTGGTGAAAAATGGTATATTACAGCTAATAAAATCCAGCAGGCATTTCGTCAAGTTTTTCCATTTACTACTACGGCAAACATCCCTCATGCATTGATGTGGAATTCTGTTTTTTTTATCTCACCGAATTCTTATGGGACCTTTACAGATGGAACGAATTGGTATGGCTGTCCTTATGCCAGCAATGTCGCTATTGCAGGACAGATATCATTTTATGTAACTCCTACTAATATTGTATTCTTAGTGGGCGCCGGCGCGCCAGCAGTTACTCAGGGGTATATCAATCTTGAATGGGTAAGTCAGGTATAGGAAAGCTATTTCTC
>Ga0209134_10000069_pt1 | contig 28412 bp, 29 predicted proteins | sample LauGreSp1BDMLBSN_2_FD_187566 | JGI IMG/M metagenome (GOLD analysis project Ga0209134, IMG submission 187566) | Freshwater lake microbial communities from Lake Michigan, USA - Sp13.BD.MLB.SN (SPAdes) (version 2) | ecosystem: Environmental > Aquatic > Freshwater > Lake | place: Lake Michigan, USA... | reverse complement strand
GAATGAATGGTTAAGAAACCTCGAACCTGCTGACGGTTTGAAGGCGTGGTTAAACGTTCCATGGTTCTCCTAGCAAGATGCGCCTAATGCGACCTTCCCCAGCGGCATTTACGCTTCACTTTTGCTTGGTGAACACCTTAATTACACACCCATGAGCCTGAAACTGTCTACTCCTCCTTTAGGCATACGGGGCGGTAGGAGGTAGAGTTCACCTCAGTCGGACGCTTAATCAGTACCCGTTTCATGTTTTGCATAATCGGTATCGCTGGAGCAAGAGGAAGACCGTGAGTCGAGGATTTCTCGAATCACCCACATATCGAAGGAAATAAATACATGGCAACAGGCACAGTTAAGTGGTTCAACTCTGAAAAGGGTTTCGGTTTCATTGCGGTTGATGGCGGCGGACAAGATGTTTTTGTTCACTACTCAGCAATCCAGGGTAACGGTTACAAGTCCCTTGAAGAGGGTCAGGCAGTTTCATTTGAGGTCGTACAGGGTCCAAAGGGTCCTCAGGCTGATGCAGTAAACCCTGCCTAATCAACACTAACTTCTAAAAAACCCCGCCGGGTAACTGGCGGGGTTTTTTATTTCACTTCTTTGGCAGTGGCGGAATTTCGCCGACTTTTAATTTACGAGCGTTAACTTCTTTGACTGGAGATAAATCTTTTCCAGCTTTCCAAGCATCTAAGTATTTCCAGGGCAACACTTCACCGCGACGAACCCACCATGTGTCAGCTGGTGTTGGCCAAGAAATACCAAAGTGAAGATGTGGGGCTGTGCCGCGTGCACTACCTGTTGAACCAATCGCGCCAAGTAATCTGCCAGCTTTAACCGATACTCCAGGTTGAATGCTTGCAGGAATAGAGCGCAGATGTGATCCGTAGTAACGAACTCCATCTGTTCCAATTATTGAAACATATAAACCACCACGATCAATTCCTAAATTTGTCTTACCGCTCCACATATCAATTCTATTTACTTCGTCAACAACACCATCAATCGGTGCCACAAACTTGCACCCTGCCTTAGTCAAAATATCGGTAGCAGCGTAATCATGATGTGCCCGGGCATAGTTGGCCGCGCAATCAGCAATTGGGAACACATACACAGGGGCTGCATTTGCAGTCGTGGGAATAATCAATCCTGACAATAAAACTAGAGCTGTTAAATAGCGAAATCTCATGTTCTTAGGTTAGTGCTGCACGATCCAATTTTGCGGTAACTGCCATGTGAGGAACAGTGAGCGCCCACACAACTACTAATGCCATCCAAAAAAACTCATCTGTGAAATCTCTACCGCTCAGTGCCAATATCCCGGCTACTACAAAGGTTCCGATTAGTGCAGGTAAGCCTGGAATGACGGCATTTGAAAATGCTTTTCTGAGCATTCCTTGAGTTATGTTCTCAACACATCGAGGAAGTGCGAGAGTGAGTCGGGCCGTGTGGCGCATTGCGTGCCAGCAACCAAAGTAAACAGCAAATGCAATAAGCGGAGGCGCAAGATGGGCCAAAAGTAACAAGACAGTTAGATCTAAACCTTCTCTATATCTCTTATCAAAAACCATAACTCCGATAGCAAGCATTGCAAAGACTGTAATGGTGATCAAAATTTGAGAATTCAAACCCTGATGCCAATTGATTAATGCAGGATTAACCGAGGCCAGCGCATCTGTACTAGCAGAGTTAACAAGTGGAATAAACACAGGGGTGAAGCCTGCAGCTGGGATGTAAAACAAACGGTTTAGTTTTTTTGATCCACCCGCCCGCTTATCAATTTCATTAATGAAAGCGGCATCACCGATTCCAAAGTGGATCGCACTCATGAAGAGAACAACAATAAATCCAACGATATTGAAGTTAAGTATTCCGATCACGGCCACAATAGCAACAGCAACATAGACAGCGATAAATAGAGCCATCTTCTTTGGCTCAGCTTTGGGAAGTGTTACTAAGTGATCAAGTGCCCCATGTGGGATTCCTATCGCAAGGGCAACGACAGCAATAATTACTTGCCAGCCCATTGAGCCTTCACCGAAAAGATCTGAAAAAAATATGGAGATCAGAATCGCCAGACTCACAGAAATCGTTGAGAAAAGGCGGACTCGATTAAAGAGCACAGCAGTGTTTTCTTGCATGTCTCCCCCTTGATGAGAACCCTATCAAAGGTGAATGTGAGAAGATCTGACGTGGAAAAATTCGGATACATGGCGATGCTCGCCTTCACAGTTTTTGGCTCATTTTGGCTAGAGATATTTCTAAAGACCAGCGTTTTAAAACGATGGAAGCGAGCATTGATAAGCATCTTGCCGATTAGCTTCCTTTTTCTTGTTTGGGATGCCTATGCAATCGCACAAGGTCACTGGTTCTTCAACCGAGACCGAATGCTTGGGATCTACGGACCATTTGATATTCCTTTAGAAGAGTTCCTCTTCTTCATAATCGTTCCAATGGCTGCGATATTAACTATTGAAGGAGTCACAACGGTGAAACCTCACCTGCGCGAAAAGGAATTCGGAAAGGATGAGAACAAGTGATCTATAGCGATATTGCGATTGCTGCCTTCTGCATCTCGATCATTGTTGATCTCTTTGTGTTTAAGAATTCACTTCTTACTCGCCTTGCTTTCTGGCTTTCATACATGATCATTCTTCCTTTTCAATTGCTCACCAATTGGTGGTTAACTCACAATCGAAGCGATGGAAAAGCGATTGTGATGTATGACCCTGATTCGATTATTGGAATTCGCATTGCATCTGCCCCACTAGAAGATCTCTTGTTCGGTTTTGCCTTGATTCTTTCGGTCATGGGCATGTGGGAGTTCTGGGGCAGACGCGGATTCCAACGCAGCAAATAACTACAGTAAAGTGTGCCCGTTAGGGGCGGTAGCTCAGTTGGTTAGAGCCCGGAACTCATAATTCCGTCGTCGTCGGTTCGAGCCCGACCCGCCCCACTAAAAAATTCAATAGTTAGCGACTACCAGAAGGTTTAAAGCTTATGAAGATTACTTCCACACGCGTAGCTACCGCAGTCGATGCAAAAGCAATTGCTGAACTTGCCAATGAACACGAATTAAGCGTTGATAGTAAGAGCAGCTTGTTCAGTGAGCAAGGAGCGCTGGACTTTATTGCTGGCTACATCGATTCGAGTGAGGCCTATTTGGTGAGCCTTGATGGCGAAACTGGATTCTCGGCTGTTATTAACTTGCATCCTGATTCTGTTAGAGGCCGTTACTTCACAGATGTTTATGCAAGACCACAAGTGGAGAACTTAGAAAATATTGTTCTATGGGCCATTGAATTAGCAGAATCAGAGCATCCAGATTGGGACATTTGGCCAGGTGTGAACTCTCTCGACAAAAGATTACAAGGTGCATGGGAAAAACACGGATATGAATTTCTTCGTCGCTACTACACCATGAGAATGAAGATCACTTCTGCGCCTTCTATTCGTCAAATTCAGAATCTCGAAATCAGAGCGATAGATATTGCAAATCCAGGTCAGGTTGCCCTTTGGCACTCGGCACATCAAAACTCATTCTCAAGCCACTTTGGATTTGTTCCGAGAGAGCTAGATAAGTGGCGAGAACTTGTCCTTGATTCAGCAACAGATCCGAACGGAGTCTTCCTAGCATTCAGGAATGGAGAACCTGTTGGTTTTTGCCAATGCAATGATGAATACGTGGAAGAAAACAAAGGCTTTATAAATCTTTTGGGTGTTACTCATGAAAATCAAGGTCTGGGAATTGGCGAGGCGCTCCTGCAGACAGGAATTTCTCATTGCATTACAAAAGGGTATGACTCAGTAGAGCTCAATGTAGACACAGGTAATGAAACTGGTGCCTTAAAGCTGTATGAGAAGGTTGGGTTTAGACCTGAATCTTCATGGATTCAGTTGCACCGTCCTAGGGGCAAAGAAATAGGTTAGGACTCATAATTCCGTCGTCGTCGGTTCGAGCCCGACCCGCCCCACTCGCAGTTGAAAGAATTAACTCTTCAAATCATCAAGCGTTAATTAAGTAGGGCTTCCCCTATTAAATGCCATCTCTCAATTCACTCCACTGTGTATAGGAATTTGCGATAACTAGGCGTAACTTTTATATGTGAGTGATCGAGTACTGGTTGTCATGGATGATGCTTTTGAATTATCCACTTTAGGTGCAGCGCTAAAACTTCATGGGACAAATGTCATTGGTGAGGCTCGAAAACAATCCTCAGCCCTTTTGCTCATGCGCAGTATGCAGCCCAATGTTTTGCTTATAGATATGCATTTAACCAGTGAACACTCAATTGAAATCGCCACAGCTATCCGAAAAGAATCCCCAGCCATAGGTGTGGTCATGCTGGTTGACTGCGCAGATCTTAGGTTGCTCGGTGAGATGGCGTGTGAAATTCCACGTGGTTCTAAGGTTGTAATCAAGAAATCTATGAGTAGCGTTTCAGCATTATGTGATGTTATTTCAGAGTCACGAATCTTTCTGCCAGCATCCCCTGTCACATGGGTCAATGGCAATGTTTCATTACCTGAAAAAGCGCTACAAAATCTGATGTCACATTTAACCGATATACAGATTGAAACCTTGCGCCTAGTTGCAGATGGTTTAACAAATGCTGAGATTAGCCGGGTACGATTTGTCAGTGAAAAAGCTGTGGAACAAATTGTCTCTCGGATTGCTCAAGTCTTGAATGTGCAGCCTGATAGATCAAAAAACCTGAGAGTTCAATTAGTTGGTGAGTACTTCAAATGGATAGGCGCGCCTAGGCACTAATTTTGCTGTTCTTTGAAGTTGCAAAGGTAAAGTTCGCGCTTATGGAGCTAGTAGAGATTCGTGCGAAGTGGAATGAGGTACTCGATGCCCTCGAGTCAGAAAATCGCGTTGCCTGGATCGCATACTTCGATGCTCGCCTCAGTTCATTTGAAAATGGAATTTTGACCCTAGATTTTTCAGATAGTCGCAAGTTTGCGACCTCTCATGAATATTCAGAAACTCGCCCTAACTTAAAGTCAGCGCTTCAAGCAGCGATTAAATCAACTATCGGCATGGATGTTGAGATTGTCGAACAATGAAGCTAAAGATCTATCTACTTGCCCTTTCTCTAATTGTTGCAGTCGTTGGAGCGCCTCGATCTGTTGCAGCCGCTTCGGTGTTAACTATGTCTGTAAAGCAAACGCCTAGTGCTGCAGAGACACTGCTAACTTTGTATGGAAATCTCAAGCCAAATCGTTCAGGGACCACTGTAAAGATTCAAGTTGATACCGATGGAAAATGGACAACGACTCGGTTTACAACAAAGGTCACCAAAGTTGGAACTTGGAAAGTTACTGCCCTTGCTACCGCTCTAAATGCCAATGTTCGCTATCGCGCAGTTTCAGTAATTGGCGGTAAGAGTTTGTACTCGCCAATTCGCACTATCACCGTGAAACAACAACCAGAGTTCTCAAATAATGATCCTGCTCAATTTATTGATTTAACTGGACCAGGCGGTCGAATCCATGGAGCAGATATCAGTCGATGGCAACATCCCAACGATAAGCCAATTGATTTTGTAAAAATGTATGAAGCAGGAATGCGATTTGTTTTCATTAAAGCCTCTGACACTCGAGAATCTGCCGATCTATTAGCTGTTAAATATGCCGCAATGGATCATTACGCTGCGCAAGCCGCAGGTATTTACACAGGTTTTTATCACTACGCAGTCTTACCTGATGTAACAGATCCGGAAGGAATAAAGAAAGATGCTCTGGCACAAGCCCAGAAGGTTGTGTGGCGTTTGGCGTCAATGGGTGGTTATAGTGACAAAGATTTGCCGTACGCACTTGACCTTGAAAATAAGTGTGTTCGTTACTCATCTTCTGGTGCATGCCAAAAGTATGCAACACGAAGTGCTGTGACGTTGTGGGCTACAACTTTTCTTGCATCTGTAAAGGAAAAAACTGGTAAAACGCCAATTCTCTATTCATATGCAAACTTCTTAGAAAGTTCTATGACCCGTACACCAGAACTTGCTCAATATCCGTTGTGGTTAGCTCAATATGCAATTGACCCAGCTAACCCAATCAATCAACCTGGAATGAAAACTGGGGGTTGTTATGTTCACTCATGGACTGGAGCAAACTGTGATTCGCAATGGACTGTTTGGCAATACTCCTCATGTGGAATTGCTCCTAAGTACGGAGTTCCTGGAAATAGGCTAGATCTCAATGTCTTCCGCGGCACTCCGTCATCTTTCTTAGACTTAGCTAAGGGAAGTTGGGCACCAACACTTGTTGACCTAATGCCGCAACAAGAGCCAACAGTTTTGACTGTTGTGGGTCAATCGGCGAGTACTAGCAACAAACTTGTTACCTTTAAAGTAAATGTTGTCCGGCCAAGTGGCTCACCTGTTGTGACAGGAAGCGTGAAGCTGGTCTTTGATAAAGCGACAACACCAGCAACTAAACCCACACAGACAATCTTGCGTGAAACAAGTGGTGTGTGGACTCTTGCTCTCAAAGGCGTTTTAGCTGGCACATACAGTGGAAAAATTTTGTTCCAAGATGTTTCTGGAACTCACGCAGAATCTGCTTTCCCGGTTGCTTTTGAAGTTACTCAAGGACCAACACCAACAGCTAAGCCAACACCTTCACCTACTGCTACAAAGAAGCCAACTACTGATGGTTGCCGAGGGCAGATTAAGAATTAACCTCAAGTAGCTCATCTAGGGCTGCTGTTTCACGATCAACTAACTCCGCATAATGCGCTATTGATTCCTTGCGTTCTTTTGCGCTCCATCCAAGAACAGGTGCGATTAGAGCTGCTACTTCATCTGCAAGATATACCCCATGATTGACCGCTTCAAAAGAAAGGCGCGTGCGACGAGAAATTACATCATCTACAGATCGTGCACCTTCATGTGAGGCTGCATAAACAATTTCTGCCTTAATGTATGGCAGATCTGGATCTAATTTGGCAGCTAGCTTTGGTTGGTCTTCAATTAATTCAAGGATTTCACTAATTAGAGATCCATGGCGATTGAGTAAATGTGTAACAGTTTCTACATCAAGCCCAGATTCTTGAGCAATACGCTCTTTCTGTTGCTCTAATGCAAAGTAGCCATCGGCACCTACTAGTGGAAGTTTTTCTGTTACGGACTCTTGAGTTATTTTTCGTAGCTCAATTGCTGCGCGATCAACAACATCCTTGCCCATGACACGATAAGTCGTGTACTTACCGCCAGCAATAGAAACAAAGCCAGCAGCCGGTCGATCTACCGTGTGCTCACGAGAAAGTTTGGTTGTCGTTGCACTCTTGTTGTTTGCAACTAATGGACGCAATCCTGCATATACGCCAATAATTTCTTCAGCTTGAAGCTTGGGCTCGAGAACACGATTGGCTTGGTCCAAAATGTATTGAACATCATCACGGGTCGCAAAAGGTTCAGCTCGATCGCCTTCATATGGAGTATCTGTTGTGCCAACAATCCATTTGTCTCCCCATGGAATTATGAATAGCACTGAGACCGGAGTCTTTAAAATAATTCCTGCATCTGACTTAATGGCAGATCCAGGCACAACAATGTGAACACCTTTACTCATTGTTACGTGATATCCAGGAGTCAATTCAAAGCGCTCGTGCAATTGATCGCTCCACACGCCTGCACACATGATCGTTGCGCCTGCCTTAATCGCAATCTTCTTTCCAGATGCTAAATCAAGAGCGTTAACACCAACTACACGTCTGCCTTCACGGATTAATGATTCTGCGGAAACTTGGGTTGCAATGATTGCTCCGTGACGTGCTGCTGTTCGTGCAACTGCCATGGTGTGGCGAGCATCATCAACCTGGGCATCAAAGTATTTAATTGCGCCCGTAACAATGTCATGACGCAAAGATGGTGCGATCTCATTAATTTGTTTTTGACTCAGGTGCTTGTGCCACGGCAATGCACGTTGAAATCCACGTAATGCGTCATAGAGGGCTAAGCCTGCTCCAACGTATGTGCGTTCTTTAAACTTTTCAGTAAGTGGAAATAAGAATCCGACTGGCTTAACTAAATGTGGGCACAAAGTTGAAACCATTAACTCGCGCTCATGCAGCGCTTCACGTACTAGTTTGAAATCGTATTGCTCAAGATATCGAAGGCCGCCATGAATCAACTTGCTAGATCTGCTAGATGTTCCAGCTGCAATATCTTGCGCCTCAATCAGGGCGACTTTTAATCCACGTGAGGCGGCATCTAATGCTGCGCCAACGCCGTTAACTCCCCCGCCAATAACAAGGATGTCGAATTGTTCTGTGCCTAATTGGGAAATGGCGAAGTCACGCTGGTCTGGGCCAAGTTGCGACAAGAACATATGCGTTGCATCTCCGTAACGAGTGAGTACGCTAAGCCTAACTTACGGCGAAGGGTTGTGCATCGTGGCATATATCGGCAGTTTGGATCAGGGCACGAGTAGTACTCGATTCATGATCTTTGACCACGCTGGCCAGGTTGTTGGACAGCACCAACTAGAACATCGCCAAATTCTTCCGCAGGCAGGGTGGGTCGAACATGATGCGGCCGAAATATGGGAGCGCACTCAAGAAGTAATCGCTGGGGCTCTTAAGCAAGCCAATATTTTGGGCTCAGATTTAGCAGCTATCGGACTTACCAACCAACGTGAAACAACCGTGGTGTGGGATGTAACAACGGGACAACCCCTATCTAATGCAATTGTCTGGCAAGACACTCGTACGACTGAGTTTTTGGCTTCCTTATCTGATGCCCAACAAGAAAAAATTCGCCACACAACGGGTTTAACCATTGCCCCTTACTTTGCTGGCAGCAAGATGAATTGGTTTTTGAAGAATGTTCCAGCTGCCAAGAGCGACAACGCGCGATTTGGAACTATTGATTCATGGTTGCTGTGGAACTTATCTGGTGGTGTCCGCGGAGGCGTCCATGCAACTGATGTAACAAATGCCAGCCGCACATTATTAATGAACCTTGAAACCTTAGATTGGGACGCAGAACTTCTTTCCATCTTTGGTGTTTCACGTTCTGCCCTGCCTGTTATTAAATCTTCTTCTGAAACCTATGCGCTAACAGATCCCCATGGTCCTTTTGGCACAGCAATTCCAATTGCAGGAATCTTGGGAGATCAGCAAGCTGCAATGGTTGGTCAGGTCTGTTTTGAACGTGGTGAGTCAAAGACAACATATGGAACTGGAAACTTCGCACTTCTTAATACAGGAACTGAAATTGTGCGCTCTAAGAATGGCCTACTGACAACTGTCTGCTTCAAATTTGGTGAGGCACCAGCACATTACGCACTTGAAGGCTCTGTTGCAGTTACTGGCTCTGCAATTCAATGGCTGCGCGATCAATTAGGAATTATTTCAAATGCGGCAGAGACTGAAAGTTTGGCGTCTTCTGTTGCAGATACTGCAGGTGTTTACTTCGTCCCAGCATTTTCAGGATTATTTGCTCCGTACTGGCGCACTGATGCACGCGGAGTGCTTGTTGGATTAACTCGCGCTGCTACCAAGGCGCACCTTGCACGCGCAGCACTTGAAGCCATCTGCTACCAAACACGCGATGTCATGGATGCAATGGTCGCCGATAGTGGCGTTCCGATGAAGGAAATGCGCGTTGATGGAGGAATCACCGCTAACTCTTTGTGCATGCAGATGCAGGCAGATGTCATGGGTATCGATATCACTCGCCCACTAATTGGTGAAACTACTGCTCTCGGTGCTGCCTATGCAGCTGGCTTAGCAGTTGGTTTTTGGTCATCTACTGATGAAGTTCGAAAGCAGTGGCAACAATCTCGTCGTTGGAATTCAACAAGTACGCCAGAACAACGCGCAGATGGTTATGCAGGATGGAAAAAGGCTGTGGAACGAACCTTGAATTGGGTTGATTAAGCCTTAGTTATTTCGATCAAGAACGCATTTGCCGGAGCCAGAATTGGCGCAGTCACACCAATTGAAGATAGCGCCGAACCAGACATTGTTATTCCTGCCATCCACTCAGGTGGAGTAATTAACATAAAGCGTGGCTTACCTGCAGGAAAGACAGCCTTGATCACATAGTTTGCGCTCTCATCTAATCCAGGAAACTTAAGTGGAGATGGATGAATTGAAACTGTTGGTGTTAATTGAACGTAGGCAAAAATTGCACGAGAAGCATCATGTGCTGTCACGCCATGAAGAAATGCATGTGGTTCTGGGTAATCAACGCGGACCATTTTTCCAGAATGAAGCAAGCCCCGATTATTCTTGTAGTACTGGGCCCATGTTGCTAAATGCTTTCGCTCATCTGTTGTTGCTTCCGTGATGTCCCATTCGATACCAGCATGGCCAAAAAGAGCTGTCGTTGCGCGCATAGAAAGTTCTAGCGTGCGACCTGTTTGGTGACCATGAGTTGGCCCAATGTGAGTACCAAGGAGTTCAGGTGCAATAACTTGTGCGGTCCAACGTTGAATGGTTTGGCGCTCTAACGCATCATTGTTATCACTTGTCCAGAAACGATCCACATAATCAATCACACCTAAATCAACACGTGCACCACCTGATGCGCAGGATTCAATTTCAAGTCCAGGATGACGTTTTTTTAGCTCTGCAAATAAACGATATATCGCTTGTGTTTGGCGATGAACACCAGCTGCACCAAGGTGACCGGCATCAATTAGTACACGGTTGTGATCCCACTTGATGTAGCCAATGTTGTGCGCAGCAAGAACCGCCGAGGTTTGCTCAAGCACGTGGTTATAAGCACCTTCATGACCAATATCTAGAACTAACTGATGGCGCCATAGTGGTGGAACTCGATCTGCTTCATGCAAAATCCATTCAGGGTGGGCGCGATATAAATCTGAATCTGGGTTAACCATTTCGCCTTCAAACCACAGGCCAAATTCAATTCCCTTGTCATTGATGTATTTAATGATTGGTGACAAACCATTTGGCCAAACAGCAGGATCGATAACCCAGTCGCCTAAGCCAGCGCGATCATTACGACGAGAATGGAACCATCCATCATCTAGAACTATGCGCTCGATGCCTACTTCGGCAGCAACATCAACTAAAGCCTTGATCTTTTCCTCGTTGTGCTCAAAGTACAACGCTTCCCACATATTTAATGTAAGTGGACGTTCTTTCTTTGGATGCACTTCACGTGCTCGAAGGTATGAGTGATAAGTAGCGCTTACGCCATCTAATCCTTCTGCTGAAAAGACTGACACTAAAGCAGGTGCTTCATATGTTTGACCTGATGCCAATATCAATTCACCTGGAAGCAATAGCTCGCCAGCACCCATTGATTGTGAACCATCAAATAGTTTTTCAACTAGGTAATGTGAGTTACCGCTCCAGGCAATGCTTGTGGCCCATGCCTTTCCTGATTGGAAAGAAGTTTGTGCTGTTAGCGCGATATCTGCGATAGAAAAGTTGTGTCCACTGCGACCTTCTCGAGATTCGCGAACCCAAGTACCAGTTGCGATCTCTTTGCGCTGTGGATTGCGCTCATTCGACCATCGACCGGCAAAATCTAAAGTTTGTGTGGCTTCCTTTGGAAGTGGTAACCAATGAATAAATTCATTGAGGCAATACTCGGTTTCCCCTAAATTCTTAACTGTTGCTCTTTGAAACAAAACACCGTGGCTATCAAGGTCAAAAGTAATTACAACTTCAAGCTCTGCATGAAAATCTCTGAAAGTAATTGCAACGTGGTCACCTTGATGATGAAAATCTGTTACCTCAAACTTTGTTGACCATGCTTTTCCATTTCGGTGCCCAGATAATGTTGGACGCCCCAAAAATCCACGAGAACTCTCACGCATGATTCCGGGAAACTGTGGCTCATCCCAAGAACTATTTGCAATCGATGGACGAATAGCTGTTTGCACAGATGCGAGATCTCCATGAATGGGTGCGCCCCAGTGTTGGATCACCAGGGCGCCTTCGACTACCTCAAGCAGTAGTGATGACGATGGCGCGCTCAATAGTGCCGATTGCTTACTCACAAAGGTAGAGTAACGACACTATGGGCGAGAGTAAAAAACTAAAAGCAGGCGTCATCAGAAATGATCGCCACATGGCCGATGGTCGAACAATTCGTTACTACGACACCGCCGGCCAAGCGCGAAATGTTGATGATGCCAGGCCAAAGGAAGAGCAACCAGGCATTGGTGAACTTCGCCTAGATCCTTTGGTGAATGAATGGGTTGCAATGGCAGCTCATCGACAAGGTCGAATCTTCTTGCCACCAAAGGAATTGTGTCCTTTATGTCCCACCACAGGTGATCTACTTACTGAGATTCCTGAATCTGATTTTGAAGTAGTTGTTTTTGATAATCGTTCACCATCACTACGCCCACCTGTTGGTGATTGGGCACTTCCTGACATGGTTGGCCCTGATACTGATCTAGGAACAGCTGCCGGCAAGTGTGAAGTTATTTGTTTTACTGCAGAACACGGAAATGCATTTAAGGATCTGACTCCACAACGTGTTCGCACCTTGCTAGAGGCATGGATTGATCGCACTTCAGAATTGTCACAAGAAAGCTTCATTGAGCACATTGCGCCATTTGAAAACCGCGGAGAAGAAATTGGCGTGACCCTGTCTCATCCACACGGTCAGATTTATGCCTATTCATATATTCCACCAAGAGTTGAGAAGATGTTGAATGCTGCCAATAAATATAAGGAGCAGACAGGCAAAGTTTTATTTGATGAAGTTGTTGCCCGTGAAATTAGAGATAAAGAACGCATCATTGCAAAAAATGATCGCTGGATCGCATATGTTCCATATGCTGCCCGTTACCCTTTTGAAATTCACATCACGCCCCTTAATCCAGTTGCTGATCTGACTGGATTAACAGATGCTGATCGTGATGCTTTCCCGGAGATCGCACTTGAAGTAACGCGCAGATTAGATGGCGTCTTTGGAATTGAAATGGCATATATCGCAGCCTGGCATCAAGCACCTGTGCGAGTTGGCCGAGATGTAATGCGCCTGCACTGGCAGATTACAAGTGTTCGTCGCGCCCCCGGAAAATTAAAGTATCTAGCAGGTTCTGAATCTGCAATGGGTGCCTTCATCATGGATATGCGTCCAGAGCAATCTGCAGCCCAGTTACGTGAAGTTGTTTTGTAATGAGAGTTTTAGTAACTGGCGGCACGGGCTACATCGGATCAACTGCAGTTGAAATTCTGCTAACCCAAGGCTTTGAGATCTCGATTTTAGATGATTGCAGTATGGGCCATGCCGACACGGTCCCTGCGGGTGTGCGCTTTGTTAATGGTTCACTTCTCAACCGTGGTGAAGTTGCAGATGCCCTAACTGGTTGCGACGCAGTCATGCACTTTGCTGGTAAATCCTTAGTTGGAGAATCTGTTGAAAAGCCCGATCTCTACCACTCCGTTAATGTTGATGGAACTCGCATCTTGCTCGATGAAATGCGAAAACAATCAATTACCAAAATCGTGTTTTCATCATCTGCAGCCACCTATGGTGAGCCAAAGAGCGTGCCAATTCTTGAAACTTCCGAAACCAATCCAACTAACCCATACGGTGCCACAAAGCTTGCAATCGATCAGATGATCACAGCGGAGGCAGCAGCTCATGGAATATCTGCAGCTTCACTTCGCTACTTCAATGTGGCAGGTGCGCTTAAGGCTAAGCGTGGCTGGCTAGCTGAGCGACATAATCCTGAAACACATTTGATTCCTAATGTTTTGCGCAGCACAACAGAAAATCCAGTGAAGATATTTGGTAATGATTGGCCCACAGCAGATGGAACATGCATCCGTGATTACGTCCATGTCATTGACTTAATTGATGCACATCTAAAGGCGCTAAATTCATTAGGAAAGCCTGGGCACGAGATCTATAACTTAGGTAGTGGTTCTGGTTACTCAGTGCGTGAAGTAGTTGCCGCAGCAAGTGCTGCTACTGGACACCAGATTCCATTTATTGATTCTCCGCGCCGCGCAGGTGATCCAGCGGTCTTAATCGCAGATATCTCAAAGGCTAAATCACATCTTGGATGGGAACCAACTCGAGATCTGAACACGATGGTTTCTGACACCTTGAAATCAATGGCTTAACCATGAGCTCGATCGAAGGCAAATTTCTTACAACATTTGGCGAAGAACCAGATTTAGTTGCTGCCGCACCAGGACGTGTTAATTTGATTGGTGAGCACATCGATTACAGCGAAGGCTTTGTTCTTCCCTTTGCGATCAAAGATAGAACTTTGGTTGCCGCCAGAAAGCGTGATGACTCAACAGTTCGTATTGCATCGGTTCAGCGCCGCAACAAGATTGTCACCGTTGATATCAACAATGTTAAGCCTGGACTCAAGGGTGAATGGGAGCGATACGCACTAGGCGTCTTGTGGTCGATGGGCGTAAAAAGTGGAGTCGATCTGATGATTGACGGGCACGTTCCACTTGGTGCAGGGCTTTCTTCTTCGGCGGCACTTGAGTGTTCTGTAGCAACAGCCATGAATCATTTGTTTGATATGGGATTTAACCTTGAAGAGCTTGCACGTTTAACTCAAAAAGCAGAAAACCAATATGTGGGAGTTCCCTGCGGCATTATGGATCAATCTGTTTCTCTTATGGCAACAACTGGATCTGCGCTATTGCTGGACTGCAGAGATCTATCAACCCGCAATATTCCCTTTGATGTTGCATCACATGGATTAGAGCTACTAATTATTGATACGCAAGCCCACCATGCATTAACTGACGGCGGCTATGCCGAGCGCCGAGCATCATGTGAATCTGTGGCAGCTAAATTAGCTGTTAAATCCATGCGTGAATTAACAATGGCGCAGTTAGATGCCTCCCGAGATCAATTAACTGAGACTGAATACATTCGTGCTCGTCATGCTGTTAGTGAGATGAAGCGTGTTTTGGATTGCGTGGATGCATTAGGTAATGGCAATTTTGCGAAGGTGGGACAATTGATAAATGAATCGCATGTTTCATTGCGCGATGATTACACCGTTTCCTGCCCCGAACTAGACACCGCTGTTGATGCATCACTAGTTGCAGGTGCTCTGGGATCACGCATGGTGGGTGGTGGCTTTGGTGGCAGTGCTATTGCGCTGATTCAAGCTGCAAAGACCACAGAAACAATTCGCGCAGTTGAAAAAGCTTTTGCAGATAAGAAATTTAAGGCTCCTCGGTTTTTTACATCACTACCAAGTCAAGGCGCAGAGCTTCTATCTAGACGCTAGTTTTTAGTTTGTTTAAAGCGGGTTGATTGAGAGTACTTCTACCCCACCAATTGCACCCAAAACATTAAGTAAATCAGTTGCATCATTTCCTGGAATAGCAACAGTTATGTCGTCATAGCCTTTGCCATCTTCTGATTTCACAACTGCGAGCGCACGGATGTCTCCCCCAGCTGCGCCAATTGCAGATGCAAGTAGTCCTAGTGAACCCGGGCGATCTGGGATAGCGACGTTGAGTTGGAAGAGTGCCATGTGAAAACCTTACCCTTTATTGGTTAAGCAAGAATTATCCAGGCACCTTTAATGGCAACCTTTACTGAAGGCAGTGGACTGGTTGCAGGTCCTGCTACTACGGCACCCTTTTTAAAAGGATCAAAGCTGGCACTATGAACAGGGCAAACAATTAACTTTCGTGGCGCTAAGTACTTAGTCAATCCCCCTTGATGAGGACAAATTGTTTGAAATGCAAAGACACCAGTCTTTGTGCGAAACAAGAGTGCTGGGGCACCATTGCTGAGTTGAAAAGAGTGCGTGCCCCCTACTTTGATCTTGCTTAATTTAACAATCTGATGATTGGCAGCAAGGGCGGGAGTTCCAAACAGTGTTGTTCCTGCCCCCACTAGGGCCATTCGAAGCGCGGATCTACGCGAGAGCTTCATGCTCCCTGACTTGGATTCGAACCAAGAACCTGTCGATTAACAGTCGACTGCTCTGCCGTTGAGCTATCAGGGATTAACGGTGCAAGCGCAAACTCTAGCGCACACACGGGTTTGGGCAAAAACTAAAGGCTGCCGAGCGCCAAATCATGCAGAGATCTGCGGGCACTTTCCAGCGCAACTAATTGGGCAAAAGCGGCCGTGTATTCGATCTCATTTTCCACTGGATTCAACCGCTGAAGCGAAGATTTCAGTTCAGCGATAGAACGTGAAATTGCCACCTCTCGCAAACGAGCCACGATGCTTGCAACATATGCAGCAGTTGGCTTTCCATCGGCACGGATAGGTTCAACTGTTAGCTCTGTGAACAATGCTTTCACATTTTCATCTGCAATATTTTCTGGCGAAATCTTTTCAACAGCATCAATAGCCACACGCAAGGCGACATAAGCAGGGTGAGTAAAGGCACCAGCCTCAATTGAACTCCATAGTTCGCCAGCAAGAAGTGATGGCTCTTGTAGCTTCGCCTTTAATACTTCACGCTCCAGAATCAAGCGTGCTTCATTCGGATCTGGTCTAAAGTTTGGTTGAGCAGTTGTTTCTTCAACAGCTGATTGCTGGGCAGGTGCAGTTTTAACTCCGCGAGAAACTGCCTTTGTCACAAGTTCAACTTCAACGCCAAGCCAGCCTGCAAGAAGTCTGGTGTATTCAGGACGCAATGACTTGTCGCGAATCTGAGCAACTAATGGTGCAGCCGCATTTAATGCATTTACTCGACCTTCGGCAGAATCTAATTTGTGATGTTTTAACTCTGCGCGAATCGCAAACTCAAATAGTGGAACACGGCGAGCAATTAAATCGCGCAATGCAAGATCGCCCTTTTCTTGGCGAAGCTCACACGGATCTAATCCATCAGGTTCGACCGCAACAAAGGTTTGTGTAACAAACTTCTGGTCTTCGCTAAATGCGCGAAGCGCTGCTTTTTGTCCTGCCGCATCACCGTCAAAGGTGAAAATAACTTCGCCTCTAAATGCATCATCATCCATTAACAATCTGCGCAAAATGCGAATGTGGTCTGGGCCAAATGCCGTGCCACAGGTTGCAACCGCTGTTGTAATGCCGGCCAGATGGGCTGCCATTACATCTGTATAGCCTTCAACGATGACGGCTTGACGCTTCTTGGCAATCTCTTTCTTTGCAACATCTAGTCCATAAAGTACTTGGCTCTTCTTATAGATCGGAGTTTCAGAGGTGTTTAAATACTTTGGACCCTGATCATCAGCATCACTAGCAAGCTTTCTAGCACCAAAGCCAACAATGTCTCCTGAGATGTCCTTGATTGGCCACATCAAGCGATTGCGGAACTTATCTATTGGTCCACGTTGGCCCATCTTTGATAGTCCTGCAAGTTCTAGCTCATCAATTGTGTAACCAAGAGCGCGCAAATGTTTTGTGAGGCCATCCCATTCATCAGGTGAGTAGCCCACACCAAACTGCTCACAGGCTGCGCGATCAAAGCCACGCTTTGTCAATAACTCGCGTCCGTGGGCCGCACCTGGTGATGAATTGAGTTGTTCTTGATAAAACTTTGCAGCCTCACTATGGGCTGCGATTAAACGGTTACGGGTGCTGGATGTAACAACAGGTCCGGTACTAGAGCCCTCGTCATAGCGAAGGGTGTATCCGATGCGATCTGCCAGACGCTCGATTGTTTCTGTGAAAGTTAGGTGATCAATCTTCATTAAGAATGCAATGACATCTCCGCCAGTTTGGCACCCAAAGCAGTGGAAATACCCTTTGCTTGGTGTCACATGAAATGAAGGTGACTTTTCATCGTGGAATGGGCACAATCCTTTTTTCTGTCCGCCGCCTGCATTTTTTAGTTGAACGTAATCTGCAACGACCTCATCGATAGGCGCGCGATCGCGGATGTATGCAACATCCTCATCTCTAATGCGACCGCTCATGTTCGTACCCTACCGATTAGCAAGTAGGCGTGCATGCAAGGCATAGGCACCCGGGTCAGTAAGGGCTGCAACCTGGTCAATTATCACGCGCATTTTGGCCACTTCATCGCCCGCCTCATTCCAGGGCTTCTGGAAGTAAGAATCGAGTTCGCTCGGATTTTTCAAAAGCATCTCAACTAACTCGCCAATGATTACCTGCTGTTTTGCATATCTATCTTGTGAATGTGCTGCGTTAATCAAGTAATGCCCAGCAATAGCCTTTAAGAAATCTACTTCAAGCTTTTGTTCACGTGGGATTTCAAGATCTGCGCTATAGCGTGAAAGTGGGCCATCACCGTGCACCTTTCGAGTTTGGAGCTCAGCTGCTAAAACAAAACGACCAATTAACTGGCTAGTCGAATCCTTCATACGGGCAAGGCTGCGATGGCTACCGTCGTAATAATGCGGCCAAGCAGAAAGTGCAGAAAGTCGTGCATGAGCATCTACTGCTTCTTGCTCTGTCGCATCACTCTTGTAATCCACGGTCATAACTTTGTATAACTCTGCAAAGTCTTGCTCAAAGTTTTTAACAGAAACTTGTCCCGCAAAGATTGCATCTTCTAAATCGTGGACTGAGTATGCGCAATCATCAGACCAATCCATGATTTGGGCTTCAATACATTTTTTGCCGACAGGTGCGCCTTTGCGCATCCAATTAAAGATCTCTACATCATCATCGTAGACACCAAACTTACGAGGATTTTCAGAGCGTGGCCATGGGTACTTTGTTGCACCATCTAGAGATGCGCGCGTTAAGTTAAGTCCAATACTCTTTCCAGAAGCATCAACTGTCTTTGCCTCTAGGCGAACTAATAATCTAAAACTTTGCGCATTACCTTCATAGCCACCAAAATCTTGAGCAATCTCTGCCAACGCTTCTTCGCCATTGTGACCAAAAGGTGGATGGCCAAGATCATGCGCAAGACATGCGGTGTCTTGTAGATCAGGATCTGCGCCCAGTGATTCACCCAGTTCACGCCCAATCTGTGCGCACTCTAAAGAGTGAGAAAGTCTGGTGCGTTGAAAATCATTTTCCCAAGGAACTGCTACTTGTGTTTTTGCGGCTAATCGTCGCAGCGATGCTGAGTGAATTACTCGAGCACGATCACGCATAAATTCAGTTCTACCCGCGCGCTTTGCAGGCTCATCTAAGAACCGTTCTTGATCAAATGCGCTGTAGCTCATGGCAATACCTTAGTAACAATGTCTGCATCAGGTAAGTGATCACTAATTTGGAGCCCGCGCTTGCCAACAGTTATATAGACCAAATAAGCACCTGCTTCACGAAGTAGGTATCTGTAACCACTATTTGCAATGGTATTTGGACCTGTTTGCACGGGAGAGCAGGTACTAATAACTCCCTGATCATTTGCCATAGCCATCGCGCGTTTGCAGTGATAAGGATCAGTCACGATGATGACATCGCTGATATATCGCTTTTTCATAACAGCGGCGTAGGCTTTAGTACTAACTAAAGTATCTCGGCCCTCTTCAATTGCAGTTATCTTCTTTGCAGGAATTCCATTCATGCGCAGCCAATACTTACTAGATGCCGCCTCCGTTGTCCTATCCCCCGGTGCTCCTGCTCCCACAGTAATAATTGTGGATGCATACCCAAGATCATAAATTCTCTTTGCTTCAACCAAACGTGCTTCTAACGCTTCTCCTGGCCTGCCATTTAATTGCGCAGTACCCAATACAACGATGACATCTGCTTGTCTCACAACAGGATTCTTAGCTGCGCGCCACACTTGTGAAACGCCATAGGCAGGAGCAATCAATGCAAGAACTACAACTATTGTGATGATGCGGCGAATAAATCGGAATAAAAACATCTATCCGCCAGAAAACGCATCCTCTAGTTCAACGTGAACTAGTTCATCAGGGTCGTTGAGCCAACCATCAGGCAATGTTGGTGGGCGACCATGGCTTGTGCGACCACGTGGCTTATCTCCAACCTCTGTTGGATAGGGCTGATCTTCTAATTGATCCAAAAGATTGCGCATCTCTTGCAGTGAAGAAACCATACCTAGATCATGTCTGATCTCTCGTGGCACTCGGAAGCCCTTTAAATACCAAGCCATGTGCTTTCGCATATCGCGCATTCCGCGGTCTTCGGACTCTAAGTACTCAGTAATCAAGTTTGCATGGCGGAACATAACTTCTCGCACTTCATGCAAAGTTGGCGTGATCTGAACTCCGTCACCTTTAAGTGCTGAAACTAAATCTGTAAACAACCATGGACGACCGAGGCATCCACGTCCGACAACAACGCCGGCGCAACCGCTTTGCGCAACCATTTCAATTGCATCGCGTCCAGACCAAATATCACCATTACCTAAAACAGGTACTCCTGTTGGTTTTAAATGCTCCACAAGGCGTGCGATTGCCGACCAATCCGCTTTTCCTTCATACATCTGGGCAGCTGTGCGGGCATGCAGTGCAACCCATGCAACACCTAAATCAGCTGCAGATTGTGCCGCTTCTAAATACGTTTCATGATCACTATCAATCCCGATACGCATCTTTACCGTGACTGGGATTCCAAAAGGTTTTGCTGCTTCAATGGCGGCACCAACAATGTTAGAAAACAGTTTGCGCTTGAAGGGAAGTGCCGCTCCCCCGCCTTTGCGAGTCACCTTTGGCACAGGACAACCAAAGTTCATATCGATGTGATCGGCTAAGTTTTCTTTTCCAATCATTGTTACTGCAGCACGCATCGTTGTTGGATCAACGCTATATAACTGCACAGAACGTGGCCATTCATCTTTACCAGGAACAATCATTCGAAGAGTTTCTGGACGTCTTTCAATCAGTGCGCGTGCTGTAACCATTTCAGAAACAAATAATCCTGCTCCTTGTTCGCGGCACAATGTGCGAAATGGAGCGTTAGTTATTCCGGCCATGGGTGCTAAAACAACCGGTGGATCTATGTAGTGATCACCGCTTGCTAATGGAAGTAAGAGTGGTTTTAGCAACCTAGTAAACGAGGTGCTAGCCATGCTTCGACTTGATCTAAGCCGATGCGCTCTTGCGCCATTGTGTCGCGATCGCGAATTGTCACCGCATTATCTTCAAGAGTTTCAAAGTCAATGGTGATGCAGTAAGGAGTACCGATTTCATCTTGACGACGGTAGCGGCGACCAATTGCACCTGCATCATCAAAATCAATATTCCAGTTCTTACGAAGTTGGGTTGCAAGATCGCGTGCCTTAGGAGAAAGATCTGCATTTCGTGAAAGAGGCAGCACAGCAGCCTTAATAGGTGCAAGGCGATGATCAAGCTTTAGTACTGCACGCTTTTCCATCTCGCCTTTGCTATTTGGCGCTTCATCTTCTGTAAAAGCATCCATGAGGAATGTGAGTGTGCAGCGATCTACACCTGCTGCAGGCTCGATAACAAATGGAGTCCAGCGCTCTCCCTTTTCCTGATCAAAGTAAGAAAGATCCTTGCCAGAGGCGGCAGAGTGAGCCTTTAGATCAAAGTCGGTGCGGTTTGCAATACCTTCTAGCTCGCCCCATTCAGTTCCGGCGAATTCAAACTTGTATTCAATATCTGCTGTGCGCTTTGAATAATGCGACAACTTCTCTTTTGGATGATCGTAAATACGAAGACGCTCAGGATTAATTCCAAGGTCCACATACCAAGCCATGCGTGTATCAATCCAATACTGGTGCCACTCTTCATCACTACCTGGGACTACAAAGAACTCCATCTCCATCTGCTCGAATTCGCGAGTACGGAAAATAAAGTTTCCAGGTGTAATTTCATTACGGAAAGATTTTCCAATTTGGCCGATACCAAATGGTGGCTTCTTGCGGGATGTTGTCATTACCTGATCAAAGTTAATAAAGATTCCTTGCGCAGTCTCTGGTCGCAAATAAGCAAGACCTGATTCATCTTCTACTGGTCCGAGAAAAGTCTTAAGCAATCCACTGAACTGTTTTGGAGTTGTGAACTGACCCTTGTTTCCACAAGCAGGGCAATTAACTTCAGTTAATGATTCTGGCTTCTTCTTATGCTTTGCTTCATACGCCTCTTCTAGGTGATCGGCGCGGTAACGCTTATTGCAAGCGGTGCACTCTGTTAGTGGATCACTAAATGTTGCAACGTGTCCTGATGCTTCCCAGACTTCTTTTGCCAAGATCACACATGAATCAAGGCCGACAACATCTTCGCGGCCCATGACCATGGACTTCCACCACTGGCGCTTAACATTGTTCTTTAGCTCAACACCCAGTGGGCCGTAATCCCATGATGCGCGAAGTCCGCCATAAATTTCAGAAGATGGGTATACAAACCCACGACGCTTTGCTAGTCCTACGATATTTTCTAAACGGTCCGTTGCCACAATATTCTCCATCCGGCTGGCTGTCGGCGAAAAGCAACGTGTGTTACTTCCGTAGGATTATTTTACTCTGAGTACGGCTTTTCATATGCACCGGGCTCATCAATTGCCTGTGCCAAGATCGGAATTGCATTCATTTTCACATCGTTGTTACTCAACGCTCTTCGATATGAGCCCACATTTTCCCAATGTGTAACCAGTGACCACAGTGTTACCTCATCAAGATTTTGTCCAAACTCACCGCTGACATATCCCTTGCACTTAGAAAACGCCTCAAGGGCTGTGCTCAGTTGTGCCTCAAATTGAGTGGCATTGGCCAATGGGACTGAAAATCGAGCTATAGCAAGCATGGGTTGAGCGTAGTGGGATGAATTATGGAAATGATAATCATTTCCATTTTATGATACTGTCCAGACATGAACATAGCCATCATCCTCGCAGCACTAACCGCTCTCTCAACTTTTGCAGGCGGGGCTTTAGCCCTGAAGGCAAAGGATCGCCTTCATCTTGTCCTCGGATTATCTGCAGGACTACTTCTAGGACTCGTTGCTTTTGATCTTTTGCCAGAGGTATTTGAACTTGGAACCCAAGAATTTCTTCATGCACCAGTTGTTTCAATCGCGTTAATCGCTGGGTTTTTACTTCTTCACTTTTACGAACACATCTTTGGTTCACATGAGCCAGCCGAATCTGATTACGGCCACGATCATGAACACTCACATAACTTCGCAGGAGCGTTTGGTGCGATCGCTATGGGTGGCCATGTATTTCTAGATGGTCTGGCTCTTGGCGTCGCATTTAAAGTCAGTTCGGATTTAGGTCTTGTTGTGTTTATAGCTCTGCTTGTTCACGCATTTAGTGATGGCCTTAACACTGTTTCCTTCATGATCAAATCAGGTCTTTGGGGAAAAAAGAGTATTGGCTTGCTTGGTATAGATGCATTGGCTCGAGTAAGCGGCGCCGCTCTTGGTACCACTCTTGTCTTAAGCGATAATGTGATTGCTATTTACCTAGCAGCGTTCTCCGGAATTGTAATTTATCTTGCGACTTCTCACATCTTGCCTGAAGCACACTCGCGCCACTCTTCACGACTAACAATGGTTGCAACAATTGCAGGTGTGTTAATCATGTGGGGTTTGGTTTCCTATCTTCACTCCGGTGATGCACATGCGCATGGAACTGGTCAAGAAATACACCATGAAGATAAACATCCAGAAGATGATCATGCTGAGGGCGAGCATGCAGAAGATGATCACGCCCACGAAGAGAATGAATAAGTCCGATCTCAAATTGATTGCAGTTCTTGAGCGAACTGGTGGCTTTGCCAGTGCTCAAGAACTGCATCAAATCCTGCGCAGAGAGGGCGATGGAATCGGCCTTACAACGGTTTATCGTGCGCTTCAATCTTTAGTAGATGACAAGATTGTGGATCTTTTGCGCCGCGAAGATGGAGAAGCTGTTTATCGTCTTTGCGGTGACACCCATCATCACCACTTAGTGTGTAAGAGTTGCGGCGACACCGTTGAAATTGAGGGCGGCGCAATAGAAAAGTGGGCTAAGACAATGGCTGAAGAGTTTGGTTTCCGCGAGGTTGGGCATACAGCAGAGATCTTCGGAATCTGTTCAAAGTGTTAACTAATGGGCGACTTTAGAGGAATTCCAACCTGCGCATGCCCTGCATGCGGCTCGCATCTCTTAGAAATAACTGCGTCGTTTAGTCCAGATACCTATGAGATCGAGATGTACTTACTTGATAACGCTCGTTGTGCAATGTGTCAGGCCCATTTAACCGCTCCAACACCTATGGATTTCCCAGCCGCTTAAGCCTTACCAAATCTTCTATCTCTAGCTGAATACTCTTCAATCGCTTTCCACAAAGTCTTTCGCGTGACATCTGGCCACAACACATCCATGAAAACAAACTCGGCATAAACACTTTGCCAGGGTAAGAAGTTGCTGGTGCGCTGTTCACCAGATGAACGTAGAAACAGGTCCACATCACTCATTTGTGGAGAGTCTAAGTACTTAGCAAAAACCTTGTCGGTAATCGCATCAGCTTTAATTTTGCCGCGCTTCACATCACGTGCAAGCTCTGCTGCAGCATCGACAATCTCTGCTCGCCCACCATAGTTAACGCACATATTCAAAGTTAACTTCTTATTCTTCTTGGTTAGCTCTTCCGCCTCTTCTAACTCATTGATAACGCTGCTCCACAATCGCTTGGGACGTCCAATCCAGCGAATTCGAACACCCATCTCATTCATCTGATCGCGGCGTCTGCGAATTACATCTCTGTTAAAGCCCATCAAGAACTTAACCTCTTCAGGTGAGCGTCGCCAGTTCTCGGTTGAAAATGCATAGGCGCTGATTTCTTTAACACCAAATTCAAGTGCGCCTTCAACAACATCAAATAGCGCTGCTTCGCCTGCTTCATGTCCTGCTGTGCGCGGCAGGCCACGCTTTTGTGCCCAACGACCATTGCCATCCATCACTATTGCAACGTGATTAGGAATCTTTATAGTCATACCCGCTCCACCATCGGCAAAGAACGCAGGCCGCGTTCAAGGTGCCATTGTAAGTAAGCAGCGATTAAACCACTAGCCTCTCGGCGAAATTTTCCTTCACTTGCAGATGCAACATCCCAATCACTAGAAAGCAATGCACCCATGAGATCCAGCGTCTCTGGCGCAGGAGTTGCACACGCTGATGGTCGACAGTCTGCGCACACTGATCCTCCACCTACAAGTGAAAAGTATCGATGTGGTCCTGGTGCTTCACACTTGGAACAAATCGTCATTGATGGCGCATAGCCGGCGACTGCTAATGACCTCAATAAAAAAGCATCAAGGATCAATAGCGGTTCATATCTATTTTCTGCCAAAGCTTTCATGCCACCAACAACTAATTGAAACTCTTGAAGTGCTGGTTCATTTTCTTGGCTAGTAAATCGCTCTGCTGCTTCTAAAATCGCTGCCGCAACTGTCCAGCGCTGATAATCCTCTGTTAGCGCTTCGCCATAATTCATTAACGCTTCTACTTGGGTGACGGTGTCAAAGGTTTTGCCGGTATAGAGCTGAATATCTACATGGCTACCTGGTTCTAAACGTGCACCAAACTTTGATTTGGTACGCCGAACCCCTTTTGCCACACCACGAATACGTCCATGATCGCGAGTGAGCATGGTGATGATGCGGTCTGCTTCCCCGAGTTTTTGAGTACGCAAAACAATTGCCTCATCCCGGTACAAACTCATACGGGTAAAGGTAGTGCGTGGATTAGCGAATTGCGCGATTTATCGCAGACACGACCGCTTTTAATGAAGCAGTTGTGGTGTTGGGATCGATTCCAACGCCCCAGAAGACATCACCTTCGATTGCGCACTCAAGATAGGCAGCAGCAGAGGCATCGCCACCTGCAGCTAGTGCATGTTCGAAGTAATCAAGTACTCGAACATCTACCCCGTATGCTTGCAAAATATTACAGAAGGCAGCAATTGGACCATTTCCTTGTCCCTTAAGTTCGTGAAGTTCTCCGCGATCTGTGAGTGAAACGGTTAGAAAAACATCTTCTCCAAGAACAGAGCTTTGTGACAATCCCTTAAGACGGAATCGTCCCCATGGCGCACCATCTGTTGGCAAGTACTCATCTTCAAAGATGTTCCACAAATCTTCTGCACTTACTTCGCCACCTTCAGCATCAGTCTTTGCTTGCACGTTTTTCGAGAATTCAATTTGTAAACGACGAGGCAAATCAAGATGATGCTCGTTCTTCATCAAGTAAGCAACACCGCCCTTACCTGATTGTGAGTTCACACGAATCACCGCTTCATATGAGCGACCAATATCTAGCGGATCAATTGGTAGGTATGGAATAGCCCAGGTGTGATCACGTACTTCTTTACCTGCAGCTTTTGCATCAACTGCCATGTGATCAAAGCCCTTTTTGATTGCATCTTGGTGTGAACCAGAAAACGCCGTAAAGACAAGATCTCCGCCATATGGATGACGCTCAGGAACACGCAATTGGTTAGCGTATTCAACGGTGCGACGAACTTCATCGATATTTGAGAAATCAATATGTGGGTCAATACCGTGTGTTACTAAGTTAATGCCAAGGGTTACCAGGCATACATTTCCTGTGCGCTCACCATTTCCAAACAATGTTCCTTCAATGCGATCAGCACCTGCCAGATAGCCAAGCTCTGCTGCTGCAACGCCTGTGCCACGGTCATTGTGAGGGTGAAGAGAAACGATCACGTTCTCACGGTTTTTGAGGTTGCGGCACATCCACTCAATTGAATCTGCATAGACATTGGGAGTTGCCATTTCAACAGTTGCTGGAAGATTCATGATTGTCTTCCACTGTGGAGTTGGCTTCCACACATCATTGACTGCGTTACAAACCTCAACAGCGAACTCAAGTTCAGTGCCGGTATAGGACTCAGGTGAGTACTCAAATGAAACCTTAGTTTCAGGAACGGTAGGAACTAGATCCAGACAGATCTTGGCAGCATCTGTTGCAATCTTTTTGATGCCTTCTTTATCTAGCCCAAACACAACTCGGCGCTGCAAGGTTGAAGTTGAGTTATATAAATGAACAATTGCCTGCTTCGAACCCTTGATTGCTTCAAAGGTACGAACAATCAATGCCTCGCGTGCCTGAGTTAAAACCTGGATAACAACATCATCAGGGATCAAGTTCTCATCGATAATCTTTCGAACAAAATCAAAGTCAGTTTGGCTAGCACTTGGAAATCCAACTTCGATTTCTTTATAACCCATGGCAACTAGAAGCTTGAACATCGCCAACTTGCGAGGTGTATCCATTGGATCAATCAGAGCTTGATTACCATCTCGAAGATCAACTGAACACCACTTAGGTGCTTTAGTAATTTTTTTGTTGGGCCAGGTGCGATCTGCAAGGTCTACTGGATGAAATGGTTCATAGCGATGCACCGGCATCTTGGATGGAACTTGCTTGGGAAAATTCATTTCGTGCTCCTTATTAATTGGCGGGTTTTGTCATGGGTGAACCGGTACGACAAACCCCGCGGCGAGGGGACCGGTTATTTGGCCCCGCCACGGCAGCGAAGGAGGAGGCTGCGATTGCTCATGAGTAAAGGGTAACGCGTGTATTAAAGGACTGGCAAATATCGATCAAGTTCAAATGCGCTGACTTGGCGGCTGTAATCAAGCCATTCTGCGCGCTTATTACGCAGTACATACTCAAATACATGCTCACCTAAGGTTTCGCGCACTAACTGGCTTTTTTCCATCTCCATGATTGCTTCATTCAGATTTGATGGCAAGGCAACGGCATCCTTTGAATCACTTAAAACATACTTTTCTTCAACACCTTTAAGTCCAGCAGCTAACATCACTGCGTACGCAAGGTATGGATTACATGCAGTATCTGGTGATCGGAATTCAATTCGGGTTGAATTTTCTTTCTTTGGCTTATACATCGGCACGCGCACTAGTGCGCCGCGATCACTTTGTCCCCAATTAGCAAATGCAGGTGCTTCTCCCCCGCCATGTAAACGCTTGTAGGAATTAACCCACTGATTTGTGATCGCAGTAATTTCTGGTGCGTGCTTGATCAGACCTGCAATAAAGGAACGCCCAACTGCAGACAAATTAAATTCTGCTGTCGAGTCATAGAAAGCATTGTCTTCACCTTTAAAGAGCGAAACGTGTGTGTGCATTCCACTACCTGGGTGATCTGTAAAAGGCTTTGGCATAAATGAGGCATGGAATCCTTGATCCATTGCAACCTCTTTAATTACGTGGCGGAATGTCATGATGTTATCTGCAGTTGTTAATGCATCTGCATACCGTAAATCAATTTCCTGTTGTCCAGGTGCACCTTCATGATGTGAAAACTCAACGCTAATACCCATTGCTTCAAGCATGGTGATTGCTTGGCGACGGAAATCATGACCAACAACTGCTGGCGTGTGATCAAAGTAGCCACCTTGATCAACCGGCACTGGTGCCACTCCCTTTTCAGGGCTGTTCTTAAACAAGAAGAATTCAATCTCGGGGTGTGTGTAACAGGTGTAACCGAGCTGAGCTGCTTTATCTAATGTTCGTCGCAATACATTGCGGGGATCAGATGGTGAAGCTGATCCATCTGGCATTGCGATGTCGCAGAACATGCGTGCAGCACCTGGTGATTCTGTGCGCCAGGGCAAAATAG
>Ga0209134_10000068_pt1 | contig 28465 bp, 25 predicted proteins | sample LauGreSp1BDMLBSN_2_FD_187566 | JGI IMG/M metagenome (GOLD analysis project Ga0209134, IMG submission 187566) | Freshwater lake microbial communities from Lake Michigan, USA - Sp13.BD.MLB.SN (SPAdes) (version 2) | ecosystem: Environmental > Aquatic > Freshwater > Lake | place: Lake Michigan, USA... | reverse complement strand
CGTATCATATTAACCCAACAGGTAAATTCGTGATCGGTGGTCCACACGGAGATACGGGTTTAACAGGCCGTAAGATCATCGTAGATACCTATGGTGGAAAAGGTGCTCACGGTGGTGGTGCATTCTCAGGTAAGGATCCGTCCAAAGTAGACCGTTCAGCTGCCTATGCAACGCGTCATATCGCGAAAAACTTAGTCGCTGCTGGATTATGTGACCAAGTATTAGTACAAGTTTCTTATGCAATCGGTGTGGCTAAACCTTGCGGTTTATTCATCGATACTTACGGAACAGCGAAAGTTGAAATGACAGACGGCGAAATCGCACGTAAAGTAGAAGCTATCTTCGATATGCGTCCTTACTTCATCGAGCAACGCTTGAAATTACGTAACCCGATCTATTCAGAAACTGCTGCTTATGGCCACATGGGACGTAAGAACGAGATCGTTACGAAAGAATTCACTGGTCCTAACGGTCAAAAAGTAAGCAAAGAAGTGGAATTATTCACTTGGGAAAAATTAGACTACGTAGATGCGGTTAAGTCTGCATTCGGAATCTAATCTTGATTACCTTGATATGAAAAAAGGCGACCTTCGGTCGCCTTTTTTAGTTTAGAGCTTTATTTTTTTTAAAATTCCTCGCTCTCCAAATCTTCTGCTCGAAGCGCCTTTACGGAATTGTTTTTCGATTTAAATCGCTTAATCTGCTCTGCGATGGCATTCAACGCCAGGTCTAATGCCTCTTCGAATGATTTCGCTGTTTCTTTCACAAATAACACCGCCCCGGGGACTTTGATCTTAATTTCTAACATTTTCTCCTTTACCTTTCCTAGACTTTTCGCCACTTTCAGGAACACCTCACCCCCGGTTATTCGGTCATAAAAGGTATCTAACTTGTTTAACTTTTCTTGAATGCTTTCTACCAATTTGCGGTCCGCAGTAAAGTGGATCGCGTGAACTTGCACTTTCATAAGCTTAAAATTTAATGGTGAAACACGCTTTGGGAATCTTAGCAAAGCTGACAGAAAAAAGAACGTTTTAGATTCGTTATAAACGTATTGTATTTTTCAGGTGATGTCAAGTTTTTAACAGAATTTATTTGAGCGAGGCTCAAATAAATTCTGTTAAAAAAGTCGCATCGCCTGCGGCCTAGTCGCGACTATGTCGCTTAGTCAATGGGCAGTCGGCAGTGGGCAGTAATCAGTAGACAGTAATCAGTAGACACTAGTCAGTAGTTAGTAAATGAGGCCGGAGGCCGCACAACTATACCATCGCCACAGGCGATTCCAACTTTATTCTTTGTGCTTTATGCTCTATGCTTTAATCCACCATCTCTACTCTATACTCTATTCTCTCTACTCTAAACCACTATACCATCACCTGCAGCGATTCCAACTTTATTCTTTGTGCTTTATGCTCTTTGCTTTAATCCACCATCTCTACTCTATACTCTATTCTCTCTACTCTAAACCACTATACCATCGCCACAGGCGATTCCAACTTTATTCTTTGTGCTTTATGCTTTATACTTTAATTTGACCAACCTCACCTTCACCCCATTCCTTCTCATGAAATCGTGCCAAAAATGCTGAATAGCCGACAAATGGTCATTCGGAGACTTCACTTCGACAAAGGCAAATTCATCGTCTTTTTGGATAAATAAATCAGGGAATCCCTTAACATGTGTGCCTAAATGTTCCCATAAGTATTGAGCTATTGCGGCCAACCCATCCGGAGGCATCACTTGCAAAAACCGCTCCATCAGATCGAAATCGAGGGAATACCAATCAACTAAGGGATTCATCGCACCTTGATTTGACTCAGCGCGCGTTCGCAAAAGAGCTAATAAACCGACTCGATCTTGCAATAAATGCAAGGGCAATTCCCCTGCAAAACTTTCTTTTCCATAATGACTCGGAGCCCATTGAAAAGGGTGGTGAAAGCCCTCTTTTCGGTTGGCAAAAATCAAATCCCAAGCGAAAAGACCCAAGAAATTACGCCAAATCTGGTTCTCTGTAAAAGCCGCATAATAGCCCTCTGCCTGAAAATGGGCAACCACTCCTGCTTCCACTTGACCAATGTATTCCGGCGATATTTCAATCAATTCAGCCTGCTTGAGCGAGGCAGTTACCTGTTTGATGGATTTTTTAGAGGCTTGTTTGGCCAGAAAATCTTCGAAAAAATGAATCTCCGTGGGCGACACGCACAGCTCTAATCCCACACGAGCCCAAGCAATGGCTTCCTCTAACTCCCCCATTTTCTGCAAAACACGCACACGCCGCTCTAAAGAAGCACCCGTTAAGGAAACCTCATATACTTCCAAAGCCTCTACATAAGCCTTTTCGCGCTCTAACAAACGACCTAAAGCATAACAAGTCTTTTCAAATGCGCGAATCGATGGCTCTAACAAAGAAGAAGCCAAGGGCAACATATGCACTCGCCAGGAAGCCAGCACCTCATCTGCACTTACGATGGTCGTATAAAACCATTCCCTCCACATCGAAATGGCCCACTTTTGTTCCGCCTCTTCCCTAGTTTGAAAATAGGGCTTTAAGTCTTCTTCCTGCACTTCCACGAAGGCACGGTGCCCCAAATCACGCACCACGAAGTCTGTTAGATCACGAGATCGCGTCCCAAAAAACAAGAACTGAATGAACGCAAACACCTCCACTCTCGCTGGAGCAACCACGCCTGAAGAAAACGCAGCGATTAAATCAGCTGATGAAACGAGTGCCGCAGCCTCTTCTTTAGAGGCAGAACTAGGGATTTTGATGCCTTGTTTTTTGGCCAAAGCAACACATTCCTGCTTCGTAAAAATCGATTCTACTCCATCAGAAACATCGGTTAGAAAACCGGACCTGCGCAAAACATGCAACGGAGTCGCTAAGTCCCCTATTTCTGGATAGCTCAACTTCTCGATCCGAAAACAAGCCGAACGACGCGACGCTAACCGCAAATACAGGCATTGCGCGGCGAAAGTCAGTTCAGAAAAATCTTTTAAAAATGCTATTTCCTTTTCCTGTAAAAGGGGCAGATAATGCCGATCGATATAACGCAGAATGTAGCTAAAATGATCCCAATAATAGGTTGCAGACAATTCTACCTCATTTTTTCGATCATTCGTCATTATTGTTTATCTTTGTCTACCTTTTTAGGGGATTATCCTTTTATTCATAAATCAAAACAAAAATATGCAAACTGTTGCTAATTTCAATTTTGCTGGTAAAAAAGCGCTAGTACGTGTTGATTTCAACGTTCCATTGAATGAGCGTTTCGAAATTACAGATGATACCCGAATCAAGGCGACGATTCCTACGATCCAAAAGATTTTGAAAGACGGCGGATCGGTTGTGTTAATGTCTCACCTAGGTCGTCCGAAAGATGGTCCTACTGAAAAATATTCGTTGAAACACTTGGTGACACCTTTGTCATTGGTTTTTGGCGTGAAAGTAAAATTTGCCACTGATTGCATCTCAGATGAGGCTGTTGAATTAGCGAACGGTTTACAAGCAGGCGAAATCTTGCTTCTAGAAAACCTTCGTTTCTACAAAGAAGAAGAAAAAGGAGATGTTGATTTTGCGCAAAAACTAGCTCGTTTGGGCAACGTTTGGGTTAATGACGCATTTGGAACGGCTCACCGTGCGCACGCTTCTACTGCGGTAATTGGTCAATTCTTCTCAGATAAAGTGAGTGGATACGTGATGCAAGCGGAATTAGATAACGCACAAAAGATCCTTGAATACTCTGAGCGTCCGTTTACGGCGATTATGGGTGGATCGAAAATCTCTGATAAAATCTTGATTATCGAACGTCTGTTGGACAAAGTAGACAACTTGATTATCGGCGGTGGTATGACTTACACTTTCTCTTTAGCAGAAGGCGGAAAGATTGGTAAATCGATCTGTGAGCCTGATAAAGTGGAATTGGCGAAACAATTAATCGAAAAAGCGAAGGCTAAAGGTGTGAATTTAATCATGCCTTTAGACAACGTTTGTGCAGATGATTTCAATAACAACGCAAATCGTCAAACAGTAGAACGCGGTGAGATTCCTGATGGTTGGGAAGGTTTAGATATCGGCCCTAAGTCGATCGCTTTATTCCAAGAAACGATCGCGAAATCAAAAACAATTCTTTGGAACGGTCCAATGGGCGTATTTGAGTTCTCAAACTTCGCTATCGGAACTAACGCAATTGCAGATGCAGTAGTAAAAGCAACGGAAGAAAATGGAGCGTTCTCTCTTATCGGAGGTGGCGATTCTGCTTCTGCAGTTAATAACGCAGGTTATGGAGATCGCGTGAGCTACGTTTCTACGGGTGGTGGCGCTTTATTAGAATACATGGAAGGTAAAACATTACCAGGTGTGGCTGCTTTAGAAGCTTAAAAAACACCGGAATTTCAGATAAAATTGCAGAAGGCGAGGAAACATTCCTCGCCTTTTTGTATTTTAGTACTTTGACCCTTGCCTTTTCATGATTCAGCATAAAAACCCTGCCCATCTGCGTGCCAGCTTCTTGAGTTTAGATAGTCGCCAGATTTATGAGCCTTCTAAAACTGCCTTTTTTGCGGTAAACGGGCTACACCACGATGGGCATCAATATGTAGAATCGCTGTATGCTAAAGGCGTTCGGGAGTTTATTGTCGAAGAATCTGCATGGCACGGCCCCATCGCAGAAAAGGCTGCTAACTGGGAGCAAACGAACATTTATGTCGTTGAAAACAGCATTGCTACCTTGCAAGAAATAGCCCAGCAACACCGGGCCCAATTTCAATATCCTGTCATCGGCATAACGGGTTCAAATGGTAAAACCATTTGCAAAGAATGGCTGGCGACACTTTGCAATAATGCGTTTACTGTAGTTAAAAGTCCTAAGAGTTTTAATTCCCAAATTGGTGTTCCCCTCTCCCTCTGGGCGATGCAAGAGAAGCACAACTTGGGCATTTTCGAAGCGGGTATTTCCCAAAAAGGGGAAATGGACAAAATCGAAGCCATGCTAAAACCAGACTATGGTATTTTTACGCATTTTGGTGAGGCACACGGCTCTAATTTCAGCTCAGATGAAGAGAAGCTAAGAGAAAAACTGCAACTCTTTAAAAGAGCGAAAAAACTCGTCTATCGTGTCACCAATCTGCAAGATGATCCCATCAAGCAAATAATGCAGGAAATTAATCCTTCGTGTGAATTGATTGGATGGAATACGATTAGCCCAGATAAAGGCTTGTTCACTTTTTGGCAAACAAAAGGCAAAACAGCCCAAATCAAAGTGATCAAAGCAGCTCAAAGCGAAACTTTCATCGATAGTTCCATCGACTTTAATGATGAAGCATCACTCGAAAACAGCACCCATTGCCTTATTATGGCCTCCATTTTAGGCCTCAGTCGCGATACATTAAGCCTAAAAGCACGGGCATTAAAGCCCGTATCGATGCGCTTAGAAATGAAAGAAGGCTTGCGCGGGAATACCTTAATTGATGATTCCTATAACAATGACCTGGATGGACTTCGCCTCGCTTTACCTCTCTTAAAGAAAAATAAACACAAGAAAAGTGTCTTAATCCTCAGTGATTTCCTCGAAACAGGCATCCCTGAAAAGGAATTATATACCACCATTGCGGCCTTAGTCCGGCACCAAAAAATTGATCGAATGATCGGAATAGGTGACCAAATAATCCGCAATAAAACCAATTTTGATCAAATAGATGTATTTCACAGTACAGAAGACCTTATTGCTTCTGGACTACTTAATACCATCAACACGAGCCAAATTTTACTAAAAGGCGCGCGTAAATACAACTTCGAAAAACTCGTTCATAACTTAGAAAATAAGACCCATCGAACGCAATTAGAGGTGAACCTGGATGCCTTACAGCATAATCTAGCTTATTTTAAAAAGGACATCGGACCAAAAACTAAATTAATGGTGATGGTCAAAGCCTTCGCCTACGGCACCGGCGCCATCGAAATTGCCACCTTACTCCAAAACAGCGGCGTAGATTACCTCACCGTAGCTTACACAGACGAAGGCGTTTACTTACGTAAACACGGCATTTTCGTACCTATTATGGTGATGAATCCGCAAATAGAAGAATTCGATAAGCTAACCGATAATGGATTAGAACCCGAAATCTATAGCTTAGACCTACTCAAAGCCATCGACGAATATGGAATGCAACAAGGCAAAAACATCAAAATCCATATCAAATTAGATACAGGGATGAAACGCCTTGGCTTTGAAGCATCTGAAATCGCTGAATTAAGCCAAAATTTAGCTCAAATGCCCCATTTATGGGTGGCCAGCATCTTAAGCCATTTAGCGGCAGCAGATAGCCCACAACACACAGATTTTACAGAAGAACAAATAAAAAGATTCAATTCGGCAGCATCCAAAATCGAATCAAGCCTCGGTTATCAAACAATCAAACATATTGCAAACTCCGCTGCCATCCAAAGTTACCCCTCAGCACGACTAGATATGGTCCGCTTGGGCATCAGTTTGTATGGAATTACGGGTAATCCAAACGTAAAAAACAAGATCGAGAACGTATTAACCTTAAAAACGTCTATTTCTCAGATCAAAAACATCGCCCCAGAAGAGACAATTGGCTACGGAAGACGTGGTAAATTAGCCGGTTCTGGACGCATTGCTACCCTGGCCATTGGCTATGCGGATGGCTATTCTAGAGCCCTGGGAATGGGCAAAGGAAGCTTCGAAATAAAGGGTCATTTATGCCCCACCGTTGGCTCCATTTGCATGGACATGTGCATGGTCGATATTAGCCAATTCCCCGACATTTCAGTCGAAGATACCGCCATAGCCTTTGGTGGAAAAATACAATTATACGAATTAGCGAAACAAGCAGAAACTATCCCTTACGAACTGATGACAAATATCAGTGAACGTGTGAAGAGGGTTTATGTGACACAGTAGGCAGTAGACAGTAATCAGTAGACAGTCCGGAGGGAAAGAGTCCGAAGGAGTGCGCCCATTCACCATCCACCATCCACGATCTACCATCCTCCATTAACCATCTCTTATCTCTACTCTACAATCTCTAATCTATATATTTAGCTATACTGCTATGCACACTATTACTACTTTACAATATCGCTAATTACTAATTGTTTATTCGGCTAATTATTTAGTGCGGCTGCTAAATAGCTTATCAATAACCTGATTTGGAGATATCCATTCTATATATTAACTTAGCTAAATATCAAATAATAGCATGGCTGTAGAGAACATAGCAAAAGCTTTAGGGGATGAGTCCAGAAGGAAAATCATCGAACTATTAAAGGAAGGAGAACTTCCTGCTACCGCTATATTTGATCAATTTGAGTACGCCGCCCCTACTATCTCCAGGCATTTATCTGTTTTAAAAGATGCAGGCTTAGTCAGTACACGCAGAAATGGAGTCTTTATTTACTACTCTTTAGAGAAGGATGCGCTGCGTCAATTAGACGAATGGCTCTCCCCTTTCCTACCGAAAGCAAAGGCCGCACCTAAAGAAAAATCGAATCCAGTACCTAAAATTCCGAAAGAAAACCCTTTCGATAAATTTCAGTCTGAATTCTAAAATATAAAAATAATACAATTTATAATGAAGCGATTTGTGTTCATCATTCGAGGTCCAGTAGCCGGAATTTCCAGCGAATCTAGCTTAGCATCGGAGGCAGAATTAGACCAAATTCGCACCTGGTTAAAGGGCTTAAAATCGACTTATTCGGACATGCTTTTTCAGAAATTTTCAGGTGAATTACAGGCGCTAAATCAGAGTGGAAAATTAGACAGCCGACTGATCCAACAAATTGATGGAGGAGAAATTTCTCAGATCGTCACGCTGATTTTGCCAGGCTTAGAAGTGGCCGAAGAAATCGCAGCGAGTTTCCCCTTCCCTAACGAGTTTTATAGTCTAGAATTGAGAGAAATGGCTTAAACCCCTATCTTATTCAACAAAAAAGGCCTATACGTAATGTATAGGCCTTTTCTATGCATTCGCGACGAGAATCGCGTATTTTTTCTCTCCTTATAGATTGATCTCGCCTACCATATTCTCAGGCTTTACCCAAGCATCAAACTCTTCGGCAGTTAAATAACCTAATGAAATCGCTGTTTCCTTAAGTGTAGAGCCATTTTTATGAGCAGTTTGCGCAATCTCCGCTGCTTTATAGTATCCGATCTTCGTATTTAGGGCAGTTACTAACATCAAAGAGTTATTCACGTGCTTCTTAATGTTATCGTGTAGCGGTTCGATACCTACCGCACATTTATCATTAAATGCGACACACACATCGCCAATTAAACGAGCTGAATGTAAGAAGTTATAAATCATCACTGGTTTGAAAACGTTCAGCTCGAAATGGCCATTTGAACCACCAATTCCAATGGCTACGTCATTACCCATCACCTGCGCCGCAACCATCGTCATCGCCTCGCATTGCGTTGGATTCACCTTACCAGGCATAATAGAAGAACCAGGCTCGTTATCAGGAATATAAATCTCACCAATACCCGAACGAGGACCAGATGAAAGCATACGAACATCGTTACCAATCTTCATTAAACTCACTGCAACCGTCTTTAAAGCTCCGTGAGCCTCTACAATTGCATCGTGTGCGGCTAAGGCCTCAAACTTGTTCTCCGCTGTGACAAAAGGCAATCCTGTCAATGTAGCAATGTGCTTCGCTACGTTTTCTGAATAGCCTTTAGGCGTATTAATACCCGTTCCTACCGCTGTACCCCCCAAGGCAAGCTCAGAAAGGTGTGCAAGGCTATTGTTGATGGCACGTAAACCGTGATCTAACTGGGATACATAACCAGAAAACTCTTGACCTAAAGTTAAAGGAGTCGCATCCATAAAGTGCGTACGACCAATTTTAACCACGTTTTTAAAGGCCTTTGCTTTGGCAGCCAAGGTATCTCTCAACTTCGTAATACCTGGAATCGTTACCTCCACTAGAGATTGATATGCAGCGATGTGCATCGCCGTAGGGAACGTATCATTCGACGATTGAGACTTATTAACATCGTCATTCGGGTGTACAAATTTTTGCTCATCAAGCAAATTTCCACCTTGTAAAACGTGAGCGCGGTAAGCGATCACCTCATTGCAATTCATATTGGATTGAGTACCTGAACCTGTTTGCCAAACCACTAAAGGGAACTGGTCTGCCCATTGTCCACCTAGGATTTCGTCACATACTTGACCAATTAAGTTCTTCTTCGCCTCGTCTAAGACGCCAGCCTCGAAGTTCGTGATGGCCGCTGCTTTCTTTAGGTAAGCAAAGGCTCTAATGATCTCCTTTGGCATTTTATTAATATCCTGAGCAATCGGGAAATTCTCAATCGAACGTTGCGTTTGAGCACCCCAATAAACGTGAGCAGGCACTTGCACCTTACCCATAGTATCTTTTTCAATTCTATACTCCATACGATGTTTTGTATTAAATTTGTCTTAGTCCACAAAAATACCACCAAAATCAATAAGATGCTTACAATTTACGGAATTCCTGCCTGCAATACGATGAAAAAAGCGTTTGACTATTTAAACGAAAAAGGGATTCCCTTTGCCTTCCACAATTACAAGAAAAGTGGCATCGAAGCTTCCCAATTGCGCTATTTCATCGAGCAATTAGGCGAAGAAACAGTGTTAAACAAGCAGGGAAGCACCTATCGTCAATTAAGTGACGCAGAAAAGACAAATCTGAATGTATTTACCTTTTTACAAGAAAAAACATCTGCCATCAAGCGACCGATTTTCGTCTTGAATGACAGATGTTTTGCTGGGTTCAATCCCGAAGAATTAGATACTTGGCTAACTACTTAATTACCCTTTATAAAAGAGCCATTTGGCCATCTCTTTTACGGTGATTTTCTTCCCGTACATTAAGATTCCCACCCGGTAAATACGGGCTGAAATCCAGCTGCAACCTAAGAAACCTACCACTAACAAGATCATAGAGGTGGCTAATTCCCACATCGGAACACCATAAGGTAAGCGCACCATCATATTAATAGGTGATGTAAAGGGAATCATAGAGGCCCAAAATGCCATCGGGCTATCTGGATCTTGCAAGGTAAACTGCGCCATAATGAAAGCAAGAATTATGGGAAGCATGACAATAAAAGTGAATTGCTGGGCCTCTGCAGCACTTTCAACCGCGCTTCCAATGGCCGCAAATAACGAACTGTAAAGTAAATAACCGAACAAGAAATAGAACAAAAATCCGCCTACCATGAGTGGAATATTGGTGCTTTCGATCACCTTCGTTACCTCGGCCATCGGCGAAGCATCCTCTATTTTCTTCGCCACTTCAGGGTCTCCTTTTTTGATTTGTTCCACCTTCTGTTGCATCGGGTTAGCACTATAGAATTTCGAGGCCACTTGGGATAAACCAATAGTTAATACAATCCATAATAAAAACTGTGTCAAACCTACCATCCCTACACCTAAAATCTTCCCTAACATTAGCTGATAAGGCTTTATGGAGGATATGATTACCTCAATTATCCGACTACTTTTCTCCTCAATCACCCCATTCATCACCTGAGATCCATATAATAATAAGGTCACGTAAAGCAACATACCCATCACTCCCGCTAAAATCATCGCACCTCCAGAGGAAGAGCTTGTTTCATCCCCTTTCTCTGAAACAGTAATAGTCTCACTACTTACTTCTATTTGGGTCTTTTCATACACCTCAGACGCTATACCAGCGTCCTTCATTAAAATGGCGCGTACCTTTTTCTCAATAACACGCTCGATCGAAGACTTCAACGGTAGACTTAAATTCTTCTCTGAATAAATCTTAATATCTTTTGAATGGGTCAAAAGATCCTTAGGTAAATGAACAAAAGCGGCATACCCCTCTTTGGTAAAAGAACTCTTCAAATCAGAAACAGGCTTTTTCACGAGCTTGAATTCGACTTCCTTGTCTACTAAGTCACTCATTTGAAACAAACCACTCTCGTCTAAAATTTCGATTCGCTTCACCTCTTTATCTTGCGTCGCTAACCAAATGGGAACTGCATAAATTGCCGTAATTAAAATGGGCCCTAACAAAGAGGCAACCCAGAAGGATTTCTTTTGAATGCGGGTCAAATACTCCCGCTGAATCACTAATAATATCTTGTTCATCGCTTATTTCGTTTCGGCTACTACTTGAATAAAAATGTCATTAAACGAGGGAATCACCTCTTTGAATTCAAACAAATCGACCTGCTTGATCAAAGCTGCAATAGCTTTATTTGTTTGATTAGGCTCCGTTAACTTAATAACGGCCTTATTCTTTTCAGGTGCAATGGAAATAATATCAAAGGCCTTTGATTCCTCTAATTCTCCTGAATAACTCACCTCGAATGCGTGCTGCTTAAAGCGGTTCCTGACCTCCTCTTTTTCGCCCGTCAAAACGACTTGAGAATGATTAATCAGCGCAATACTATCACATAATTCCTCCACAGATTCCATGCGATGCGTAGAGAACAAAATAGTTGTACCACGTTCTTTTAAGGCCAAAATCTCATCTTTCAGCATATTCGCATTAATGGGATCAAAACCCGAAAAGGGTTCGTCTAGAATCAACAATTTCGGCTCGTGCACGACCGTCGCAATGAACTGGGTCTTTTGCTGCATCCCTTTGGACAAATCATCCACAGGCTTGTACCACCAATCCTTTATATCCAACCGAATAAACCAATCCTTCAATCTACTCTGCGCCTCAGCCTTAGAAAGACCTTTTAATTGCGCTAAATACATCAGCTGATCACCTACCTTCATTTTCTTATACAATCCACGCTCTTCCGGCAAATAACCGATTTGCTCCACATGCTTAGGCTGCAAAAGCTCCCCATCGAACAACACTTGCCCCTCATCCGGTGCAGTGATTTGATTAATGATGCGTATGAGTGAGGTTTTGCCGGCTCCATTGGGCCCTAAAAGACCAAATATTTGGCCCTTTGGAATTTCCAAACTGACACCGGCGAGGGCTGTGTGGTCCGCATAGCGTTTCACCACCTGTTGAATTGATAAGATCATAGAGTAAAATTAACTAGACGAATTTAAACAAAAAATGCGTTCAAATCCTGGTAAAAGGATGAACGCAAAATAAACAGGATAAGCGAAATTAAGCGATGATTTTGGACACAAAATCCCAAATAACGACCCCCATACTCACTGATACATTTAAGGAATGTTTCGTACCAAACTGAGGGATTTCTAAGCTAAAATCAGCCTCTTGAATCCATTCATCATTTACCCCAAAAACTTCGTTTCCGAACACAAAAGCATATTTTTGATCTTTTGCCGGCTCGAATTTTTCTAACGAAACAGAACCCTGCACCTGTTCTACACAAACGATTTGGTATCCCGCTGCGCGCAAAGCCTGGCGACTTGAAGCACCATCCTCAAAGTAGACCCAGTCCACTGATTCATCAGCTCCTAAGGCCGTTTTTGAAATCTCCCGATGCGGAGGCTGCGCTGTGATTCCACACAAATGAATGGCAGCACACTTAAAGGCATCTCCAGTCCGAAAGGCGGAGCCAATGTTATTCATACTCCTGATGTCATCTAAAACGATCACATAAGGGAACTTTTCCGTGCTTTTATAAGTGGATACGTCGAGCCTGTTCAGCTCATCCATCGACAATTTCTTAGACATACTAGTTTAGGCAATCCAAGAAAAAGGATACGCTAATTCTGGCACCTTAACTCGATCTGCTAATTTTTCTAAACGGGCTGGCAAATTGGCTACGTAATCACGCGCTTTCTCAGCTGATTCATTCAGACCGGTCATGTTTTCAATATTCCAGTCGCTGATTAAACCCCTCATGATGGTCACATAATCGTTTGTCGTATACACGCCTAAACGCTGAGCCGCATCAGAGAAATGTTCGAATAAAGAGCTCTTTGCACCATTGATCTCCCGCAAGAAATGAGCGGGCATCACAATCTTCTTTTTCATCATATCCGCAAAGGCAAGCATCATTTCATTCGGATCTAGTGTAAAGATTTCCGAAACGAAAGCACGGTATGCCTTGTGGTGACGTAACTCATCTGCGGCGATTTGCGCACACATACGAGATAAAAGAGAGTTGCCGTGTTGCTTGGCTAAAGAAGCTGTGCGACGGTGAGAAATGTTAGTTGCTAATTCTTGAAACGAAGTATACACAAAATTGCGATACGGATCCGCGGAAGTTCCGATATCAAATCCATCTGCAATTAAGTATTGAGTGGAAACGGCTACCGCTTTCATATCCACCTTTCCAGATAAATAAAGATACGTGCCTAATAAATTTCCATGACGGTTTTCTTCAGCGGTCCAGTTGCGAATCCACCGCGTCCATCCATCGTTTTGGTCTACCTGATTAACAGTATCCATCGCTAATAACCAAGATTCATAGGTAGGCAAAGCTTCTTCCGTAATGGTATCACCTACTAAAACAGCCCAATAATCATAAGGCAATTCATTCGCTGCTTCTTGCAGAGCTTTCACATCCGAAAAGAAAGAATCCTTCGTGGAATCTGGTAACATGTCTGCTGGCTGCCAATTGGTCTCGATCGGGACTAAATAGTCCTTCACATAGGAGTCCATGTTTTTGGCCAATTCAGTCATGACCTCTAAGCGTGTGTGAAATTGCGACATTCGTTTCTTGGTTAAAATTTTAGCATTCGAAGATAGTAAAAAATCCCTATTTAACCTCCCAAATACGCAATTCCTTTATCCGGAGTTCACCTCCCAAAGACACTAAACGAACTGTTTCTTTTTTCTTAGGAAAACGCAAAGAGCTGATAGCCACTAACCCGTCTTGAGCTAACAATTCGATGGTAGAACGATCCACTACGAGTTGCATTACTTTATCCTCCCCAGCCACAAAGGGAGCTGATTGTATTACATCAAAACCTGGGGCTGGAATTTCGCCGCTCAATCGTCGATCGATGAACCAATCTTGACTCTTCTCATCGAAACCTATACGGGTCAATTCTGGATTCTGCTTTGCCTCGTCCCCTAGTTCTATGCCCCATTGTTTCGCATTGGCAGCATCTACTTTTAGCTCTATGACATAGGTCTTACTTTGAAGAAATTTCATTCCTGATAAGGTCTTACTGCCTTTAAGGACCAAATTTTTCGCTTCAAAACTAGGTTTCATCTTCGTCAAATCAGGCTTCAACACCTGCTTTAATTTCAATCCTTGTGATGTACGCACTAATGAAAGTGTTCTAGCTAAGGACATTTGTCCTTTCCAAGGGAAGGTCGGCTGTTCTTTAGCATAGGACCAACTTAACATCCAACCTAACCAAAACGTTTCTGTATTCGCCGTATTATAAAATGGAATCGCCGCATAAAAATCTCGACCATAATCCACATAGTTTACCTGCTCTTTAGGTGCATCGTTTGTAAAAGTTTTACCATCAAAATTCCCTACAAAATACTGCATTCCCACCGCTTTCTTGTAGGGACCTTGGCTAGATAAAGCTAAGACCCACTTTTTCTCTTTCGAATTTTCCACCGGTAATTCTAGCAAAGAAGGGCATTCCCAGATCATGTCCACATCACCTTGCGGACCGAATTCGCTCAACAAACTCCAGTGAATCAAATCTTTCGATCCGTAAAACTGAGCTGTATATTCCCAAGGTTTAACTACCGTCATCACAAACTGCTTTGATGGCCCATGGTAGATAATATTCGGGTCTCTAAAGTCCTTTAGATTGATGCTTAATACAGGGTTTTGGGCATATTTCGTCCAAGTTAAACCTTCATCGTTCGAAAAGGCCAAATGCTGTTCTTGCAACGTATTCGGATAATCTGCCGTATAAATGGCAATCAATAAAGGTTTTGACGGATCACCTAAACCCGAAACATGGTCTTTATCATAGACCACACAGCCGGAGAAGATATATTCTTTGCCATGTGGAATGGCTAACGGTAATTCCTCCCAATGCAATAAATCCTTACTTTTTGCGTGTCCCCAACTCATGTTTCCCCATTCGTTACCTTGTGGGTTATGCTGGAAAAACAGGTGGTAATTCCCGTTAATATAGATTAAACCATTGGGGTCATTGGTCCAATTTTTCTTAGGGCTAAAATGAATGGCAGGGCGCCATTGTTCAGTCGATTGTTGTGCTAACGTATTAAACGCCAGAAGCGTTAAAATGAATAAAGTTGATTTTATTTTCATCAATTTGGAGATAATAAGCATTCTTGAAATGAGGATTAAACCAATCCCCTAGATTGTAATAAGTCGCCCCCGAAGGCAGCGGAAGAGCAATGGGATGATGTCTATGACCAAAAACAAAGGCCTCTACCGATGGCTTCGATGCAGCCGTCTCGCGCACATAGGATAAAATGTAATCCGTGTTTGGATCAAAAGCTTGCTCGCCTTTAGTCATCGTACTTTCCTTACGAGTAGATGACCAAAAATTAGCAAGACTAATCCCAACATTAGGATGCAAGAATCCAAAAAGCCATTGCGCTATTCGATTTGTGAATACGTTCTTCAAAATCTTGTATCCCGTGTCTCCTGGGCCTAAGCCATCTCCGTGACCAACATGCAACTGAAAAGAAGCTTTCGAAGAGCTGATCTTTACATCACGAGGTTCTCGGTAGATCTTAGCCCCTAATTCCTTCTCCAGATAATCCCACATCCACAAATCATGGTTACCCACAAAAATATGAAGGGTAATTCCTTGATCAGCTAAAGCTGAGAGCTTACCTAGAAAGCGAACAAAACCACGCGGAACTGCTGTTTTATATTCAAACCAAAAATCAAATAAATCACCCAACAGAAATAAATCCTGGGCATCTGACTGCACCTGATCTAACCAAGAAACCAAGGCTTTCTCCCGCTCTCTGGATGTTTTTTCATCCGGAAAACCTAAATGAAAATCAGAGGCGAAATATACTTTTTTCCCGGATGTCAGATTAATGTGAATCATATCAAAAAAATGGGGCGATTGTTAGGCGCCCCAATTATTTAACTATCAGTACCTGTTGATTTAGGTTTTCTTGCTCTCGGCTTTGCGGCCACGTCTTTAGCAGCTGCTGGCTTTTTAGCTGGTGCCTTTTTAGCGGGCACCTTTACCTCTGCCACCGCTTTTTTCGTAGCAGGAGCTTTCTTCGGAGCATTTTTTTTCTCCTCTGCTAAATCACGCTCATCTTTCGCCACCTTGCGTTTTTTCTCGGTCTCACCTTTAATAAACTCTTGGTAGGAAGTCAATTGTTCGAATGGACGAGGACCTACTAAGGCTTCTAAATCGCTTTGGAATAAAACCTCTTTCTGCAATAATTGCTCAGCTAAAATGGTCAATTTATCTTGCTTCGATTTTAACAATTTCTTCGTGCGGTCGTAAGCCTCCTTGATGATTTTACGAACCTCCTCATCAATTTCACGCGCAGTAGTCTCTGAATAAGGCTTGTTAAACTGGTACTCCGATCCTTTCGAATCGTAATAAGAGATATTGCCTAATTTTTCGTTCATGCCATAAATGGTCACCATCGAATAGGCTAATTTCGTAATACGCTCTAAGTCATTTTGTGCACCCGTAGAAATCTTGCCAAAGACAATTTCCTCTGCTGCACGCCCGCCTAAAGTCACACACATTTCATCCATCAATTGCTCTGTACGGTACAAAAACTGCTCTTTAGGCAAGTATTGTGCGTAACCTAACGCAGCAACACCACGTGGTACGATGGAAACTTTCACTAGTGGGTTTGCGTGTTCTAAGAACCAACCTGCAATCGCATGACCTGCTTCGTGGAACGCAACTATTTTCTTCTCTTCTGGAGAGATTAACTTGTTTTTCTTCTCTAAACCACCAATCACGCGATCCATCGCCTCTTGGAAGTCATTCATATCCACCGCTGTCTTTGAACGACGAGCCGCAATTAAAGCCGCCTCGTTACACACATTGGCAATCTCAGCACCTGCAAAACCAGGAGTCTGTGCCGCTAATTCTTTAGGGTCTGTATCAGCCGCTAATTTCAACGGCTTCAAGTGTACCTTAAAAATTGCCTCACGACCGATGATATCGGGCTTGTCGATCGAGATTTGACGATCAAAACGACCTGGACGCAATAAGGCTGGATCCAATACATCTGGTCGGTTTGTAGCCGCCATAATGATGATTCCTGAATCTGTTGCAAATCCATCCATCTCGACTAAAAGAGAGTTCAAGGTATTTTCGCGCTCATCATTGCCACCGGGCATAGAGCCACGACCACGGGAGCGACCTACCGCATCAATCTCATCAATGAAGATGATGCAAGGCGCTTTTTCCTTTGCTTGCTTAAACAAATCACGCACACGAGCTGCACCTACACCCACAAACATCTCTACAAAATCAGAACCAGATAAAGAGAAAAATGGAACGCCAGCTTCCCCTGCCACTGCTTTCGCTAGCAAGGTTTTACCCGTACCTGGAGGGCCTACTAATAAGGCTCCCTTCGGAATTTTACCCCCTAAATCAGTGAACTTTTTAGGGAATTTTAAGAACTCAACAATCTCTTGAATCTCTTCTTTTGCTTCATCTAAACCAGCAACGTCATTAAACGTAATCTTCACTTTAGATTCTCCTTCAATTAACGTAGCCCGGGAGCGACCGATGTTGAAAATTTGGCCACCGCCGCCAGCTCCTCCACCCATTCTAAAGAATAAGAAATAGAAACTAAGACCCATTAAAATAAAGAAACCCCAGGTTCCTAACCAGTCCAAAGGCCCCGTTCTGGTCTCTGGAGAGGCCATGATTTGCTCGTTGCGAGGAAAGGCTTTTTGGCGATCTTCTAAGAAACGCTCAAAGCTTTCCTTCGAATTAATCTCAAATTCAAAGTGAGGCACCTGAGCCGCAGGAACTAATTTCTGCGTCGTATTTTTCTTGAAATACTTTGGGATAAAAGTCGGCTTTAGACTAACCTCGACAATTTTATCGTTCACAATGACCACTTTTTCTACCTCTTTTTGAATCAACATAGATTCAAATTGCTTGATGGTAATGGGTTGCAACGTCGTTTCCTTTGAAAAGAAAAATAGACTGATCACGGCAATGACTAGACCTACGACCATCCAGCTTTGGAATCCTCCTACTGGCTTTTTAGGCATTCTTGGTTGTAAGCCAGAGCGCTTTGCATTTTTAAAATTGTTCCCTTGTTTCGCCATTTTGATTTTTATTGTTGGGCATTAAACACCTTGTTAGGTGCAAAGGTTCTATAAATCTAAAATAATATTAATCTGGGATGACCGTAAATTTAGCGTCTCCCCACAGCTCCTCTAGTTTAAAGAAGGAACGTTTTTCTTTCAAAAATACGTGTACGATGACATCGTAATAATCCATCAAAATCCATTCACGATTTGCTTTACCTTCAACTGCATGTACATGAATTTTTCCTGATTCCCACACTTCCTTATCCACTGAATCAGCAATTGCATCGATTTGGGTATCTGAAGTACCTGAACAAATCACAAAAAAGTCCGTAAAAGCGTTATCTACTTTACGTAAATCTAGCACCGTAATTTCTTGTGCTTTTTTATCCTGCATGCCTTTTACCACCCAGCTCACTATTTCCTCAGACGCATCGACTTGCTTTGCGGCTTTCTTAAGAGTTTTACTCATAAATGTTTTTTCTGTATTAATTTGTGTAACAAGAAACCAATAACGAATAAAAATCTAAATTTGTTCTTGTAACCCTAAAATTACAAATAATAATTGAACAATTACCACGCTCCTACCCGCTTCGTTGGCAAAAACAGTAAATATCTAGACATTTGTCCATCGACTAATTCTTTGGCTTTCTCAGAGGCCTTACAGGGAGATTTACCGGAGGGATTTGCCTGGATTGCAGGACATCAAACGGCAGGGAGAGGCCAAAGAGGGAACACTTGGAATGCCCAACCTCATCAAAATCTAACTCTTTCCATTTTATTACGTCCACCACACCGCTTATTGGACAAACAATTTTACTTGAGCAAAGCAGTAGCGATTGGAATTTTAGCTGGATTAGAGGCTTGGTCCCGAGCCACACAAGGTGAAAGTTTTAACTTCGAAATCAAATGGCCGAACGACATTTACTTGGATGGAGTCAAAATGGGCGGCATATTAATTGAGAATAATTTTCAAGCCGGTCAATGGAGCTTTTCCATCATTGGAATTGGCCTTAATATCAATCAAAGACAATTTGAAAATATCCGGGGTACTTCCCTTCGCTCCTACCTACAACTAGAACAGGAAATCCCCCTGACTGAAATCTATTCATACATTTCGCAAGGTATTGAAGAATCGTACGACTTATTTACGCGTGAAGCATTTCCTACCCTTGACGAAATCTACCACGAACGTTTGTTTAGACGATCACAATGGGCCCTTTATGAGACATCAATCGGACAATTTGAAGGTAAAATTATAGGCGTAAACGAGCAAGGATTATTAGAAATTGAAAAAGAATTCACGGTAGAGTCCTATGATTTAAAGGAAATTAGTTTTATTTTCACTGCCTAATTGACCTCTAAACACCTTGTATGATCTCCCATTACCAAAGCAATTTGGAGAACTTTCTTCATTGGGCTAAGCAACAACCTAACCGAATCTATTTACGCCAACCAATTGGCGACCAATACATTGACTACAGCTATTCCGCTGCAGCATCTGAGGTAAAACGAATTGCTCAGTTCATTCAAAATAACCTTAAGGATAGCCTAAAAAATGTGGGTATTCTCTCGAAGAATTCTGCTCATTGGATGATGGCAGACCTAGCTATTGCCGCTGCAGGAGGAATTTCAGTACCCTTTTATGCCACCTTAACGAAGGATCAGTTACATCAAGTGTTAGTGCATTCCGAATGCCAAATTTTGATCGTGGGCAAATTAGATCACTGGGACCAAATCAAAGACGGGATACCGGACCATATTTTACTTCTACACACGCCTGAAAGTTCGGAAAAAACGGGAATTCAGTGGTCGGAACTTTTACACCTGACGAAAGAAATTCAAACACTTCCGCAGCCAAAACCGGAGGACATCGCCACCATCGTGTATACCTCAGGCACCACAGGTATGCCTAAGGGTGTTATGATCACCTACGGCGGTATCGAAGCGGGAATCAATATGGCGCGTGGAATTGCCTTATTGGATATGCCGGAGACTCGTTTTATATCCTACCTTCCCCTTTGCCATATTGCCGAACGAAATTTTGTCGAATTTGCGGCAACTGCTGCAGGCGGCACAATCTATTTTGTTGAAAACCTAGAAACTTTTTCAAAAAACCTTGCCGGCGCTCGACCGACCCATTTCTTGGCGGTACCCCGAATTTGGGCAAAATTTCAGGAGGGCATTTTACAAAAAATAGGCGGCCAAAAGAAACTAAATCTACTCCTAGGTATACCCTTAATCAACAGGTTGATACAGAAAAAGATTCAAAAAGGTCTCGGATTAGATCAAACGAAATTAGCCGTAAGTGGCGCAGCTCCCATTACGACTGAACTACTGATTTGGTTTCAAAAACTGGGGATATATATTCAGGAAGCCTATGGCATGACTGAAAATATGGGCCTTAACGCTGTCATGCCTCGTGACCAAATAAAACTAGGCTATGTAGGCAGAATTCACCCGGATTGCGAAACTCGCATCGATCCAACTACGCAAGAAATCCAAATGCGTGCCCCCTACAATTCTACTGGCTATTTTAAAGAGCCCGTATTAACACAAGAATTATTTACGGAGGATGGCTGGCTGAAAACGGGAGACCAAGGCAAATTAGATCCGGAAGGCTTTATTTCTATCATAGGCCGTGTGAAGGATAATTTCAAAACGGCCAAAGGTCATTATGTGGCTCCTGCGCCTATTGAGAACAAGCTAAATACACACGAATTCATCGAACAAGTGTGTGTGGTAGGAGTTAATTTGCCTCAACCGATTGGTTTAGTCGTGTTAAGTGCTCTAGGAAAGTCAAAAGATCAAGGAGAATTGCACAAGGCATTTACCGAATTACGTCAAGAAGTAAATCCACTATTAAAAAATTATGAACATTTGAAAAAAATCGTCGTAGTGAAAGAGGATTGGAATATCGAAAATGAATGCCTTACGCCTACAATGAAGATAAAACGTCCCTCGATAGAGAAAAAATACCAAGCTCATTTCGAGGCTTGGTACGCTCATCCTGAGACAATTGTTTATGAACTAATGGATTAAAATTTTTACCTTGCGAGGTGAACTATTTCCGCCTATACCTCGTACTTTTTGCCTGCTTTTTTATACAAGAAGCAGCTCAGGCACAGTATGTCATCGTAGATAGTGTCATTTTCAAAGGAAATGAAAAAACCAGAGACAATATACTTCGCAGGGAGTTAGACTTAAACTCAGGAGATACGCTTCAAGTAGCAGAAATCGACTCAAGGCTTGAGTTCAACCGCCGTAAATTAACGAATACGAATTTATTCATTTGGGTTAAGGGCGATTATCACCAAAACAAACCACAACACATTATCATTACCTATGAATTCCTAGAACAGTGGTATTTATTAGGCTACCCCGTTTTCCAATTAGCGGACCGAAACTTAAACGACTGGTGGTCCCGAGGGCATTCCATGGAGCGCACGATCTATGGCGCCCATTTGATTCATAACAACTTTATGGGGCGAAATGAAAAACTCAGCCTCAAAGCCGAGACAGGGTTTACACAACGTCTTGAATTAGGCTACTCGAACCCCTATATTGATCCTAAAAAAACTCTGGGTTTAGGTGCCTCACTCACCTATATCACGAACAAAAATTTAGCCTTTCGAACGGTTAATGATACGCTCAATACGTTGAGTAGTAATAAAATCTTACGTGAACGTTGGAGCGGGGCTTTGAGCCTTCGAAAAAGACTCAAGTTCTATGATTTTCATTTCGCTGAAATACGATACAGCCATTCAGTAGTTGCAGATACAATAAGACAATTAAACCCTAATTATTATTACAAAGGATCAAACGAACAAAACTTTTTACAGTTAACCTACGCCTATTCTTACGATTTCAGAGATTACGCTCCCTACCCATTGAGAGGTAAAAAGATCGATTTTGCCTATAATTTTTATGGGATTTTAGCCCAAGACGCCTTGAATTATTGGGATCTGAGAGCCTCTGTTGCCTATTTTTTCGACTTAGGCTCTAACTTTTTTATCACTTCTCAGTGGAAAGCTAAAGTAACTCAGGAGAATAAAAATATCCCTTATGCAAACATTCTAGCCCTTGGTTATGGAAATGACAATGTAAGAGGCTATGAGTTAAACGTGATTGATGGCACCAATTATCTATTATCAAAAAACACGTTCAAATACCAATTATTCAACAAAATCATACCGCTTCGAATCATCCCCTACAAACAATTTAACCAGGTTCCTCTCTCCATCTATCCTACCGTATTTTTCGATTTTGCCTATGTATACCAAGCAAACCCGGAGTTAACATCAAGTCGCTTCTCGAATCGCTGGATTTACGGTATGGGCCTTGGGTTTGACATCGTCACCTACTATAATTTTGTCTGCAAATTAGGTGTCCCCGTCGTGAATAGTGGTAAATCAGGCTTAGTGGTCAGTATTGGCAGAGAATTTTAGCCAAAAAAAAGCCGATCAAAGACCGGCTCATTTTAAAAATACCTAACCACTAATAATCTTGTATATCTGGGAAGACTCGAAGTCTTTTACATCATAATTTTTCCAAAAATAACATTTTTTATTATCAATGGCGAAATTCATTTATTTTTGGCAAATAAAAAACCTTTGCTCGATTTTCACTACTATGGAAAACCCGTTAAATAAACTAATCGTTCCTTTATTCGCCTTATTTATTTTTGTCACCTCTTGTAATCAAGAGAAGAAGAACGAGAATAAGGAAAGTGCCCAGCAGGAATCTGTCACTGCTGCCTGGAATGATAGCGGAGAATGGGTACAAAAACTGAGCTTAAGTCCCCAACAAATTATTCGAAATGCTACTTGGGGACAAGCTATGTCTAGTCTGAAAGATACGTTAGCCCTTGCAGAATCACAACCAGAAAAAGGCCAATCCTACACCTTGTATTTCGATGACACTGATTTGAATTTTAGTGATATTACCTACATTCCTAACGATCAGAATGAATTACAAGAAATCGACTTTGATATTTTTGTCGAATCAAGCGCAGATGTTCAACCCTTAATTGACCACTGGAAAGTTTATTTAGATGCTAAATTTGGTCCATCTGAAGTAAAAGGAAAGCAAATCCTTTGGACTAAAAACAAAAATACCCGAATCGAATTAGAGAATGTAAGTACTCTGAAAGATCCGGGTATTAAACTTAGCTTTAAAGCCATTCATTAAATTTTGTAAATCCAGCCACGTGTGTCAGCGATTTCGCCTAAACGAATTTGGCTGATCTCCGTAAATACTTTGACAGAGAAGTCAGATTCTTTACGAGGAGGTAATTCGTAATCCTTTCCTTCGAAACCAATCGTTTGAATAGGCGCAATTACAGCTGCAGTACCTGCTCCGAAAGCTTCAGTTACCGCTCCCGAACTAATCCCTTCCACTAATTCCTTCACGGATAAAAGTCGCTCTTGTACTTCCACACCCCAATCTTTGGCAATCTGAATCACCGACTTACGTGTTACACCATCTAAGATCGTGTCCCCCGTAGGCGCAGTCACTAAGGCTCCGTTAATAATAAACATCAAGTTCATTGTACCCGCTTCCTCCACATATTGGTGAGTCGCCGCATCCGTCCAAATAATCTGATCGTAACCTGCTTTATTCGCTTCTATGGTAGGATATAAGGAACCACCATAGTTACCTGCATTCTTTGCAAAACCTACCCCACCTTTCGCAGCACGGATATATTCAGTCTCCACACGAACGCGTAAAGGCTTTGAATAATACGATCCCACAGGACAAAGGAAAATGATAAATTTATAAGTTGTCGAAGGAGAAACACCCACGTATTCGTCTGTCGCAAACATAAACGGACGGATATACAAAGAGCAACCCTCTTTTTCTGGCACCCAAGCATTGTCTAATTGTATCAATTGCTTCAAACCTCCCAAGAAAATCTCTTCAGGCACCTCCGGCATACACATACGAAGCGCAGATTTATTGAAACGCTTCATATTCTCTTCTGGACGAAATACCAAAACGTCTCCTTTCTTAGAGCGATAGGCCTTCATTCCTTCAAAAATGGCCTGACCATAGTGGATCGACATCATCGCAGGTTGATAGGATAAGGGTCCATAAGGCTGGATTTGGACGGATTTCCAGGCTCCATCCGCATATTCAGCGACGAGCATGTGATCAGCGAAACTGCGGCCAAAAGCCAAATTGTCAAAATCAACCTCGCTCAAGCGAGATGTAGGCGTTTTTTGAATGGTAATTTGCATAAGTTTTTGTTTCTACTTGCCGGAATTCCAAGGTATCTCAGGGATACCCAACGAATGGTGCAAATAACGGCACATCATAAATAAGTAATCGGATAATCTATTCAAATAAGCGATCGCAGTCGCATAATCTTCTTTTTCTTCTACTTGCACCCAACGAATTAAACTACGTTCAGCACGCCTACAAACAGTACGGGTAATTTGAGCCGCAGCGATGGTGGGATGTCCTCCTGGTAAAATAAAGAAACGCATCGGCGCTATTTTACCATCTATTTCATCAATCATTTCCTCGATTGCTACAATGTCATGCAAGGAAATCAACTTCATGTTGCCTAGGTATTCTTTCGAATCACTCGCAACGTGAGCTCCTAACACGAATAAACTAGACTGGATAGATTGTAATTTTTCAGCCAGTGGAGCTTCTATCTGACAAACCAGTGCACCAATATGGCAATTTAATTCATCGATATCCCCAATCGCGTCCATTCGAACATCTGATTTAGACAATCCTTTTCCATCCGCTAAGCGGGTAAATCCTCCATCACCGTTCTTCGTATAAATTGCCATTCTATTGGGGTTATCTACAAAAATAATAGAAATAAAGATTAGGTCGGTATGATTTTCAAAACTAATTTTGCAGACATTTTATTCAACTATGTCGATAGACCATTTTGCATCTCGAGTTTGGCGAATTTTGTCCATGGTGGCATTCGGCATCTCTCTATTATTTATATACCGAGGGCTTCCTGACCCTACGGCAGTGCATTTTGGTGAAACGGGACGTGGTGATGGATTTCTACCTAAAGAGGAGGTTTTCTATTTAGTAGCCGGAATCATTACCTTGTTGAACGTTCTAACCCTATTGTTGATCAAGGCAATCGATAAAATTCCAACCGAAAAATGGGGGCAAATCCTACCTGTTTTTGCTGAAAAAGGAAACGCTACCGTTAAAAACACGTTCATTAACTGGCTTCATTTCTTCCCAGCGCTCATTAATACGTATCTCATTTTAGTAATGAGGGCGCTTTTAATGCTGAACGATGAAAGAACCTACCAAACCGATTATAGCTACATTCCTATGCTAGGAATCGTTTTCTTATTAGTATGGTTAATCTATTTACCTGTCCGACTTTTTGCTAGCCCTAAATTCGAAGAGGAACTATGAGTATTCAAATGCCGAATATTCCCATTCAGGCCTTTGATTACCCCTTACCTGAATCGAAAATCGCTCAATTTCCTCTAGCTAATCGCCACGATTCAAAGCTTTTGATTTACAAGGAAGGACAAATCCAACACAATTCCTTTCGAAATCTTGCCGATTATCTACCGGAGAATGCTTTATTAATTTTTAATAATACCAAAGTCATTCCAGCCCGCATTCCTTTATTCAAGGAAAACGGCGTGGCGATTGAACTATTTCTATTACACCCTATTTCGAATTCGGCTCCTACCGAGCAATTGATGGAAAGCAAGGGAGAAATCGTGTGGGAATGCCTAGTGGGGAACAAAAAGCGCTGGAAAGAGCAGGATGTCTTAACAAGAGGGGCATTGTCCTTTTCGTGGGTGAATAGGGAAGAAAATCACATTCGAATCAATTGGAATACAGACCAACCTTTTGCCGAAATTTTAGATGAAATTGGTAAAATACCCCTCCCCCCTTATATGGAGAGGGATACGGAACTAAGTGATAGTGATCGCTACCAGACACTTTTCTCAGAAAAATTAGGTGCTGTGGCGGCTCCTACCGCTAGCTTGCATTTCTCTGAAGAGGTATTAGCCGATTTAGATCGACGTAATATCCCTAAAACCTATCTCACCTTGCACGTGGGCGCTGGCACCTTTTTACCTGTAAAGGAAGAAGATGTCCGAAACCATCCCATGCACCGAGAGCAATTGGTTTTCACCCATGAATTAATAAAAACACTTTTAACCCATAGAGGACCTTTCATTCCGGTAGGAACGACGGCGTTGCGCGCTTTAGAAAGCTTGTATTGGAGTGGCGTTTGGCTACTTGAAAAAAGGCCTATGGATAACGGAGTTCTCGTTATCCCCAAAGAATTTGCTTACGAATTGCGTTCGACCATTCGTATAAAGGACTCCTTAGAGGCCATTATTCGTTATTTGGAGGCTAACAATATACATCAATGGGTCGCAGAAACGGAGATTCTGATTATGCCAGGCTACACCTTGCATTTCTGTGATGGCATCGTGACGAATTTCCACCAGCCTAAATCTACCCTCTTAGTATTAATCGCCGCTTTAATTGGGGATGATTGGAGACGGGTATACGACACGGCTTTGGCAAACGATTACCGCTTCCTTAGTTACGGGGATTCGTCTCTATTATTTAAAAAGAAGGATATTTAGTACTTTTGCAAAAAAGAATACATTATGACAAATTTCATAGAAGAATTACGTTGGAGAGGGATGTTACACGATATGATTCCAGGTTTAGAGGATCAGCTTGCCAAAGAAATGACGGTAGCCTATATCGGTTTCGACCCTACTGCACCGAGTCTTCACATTGGAAATTTAGCGGCGATTATGCTCTTAAAGCATTTTCAATTGTCAGGTCATAAGCCTATTGCCTTAGTAGGTGGTGCCACCGGTATGATTGGTGATCCTTCAGGAAAATCAGCAGAACGTGATTTTCTTTCAGAAGATACGTTACGCGAAAATCAAGTAGGTATTCAAGCCCAGCTGGAGAAATTTTTGGAATTCCATTCTGGAGCTAATTCCGCTGAGGTGGTCAATAATTACGATTGGTTCAAAGAATTCAGCTTCCTAGGTTTCCTACGTGAAGCAGGTAAATTCTTAACCGTTAATTATATGATGTCCAAAGACTCCGTTAAGAAGCGCCTAGAAACCGGCATTTCTTTCACGGAGTTCTCTTACCAATTACTACAAGGCTACGATTTTTACCATTTATATAAGCACAAAAATGTACGCCTTCAAATGGGTGGTTCTGATCAGTGGGGGAATATTACCACAGGTACAGAAATCATTCGTCGTAAAGAAGGACATGATGAAGATGCGACGGAGCGTGCTGCTTTCGCATTAACGACTCCTTTAGTAACAAAAGCGGATGGAACTAAGTTTGGCAAGTCCGAATCGGGTAATGTTTGGCTAGATGCTTCTAAAACATCTCCATTCGCTTTCTATCAGTTTTGGCTAAATGCCGCTGATGCAGACGTCCCTCGCCTGATCCGCGTATTCACTTTATATACGAAGGACCAAATCGAAGAAATGGAGCGTGCCCACGCAGAAGCACCCCACTTGCGCATCTTACAAAAGGCCGTTGCAGAAGAAGTAACTACGCGAGTTCATGGCGCAGACATATGTGCTCTAGTCATTGAAGCTTCTGCCCTACTCTTCTCAAAGGATGCAGTCGAATTATTGAGTAATGCCTCTGATGCCTTAATTGCACAATTACCAGTTTATGAAGTTTCAGCCACTTTACTAGCTGAATGCCAAAACCTCACCGACTTGATTAGCATAGGAACAGAAAATCTTATTTGTTCTTCTAAAGGAGAAGCCAGAAAAGCCATCCAAGGAAATGCCATCAGCGTCAATAAAGTAAAAATTACAGACCCTACTTCGCCCCTTAATTTCGACAAAATCAAAGGCTCTTTCCTTTTAATTGGAAATGGAAAGCAGAAAAATTATATTTTATCCTTCAAATAGTCTAGGTTTCATACCCTACACAAAAAAAAATAAAAAAATTAGAGTGCAGGTTTGTAGAATATAAAATAATCCTACATCTTTGCACTCCCAATCGCTAGGAACAAAAGGTTTCTAGATCTAGACCGAGAGTGAATCAGGTGATTAAGTTCACGACAAGGCGGGTTGCTTTGTTTGGTTTATTGGAGGTGAAAGAGTTCTTTGACGTGTTGATAGAAATAAAGAAGAGATACTGTGTTTAAATCACAGTGTCGAAATAGTAGCATTCAAGACAAGGATAATGACAATTTTCTTATTAAAATAAGAGCAGTCAAACATCCAAAGATTATTTACAATGGAGAGTTTGATCCTGGCTCAGGATGAACGCTAGCGGCAGGCCTAATACATGCAAGTCGAACGGTGTCTTCGGACATAGTGGCGCACGGG
>Ga0209134_10000067_pt1 | contig 29022 bp, 19 predicted proteins | sample LauGreSp1BDMLBSN_2_FD_187566 | JGI IMG/M metagenome (GOLD analysis project Ga0209134, IMG submission 187566) | Freshwater lake microbial communities from Lake Michigan, USA - Sp13.BD.MLB.SN (SPAdes) (version 2) | ecosystem: Environmental > Aquatic > Freshwater > Lake | place: Lake Michigan, USA... | reverse complement strand
TTATTGTGACTAAATGCTAGCCTGCCATTGCCAACCGGGCAAGGCTGAGCTAGACTTGAGAACGGTGCAGCGCGTTTTTGTTTCCGCAATGCAGGCCCGCCTTCCGAGGCAGCCCGAACCAGTTAGCCTGTTTGCCGAGGGGCAAGGCGCTTTGCAGCTACCTTACTCGCCATTGAGATCCACAATGGTGCCCCGCTAAAGCTACCCTTGGATCGCCCAAAGCCCGCCAGCCTCTCCCGACTGGCGGGCTTTTGCTTGCCAAGTGGGCAGCCTTAGATTATTGTGTGAGCCTATGACCGACACCGCAACTCCCGAAGAGGTTTTTACGCCCCTACCACCCGAAACGCCGCTGCTTGAAGTGCTTGCAACGATGGCCCGCCAATGCCTAGCCAAGCACGGCAAGCCCGCCACATTTATGGCAATCCCGCGCAAGCTGGCTTTGCGATTAGCAGGCGAGCGAGCTGAGCAAAAATTAACGATGGTTGAGGATGATTTTGCACGCGCCTGCCTCGATGGCCGCATCCCAGCTCTGCTTTTAGCCGTGCCAGTCGAGCCAGATGGCCCAGTCATCCCCGTCATCGCCATTGATATGCCCAGCCCGCTGGCCGCCGCTTGGACAAGGCAGTTGCCGCGTTTCGCCGCCAACGAGGGGTTTGAGGAGCATCCAGTGTATGCAGCCTGCCCATTTAGCCGCCTACTCTGGGACAAGGGCGAAGGCGACCGCCTCCCCGGCCTCACTCGCCGCATCCTGTATTTCTGCCACGACCACGCTATGCACAAGGCTGCGCCTGTATTCCAGCCCCTATGGGGCCAAGATGCCGCCGCCCGCCCTCTGATGATGCCCGCCCAGGCCGAGCCGGAAACCCTGCCCGATGATCCCGCCCTAGTATGGGCAGCCATTGAGGCCGGGCTTGAGGAGCACGGCAGCCAGATCGAGGCCGAACTAGCCAAGCGGGGCGCGTATGGCATGGAGTTCGACGGCGAGCTTGATCCTGAGATTGTGGGCAAGTTCCAAGCGGCTTTTGCTGAGCGGTTCAAGGCCTTGACCGAGTATGGGCCGCATCCATACAAGCCGGGCTGCTTTGCGCTCGTAGCCACGCCGATGGGGGTGCAAGCGTGAGTGTAGGCACCGATCCCAAAGGCCCGCTTGCCCGCCAAGAGGGCGGCAGCCATTACAAGGATTTCACAATTCAACCTGTTGAGTTCATTCACGCCAACGGGCTTGGCTTTCTGGAGGGCTGCGTGATTAAGCGCATCTGTCGCCATCGCCAAAAGAACGGGGTCGAAGACCTGCGTAAGGCTATTCACGAACTGGAATTACTCATTGCGCTTGAATATCCAGCCTCCTGATGCTCTGCCTGCCAGCCAAGCGCCCGCCGGGCCAGACCTCGCCGGGCTGGCGGCTGGCCTAGGGCTGGATGAGGCCGAGTTTCAGGCCAAGTTTGGCGACCCGTTCTGGCGGCTGACATGCGGCGGCATTTACAAGATCAGGTCCGAAGATGGTGAGCCGATTGAGTTCTATCCAACGCCGCAGCAAATGCTGGTGCTGGAGGAAATCTACATCCATGGGAGCCGCACGCTGGTAATTCCCAAGGCCCGCCAAGTTCGCATGAGCACAGTAATTGCGCTCATAGTGCTCGACACCATCCTGTTTGGCTCGTCGGTGCAGTGTTCACTGTGCGACATCGACATCCCAAACGCTGACCGCAAACTTGACGAAAAGGTGTTTTTCGCCTACGAGCGCCTGCCTGAGGCTCTGCGCGGAGCCTGGACGCCGATCAAGAAAAGCCTATCGCCGGGCATTTTCACGATCCAGCACGGCGATGACGCTACCAGCAAGTCCACATTCTACGCAGGCCAAAAGGCCCGAGGCGGCACTAATCAGATCCTCTGGATGTCAGAGTGGGCTGAGCTGGCAGCCAAGCACCCGGCCATGTCAGGCGAATACCTGCGCGGAGCATGGCCCGCCGCTGCCGAAGGCATACGCATAGTTGAGAGCACATGGTTTGGCGGTAAGTCCGGCGACGTGTGGGGCATCGCCAAGAAAGGCCTCGACCCGCACACTGGACTGCCATTGGCCCGCGACAAATGCACGCCTCGCACGCCCCGCGTCTTATTTTTCCCGTGGTATGTCATCGCCGCTCGCTGCCTGCCATGCGCCGAGCCTAGCCTGATCCGGCCAGAGGTGCGGGCTTACTTTGCCAAAGCCCTTGAAGGATCAGCGGACACACTGACCGACGATCAAATGTACTGGTATCAGGAGGAGGCGCTGGACATCTACCACCATGAAGCACAGTTCATCTACCCGTCGAACATCCACGAATGCTGGAACGCCAACATCGAGGGCTCAATCTGGGCCGCCGCCCTGGGCTTGGCTAAGGCCGCCGGGCGTGTAGGCGAGGTGGCCTACAGGCCGGACTTGGAGGTGGACACGTTCTGGGATTTGGGAGCGCCCGAGAACTCACCTTGCCTCTACGTCCAACATGATCACGAACAGCGCCGTTTCATTGACCTCGACGCCGAGATTGAAGGTGGCGAAGTGGCCGACCGTGTGCGCCTGCTCAAAGAGAAAGGCTACCGCTACGGCACACACTACCTGCCACACGACGCCGGGCAGCGGCAAAAGAACGGCAAGACCTACTTCTCAGAGTTCGATGCCGAGATGAAGGCCCAAGGCGTGTCGGGCCGAGTCGTGCAACTCCGCCAGACTGGTAACAAGTGGCTAGGCATTAACCATTTCACAGGTCTGCTAAAACGCTCTGTGTGGATTGACGACAGGAAGTGTGCCTTCCTACTCGAATCCATTGCCGCCTACCGCCGCAAGCCTGACAACACAAAGGAAAACAAGTTCCTCGATGACGTAGTAGCCGACTGGTCGTGCCATTGCAGCGACGTTTGCCGCTACGTTTCCGAAGCATTCATGGAAGGACATTTACCTCACACATCCAACGGCATCATGGCAAACCTATATTTTGACTCCACCCGCCTACAGGCCACAACTGCCAGCCTGCCTGAGCACACGCCAACTATCATGGCCCTCGACCGAGCAGGAACAACCTGGGCGCATGTCGCATCTCGGCACGATGCAGGCGGCTGGCTAAGAGTCTGGGAGACGCCATCGCAAGGCCCACGTTACACCGTAATTGTCATCAACGGAGCGTTAGCCGTTTGGCGGGCAGCAGGCTGGGATCGTAACGCCAGCGCCGAAAGGCCAGCCAAGATGGTGGCAGCCTGCGTCGACGAAAGCGGGATCAATCAAGACAAGATTCTGTCATGGGCCAGCATGGCCTCGACTTACTACGGCATGGTGCCAGTCGTGGCCGATGTCGTGAGTTTGCCGGGAGCCGTAGAGAAACTGCGTGAGCAAGGCGTAGGCGTGGCAGCCCGCCAGCAAAGTCTCGCCGAGCGCCGAGTTGGGCAGGCTACGGCCATCCGCAAGCCCGGCCATGAGTTTGGTAAAGATGAGCGGCATCAGTCATACGCCATTTTGCAAGAGCTTTGGCGAGATGGGGCCGTGGAGATATGGTGCCCAACCGTGCTCAGGCAGATGAACGGCATCACAGCCACCGAGCAAGGCGGCTTTGAGGTGTTGTCAGGCTACGCCCAGCATTGGCTAGACGTGGCCGCCTTGGGCGTGTGGACGCTGGGCCTAGCTTGCCCGGCCATGCAGGCTGGCAGGTTAGCGCCCGAAAGTCATGCGAATGGGTATAAAGGAGATGAAAATTCGGGCTTGCCTTTTGAGCGGCAGCGACGAAAACTCTTTTAACCCCACTCAACACAATGGCAGATTACACAAACACTGGATACCAGGCAAACGTCAACACTTCCAAAGGAGGTTTTTCGCAACTTTACGACAGTGCTAGTGGACGATGGGTCGATGAAGCAAGCCCTGAAGGGCAAAGACTCAGAAAAGGTAGTGTAGATGCAGCCAATAAAGGTGCTCTAGCCGTCACCAAGATTCGCCAAGACCTTGCCGACGCTGAAGTGAATGCGGATGCGCAAGATTACGAGGCTAGGCAAAACCAAGCTCAAAGCAACCAAGCCTTTCAATACGCCCTTAGCCAAGCCGGAGGCCGCCGTCAGCCAGGAGGCGGTGTTGCCAGAAGCGGAGGAGGCAGACGCGGCATGACGCTAAACTCGGCAACAGGTGGCTTGGCTGCTGCCAATGCTGCTGCTCGGCGCACGTCACAAGGCGCTTTGGCTAAGGCCAGAGTTAATGCACAGGAACTGAACAGAAGAATGGGAATCAAGTAATTTTAACTTTTTAAAATAATGGCACGATACGACTCACAAGGATACCGCAACACCATCCAAGGCGTGCGCGGAAACAGCCGTCAAATCATGGGCTACAGCCGCCAAGCTCAAGGCGGAGCCGATCAGGCTAGGGCTAGGGCCAACCAACGACTTTATGAGTCACAGGATCATCTTTATTCGGATGGTCGCAGCATTCGCGAAGCCCGGCAACGCGCTCAGCGAGTGTCAAAAGCTAAAGCCGAAGGTTCTTTTGACGAAACACGCGACACCTACAACGAAGAAAGCCGCGATGCAGGCGTCGAGATGGACAAGGCAGGCAACATCATCCAAAAGCCCAAGGCCATCCTAGCTTCAACGACTGAGTTTACGCCTGACAAACCAGTCCGTGACGAGCCAATGAGCATGGCCCGGCCTATGAGCCAGCGCCTAGACGACATGGGCGAAGAAGCTGGAAACATGGCTACGGCAGGCGGCTTGGCCGAGATGGCACGCAAGGCCCGAGTTCGCAGGACTAAGGTCGCTAGGATATAGGGCTAACGACAAACTGAGAGATGCCGCCCAATGAACGCTCCAAATAACACGCAAGACGCGATGGCGGCATTCTCTCCAGCGACTGGTTCGGCAGTTGGGGCGCATCAATCGCAGCTTCCGCCTGCCCTGAACAAATTCCACATGGGCAACGGCGAGGACGGCAAACACTACTGGCTGACTCCATGGGATGAACCCGCGATAGCGCAACTGGTGGCAGACTATGGCCCGTTCGACTTCGACCCCTGCCCGTGTCCAAAGCCTGACGATTTCGACGGACTGACCTGCGAATGGGGACAGCGCAACTGGGTAAATCCGCCCTTCGGATCCATCATGCACCAAGGGAAGAAAAAAGGCCCGACGGCATGGATGCGGAAAGCCATTGAGGAGCAAGCCAAGGGCAAACTCTCCGTGGTGGTCTATCCGGTGGATAAGTGGGTGCTGATGATGCTCAAGAGCACGGGAGCGGTGAACGTCCGAAACCTCGGGGACGTGCGCTGGCTGGCAACCGAGGACAAAACCAAGGGCAAGGGGACGGGACGCCACATCGCGGCATTCATTCTTCTGCCGAACAATCAACTGTAATTTACAATGGCAACTATCGAAGGACGCAACGCATCAGACTGGATCAAATCAGCTAAGGCCCGTCAAGCCCGAGGCGAATATGATGAGACTGGCGCACGCGAGGCCCGGCAACGGGTCAATAATCGCCCCATCCCAGAGGTGAGAGGCGGCGTCAGTGGCAATTATGCCTTCCGCCCAGTCCCGGCCAAAGAGCCAGCCATGCCTGCTAAACGGCCTATGCCTGCCCGCCAAGTAGCGGCTAAGCCCATGCCAGCCTCAGAGCCAGCACCGAAGCGTGAGACGCCCCCATCAGAGCCAGAGAAGGTCATGGCATCCAAGCCGCAGCCTGCCAGCCAAGCCAAGGCCGCTGAGCCTGCCAAGCCAGTAGCCCTCCGCGCCCGCGAAGAAACATACGGCATTGTCAGCAAGTCTGACAAACCAGCAAGAAAAGCCCCAAGCCAAGCCAAAGGCTCGGAGCAAGAGTGGGCTGCCAGCCGGGCAAAGGCAAAGGGCAAGTCGAGCCTGCAAAAGGCACAAGCCGAAGCGAGAGTGAAAGCAGCCAAGAATCTTCGCGAAAAAGAACAAAGGCAAAAAGATGAGTTCAGTGCCAAGAACATCTTGGAAAAAGGAGATGAAGTCTTTAACAAGTACATAGAAAAGCCCTTGTTTGAACAAGGAGCAAAAGCGGCTAAAAAAGCATACAGTTACTTAAAACAAGCAGGCACATATATTGGCGGCGACACTGAGGCCAGAAGCCGTTTGCAATCGGCTCGATAGGCATGGTTAGGCTGTTTTGCGAGAAATGCTGGCTAAGCCATGGGCGCGAATTGTGGGCAGGCTGTTGTGTATGCAGTGGCGACGTTATATTGACACATGCGCCGTCTTCGCTTAAAAAGGCAGAATGCCCGGTTTATCTGATCTCCTCCGCAATCCCCGTCGTCTCCGCCAATTTGCCGAAACACCCGGCAACTATCAAGCAGCCCTTGAATACGCCAACCAAGACCAGCCCCAAAGCCGAGTGGGGCGCAGGCCCTCTAGTCGCGCCAGTTCGTCCTCGTCTTCGCAAGAGCCAGAAACGCTAGAAACGGGCACATACATTGAGCAGGTCAAACTGCCAGACGGCAGCCTTGTCCGGCCTGCCACCGAGTCGGGCCGCCTTGTAAAGGCCCCAGGCAAATCAAACATTTACCTCGACCCATCTAATGGCGAGCCATACGCCGCCGATCCTAGCCAGCCAACTGGCCTCCGCTCGGCATGGCAGAACGCCACACGCAAAACGCGTGACGGCAAAGTGGTAGCTAGTATTCCAGGCGTAGGCGAACGCGAGCTAGGTGTTGATTCAAAGGTGGCCGAAGATGCCGCCAAAACCGCCGCCAAGCGTGAGTCTGAGAATCGCCGCCTAGCCTTGGCTCGCGAGAAGCGTCCATACAACATTGACCGCGTGACAGGTGAGCCTGTGCCGCTTCAAACAGACGAAGAATGGGTTGCCGTCAAGCAGGCCAAGGTTGCCAAGCTGGATGAGTCCGCCCGCGTGAAGCGGCTAAAGGATCAGGCTGACGTGATCGACCTTGAAGCTGAGCGTGTAAATCTTACTTCTCCAAAGCCTGCCAAGGAAGATGAGGAAGCGTTTACCGCCGCCGAGGCCGCATTATTGCCATTTTCCGCCGGGCAGAATATGGAAGATGTAGCCGTCAAGTTTGCCGGAGCGCCCGCCGTGGACGAGGCAAGCACGCAGGCCAAGGCCGCCGCTGAGAACTACCTCGCTTATAAGGACAAGGTAAAACCAGCTAAAGAAGCAGAAAAGAAGGTCAAGGAACTCAAACTTCGCGCCCTCGACATCAAAGAGCAGATCATCAACCCGCAGAAGTGGAAAGAAGGCAAGACCGCCAGCCTAGCCGCTTTGAAGGATGACGACCTTGTGGCCGAAGTTAAAGCTCAAGCTGACATCATCAATGAGCAGGAAGAAAAGGCCGTAAGCACTTTGGACGGCATTACCAAAGGCAGGAATGAAATCGTCAAAGAACTCAACGACTTCAATGCCGAACGCCAGCGCCAAAGTAGCGTGGGCATGACCGCCGAAGAAATGCAAACTGCCGATGCCACGCAGAACCAGATGAAGCAGGCATTGACCGATTACGACGAATGGAACAGCGAAGCCAAAGCCGAGTCAGATGCCGCCCTCAAGGCCGCCGCCGACCGCCGGGACGTGTTGACGGTAGCAGGCACCGAGTTAGATAGCCGAATCGTGAAGCAGAAAGCCACCTTTGAGCAATCCCAAGCCAAGGCCAAGACGATGGCAAAGGCCAAGCCTCTCTATGAAGAATGGGCCAAAGGTCTTTACTCCGAAGATTGGCGCACTGAAGAAGAAACGCCACGCTTTGCCGAAGAGGCCGCCAAGGTTGGCCTAAGCCTGCCAGAAGCCAAGGAGGCCTTGCAAACCTACCGTCAACTTGATTGGAGCAATGTTCGCCGTGATCCAAAGACTGGCGAGACAATCAAAGAAGACTCACGCACAACCCCAAGCGGCGACGTGACAGTAACTCCCGTCATGTGGGGTGATGCCGAAACATACAACAAAGCCGTGGAGGCCAGCCAAGGCACGCCAGAAGGCAAAGATAAGGCCATCAAAGCATTCCCGAAACTACAAGAGATTTATGCCGAGAAAGCGGTGGAGATACTGAGCCAGTCCGCCAGCATTCCAGGGGCTGACAATTTCATGGCATGGCGCGAGCGCAAGATAACCGAAGATCAGGCCACGCAAGGCAAACTAGGCTTTACCCGCCAAACCCCAGCCCGGCAGGCTATTGCCTACATGGAAGAAATGAAGAACCGCTCTTGGTTCCGCAAGGCAGGGGAACAGGTAGGCATGAATTTGTTGGCAGGTTTCCAAGACATTGCTACCCAGGCACTGGGCGTAGGCGCTATGGTAACAGGCTCAGAAACGCTTTCCGACCTTGCAGCGGCCAATGCCAGAAACACTCAATCTGTTGTAAGTGCGCAAAGTCTTGAAGGTTCAGATACAGATTATGCCCTGCGCGTAATGGGAATGGGCGCACGCATGGCTCCAGCCGTAGCCGCTATGGTTACAGGTGCAGGCGTTGTTGGAGGTGGCCTTACCACTGCCGCCGTATTGGCAGGAACCCAGACAGCCGGAAGCATGTTTGCTGATCTTTATAAAACCGCCAAAGATAAAGGTGTGGGTCATGGCGAAGCATGGCAAAAGGCAGTAGTGCCAGCCGTTTTATCAGGCACAGTGACTAGCCTGCTAACGGCTGGCTTTGGAGCCACTGGTTTAGAGCGTATCTTCGTTGACAGAGCGGCTGAAAACGTAGCTCGAAACACTTTTAAGTCGATGCTGATTCAGTTTGCCAAAGGCGCAGGCGAGGAAATGCCGGAAGAAATTGCTGACGAATACTTTAGCACAATCATTCAAGCAGCCGCCGACTCTGAATATCCTGTAGCTACTCTCAAAGAATTTGCCAAAACTCTGCCTGAGTTGGCGGGCGTCACGGCTCTTATGGGCGGTGCGGGCGCTCTTATACAGGCCCGCCGCCAAGCTAGCCAAGAGCCAGGAATGGCTCCGTTGCCAGAAGACGGCGTAGCGCCTATGCCTGTGCAACCCCGCCCGGCTGGCCCGGCCCCAGCCCCAGCCCCGGCTCCGGCTGCCGCAGCTTCGACAACCGCAGTAACACCAGCCCCAGCAATCTCGGAAGCACCAGCACCGCCTGCGCCCGCTACGGCACAAGATGTTGCCGATCAAATTGCCAAGTTCAACCCAACTGGCGCAACTCCACTCCCTCAATCTGTTACCGCTACCGTTAAACGAACAGGCAGGTCAACTGCCGCTGTAGCCCGGCAGGCGGCTTCAGGCGCAGTAAAGATTGCCCAAGGGCAAAGCATTGACCAACTTGACATCGAAGAGCAAGAAGCACTTGGGTTTGTCAACAAAGACGGGAAGATTGTGCCTGCTGATAACAAGGTGACGCCCCTTGTTTACGATTACAAAGGCAAGCCCGTCGTCCGCAACGCCGCCGCCGAGTGGCTGACCGACGAGGCCCAAGAAGGCTTGGCAGGCATGGTCAACCTCACCGAGTCCGAGCGAAAGGCCCAGATCGACGCCGAGGAAGCCGCCGCCAAAGCCAAGCCCGCCGAGAAAAAGGCTGGACAGGCCGCGCCTGCCAAGGCAGAATCCACACCGCAGGGTAGTGAAGTAGTCATCACGGGAGGTTCATTGCCTTCAAACACAGGTGCAAATCCTGTCCCTGCAACCATCACGACACCCGCCAATGAGTCGCAGCCGCAAACAGCCGTATCGCAAGAGCCGCAGGTTCGACAAGACATGCCGAAGCCACGGGAGTTGTCCGTACTGCCAGAACAACCGCCAGCACCGCCACAAGAAGCGCCTGCTACAGGCCGACCTGCGCCTAAATACCCAATAGGAAAAGGAGCGACTATTTTTGCAGATGTGTATCGTTCCGAAGGGGATGTAACACTTGTTGGAGATCCTATTTGGAATGCAACCGACAAGGCTTGGGAATACCCAGCCGTGACTAATGGCGGAAGAAGTTTTAACGTGGCCGAAAGATTTGTCACAAAAGTAACCTCTACGCCCACGCCAAGTAGCCAGCCAACCCCAAGCACTGCCCAGGCAACTCCAGCCAAGCCAGAGGCCCCCGCAGCCCCAGCCGAGCCAGCCTTGACGCCTACACAGGCCGACCAGATGGCAAGGGCACAGGCTGAGCACGAAAAGAACAAAGCCATCATTCAAACGATGGAGAAAGACCCCGAGATTAGAGCCAAGAGGCTTTACGCCGAGGGCATGAAGTTTGCCGCCATCAAGCGCCAGATTACTGGCAAGCTGACAGGCAAAGAGCAAGAGGCCAAGGCTAAGCGCGAGGCCAGCAACTTTGAAGGCAAAGCCGTGTCTGTGGACGGTAAGAACGCCACCGTCATCGGCAATGCCTTCGGCAAGGTTAAAGTCAAGTTTGCAGACGGCACTACTGCATCTGTGCCAGCCGACAAAATCAAATCGCCAGTCAAGGCCGCTGCCAAAGAGCCAGTCGAGGCAAGCCAAAAAGAGGCCAGCCCAGCCCCAGCCAGCCAGCCAGCCGGGCAGGCGGAGGTATTCAAAGTAGGTGATTTTGTTCGTGCCAACGGAAAAGGTCCAGTATTCAAGATCGAATCTATTGGCGATGACGGATACGTTTATCTTGCCAATGGGCAAGGCTCATATCCAGCAGAAGATGCTGCTAAGATTCTTGTGCAATCCACGGAAGACGCCGCAACAAACGAAGCGGTCAAAGGCGGATTCCCAGGTTTTGACAAGTCTGACGCTACCACGCCAGAAGGCCGGGCAGAAACCGCCTTGGCAGAATATGAAGCCAAGGTTCGCCAATCACTAGTGGGCAATTTAAGCAAGGCTGCCCGCGATTTGGCAGGCCGCAAGCTCGACTTAGCCGCCCGGCTAAGGGCACGGCTAAAAGCTATGTCTGGCGGTGTTGAGTTTGACGTTTACGCTAAAGAACTTCGCGACAAAGCGGGAGAATTAGAAGTGAAAAGCGTGGGCGAAAAAGACAGCATTCTTTTTATCAATCCTGAAAAGCTCATCAACCGTCTTACCGCTAAGAACAAAACCGTTGAGGCCGCCCGCGAGGCAATGGACGTGTTTATTCTCCATGAGTTCATCCACAAGGCCGCTATCCGCAACATGGACGCGACCAAGATCATTGGCCTTTACAATTTGCTTACGCCAGAGGCCAAAGCCGCCAGCAAGGCGCTTTACTTATCCGACAGCGGCTTGACTGATTTCTGGCACAAGAACGCAGCAGATAACGAGTTTGCTGCCGCTCATGAATGGTTTGCCCAGTTAGTCGAAGCCCGCCTACGCGGCAAGATCAGCAACCAAGCCGAAATCGAGGCCAGCCAAGACCCGGCCTTCCGCGACAAACTCATAGCTTTACTCAAAGACTTTGTAGCCCAGCTCCGCGACGTTGCCAAACTTGTCACCGACAAGACCCAAGCCGCCCTCATTGAGGCCGAGGCCGACGCCGTGCAAGCTATCGTGGCCGACATGGCAGCCAAGGCCGGGCTGGAGATACAGGCCGGGCCGGAGGCTGCCCCGCAGGCGAAGGTAAACCTATTTGATGCCTCTAACCAAGCTAGCCAAGCCGATGAGGCCGACAAGGCGCTTGCTGACGCGTTTACTGGGCTGTTCTTGCCGCCTAATGATCAAGCAAGCCTCCGACTTCCTCCACAGGAAAGCCTAGAGCAAACCGACCTGCCCCGCGACCGCCGAGACGCCATGATGAAGGCGGCCTCTGTGCTGGTCGATGCAGGCGTGAATACGCCAGCCGAGCTAGCCGCCCGCCTTGATAAGCTAGCCCCAGGCGGCCAACTCCGTCAATACAGCCGAGCATTCTGGCGGCTCATGTCCGGCTTTGACTCCACACTGGAAGAAAAGCCCGACTGGCAGGCCGTGTATCAAGTCAGCCAAGCCGCCGTGGCAGCCGAACAGCCCCCCGTCCTTCCGGCATCCGTAACACCAGCCCAAGCCGAGGCTATAGATGACGAGGCCGCTATGCCAGAGCCTGCCAAGCAAGCTGCACCGTTTGACGCCGTTGCCGCCAAAGGCCAGAAGAAGATTCTGCTAGCCGAGGTGGCCGTTGCTTTAAAAGCCGCGCCAAAGCGAGCAGATTTGCCAGAAGACATTCGTGACGCGCTAAACGAAATAGATGCAATAGTGAAGAAATTTGCTAATCAAGAACGCGATCCGTTGCCCGCAGATAGTGCAGCCAAATTGTCGCGTGAAATTAAAGAATTGAGTGAAAAAGTGCGAGCAGTCGTTGGCACAATTACAATCCAAGTTCCTGGCGATGGCACATTCACAATTTTGAATGAAAAAGGCGCATTGGCACAGTTTCAAAAGCGTGCCGATAAGTTTCCTACAACTCAGACCAAGGACGATATGCCAGCCCGGCCAACGGCCCAAGCCCCAACGGCAGTGCCAGCCCTTAAAAAGCCCAAGACCACGGCGGATGTGGTGGCAGCAATCTACCCGATGGTGTCTAGCGACGAAACCCGTGGCTTAATGACAACGGTCAAAGGAGATGGCACTAATTTGTGGGCAACTAATGGTAGAATCCTTGTCAAAGTAGTGCAGGAAAATGGCGGTGGCACAGGTGCAGACAACGTCACTTATGACGAAAAAGGAAATGCTCAACCGTGGCCTGTTGAGAAAGGCAACTACAACGGCGAAGCCATTATCCCAAGCGATGAAAGAGTTAAGCCTTATACTATTGATACAGGCCGTTGGTTTAGCTTAATGAGCCAAGCCCGTGCAGTAATTAAACCTCTGCCAAGCGACAAAAGCGAATACAACATAACTAAAGCTGTATCCATCTATCGCAATCCAGACGCCAGTCTTGGCGTATTTGTGAGTGATATAGAACGCGGTGATTATGTTCACAACATTCAGCCCGAAGCTAAGTTCCTTGCCTCTTACGACCCTGAATACTTCCAAACAATCCTGCGCGTAGCCCGTAGCCTTGGCAACGAACAGATCGAGTTCCGCATTTACGATGACATCAGCCCAGCCACTTTCCGAACAGGAAACGCTACTTTTGTAATCATGCCTATGCGCGTAAACGGTGCTACAGCATATTCGCCTCAATCCAAATTTGCCCGCCCAGTTCCGCCCGTCACGGCTCAAACTAGCCCGGCGGCCCAAGCGCCAGCCGAAGCCCCGGCCAGCCAAGTGCCTGCGGTCAGTCAGCCAAGCACTACTGATGCCGTAAAGGTTGAGGCTAAAGCTGGCATTGCCGATTTTGGGGAGAAATTAGGCGGCGCACGCAAAGACAAAGCTGCCATTGCAACAGTAAATGAAGAACTTACCGACGACGAAATCACAGATAAAACGCTTGCTCAGCTTTGGCCTAAATCGGAAATTGACAGCATCGAGGATGACGAACTTGCTGCTTATGCGGCAACACTACGCTCTGTAATTCCAACAAAGCCACAAAAAGGCTATAAGTTGAACGCATGGGTTGGCAAAGTGAAATTGGTCAAAGAACTGATGCGATTTGCTAGCGAAAAAGGCGTGCCAGAAATGATTTCCATGCTGCGGAGCACCAAATATAATCTTGGTGGATTTGCTGATAAAATTGTATTTCTGCAAGGTCTTCCGCGTGAACAATGGGATCGTATTGGCGAAATTCGTAATTATCCAAATGCTTACCGTTTTGGAGAAGGCGTTGGAAACATGACGAAAATACCAGCTCCTTACGCCGATGCGACCGTTGATGGATTTGTAGTTCGTGCTGAAAATATAGACGCACTTTTAGAAGCTGTAAGAGCTAAAGTGTTAAAAGGTAAAGCCGTCCCAAAAATGGAATTTGAAGTGCGTGGAAGATCATACGCTTGGGGTATCAATAAAAAAGGTGATCCTCTTTATCGCAAACTAAAGACATTTGAAAATTCTAAAGAAGCCTTGGCTTACGTTAAAAGCAACTATGCCGAACTTGTGGCTGCATGGGAAGGCGTTAAGGAGCGCGACAACGTAAAAGAAACCGACCTTCGCCGCAACACCAACCGACCACGCACCGCCGAAGACTGGCGCAAAGGCAAGGACGCTACGCCAGAAATGTATGCCGAAGCCTTTGGCTTCCGTGGAGTTGAGTTTGGTAATTGGGTCAGCCAAGGCAAGAACGCCAAAGAGCGGCAAGGCATGATGAATGAGGCGTATGACGCCCTCCAAGACCTTGCAAGTATTCTTAATGTTCCAACAAAAGCACTTTCACTTAACGGTAAAATTGGCCTTGGCTTTGGCTCAAGAGGCCAAGGCTGGGCCTCTGCTCACTACGAGCCAGGAAGTCTGGTCATTAACCTCACAAAAACTCGAGGGGCAGGATCTTTGGCACATGAGCTATTTCATGCTTTTGACCATTATTTTGGACGCGCCCGTGGAGTTGCCATTAAAGATAATGCAGGCGTTTATATTACAGAATCGCCTGAAAGCCGTTATGTGAATAAAAACACAGGCCAAACTATCACTGTAAAAAGGTGGAATGAAATCAAAAATGGCGGTGGTCGTATTAACAATGAAGCAGATTGGGGACTGCAAGAAGGAGTTCGACCTGAAGTCGAAGAATCATTCTCGGAGCTTGTTAAAGCGTTGGACGCTTCGCCAATGGCTCAACGTGCTCGCATGAACGACAAAGGTAAAAGCGATTATTGGGGTAGCACTATTGAGCGAGCGGCCAGATCATTTGAAAATTACGTCATCTACAAAATGCAGCAAAAAGGGTATCAAAACGATTACCTTGCTAATGTTGTTCGCATTGAAGACTTTGTCCGCAATCCTAACAGATACCCATATTTGTTGGACGAAGAAATTGCGCCTGTTGCCAAAGCATTTGATGATTTGTTTAGCACAATCAAAACACGCGAGACTGACAGTGGCGTTGCTCTTTACAACCCGCCTGCTAGCCAAGCCAGTGTTGGCGAGGCCGTAGATAAAGATTTAGTCAAGAAAGTTCAAAATGCGGTGAAAGCTGGCAGGACAGTCGGCACCAGCAATCCCACAACAGCTAGCAAAACAGGCGAAGGCACTGATGGCAGCCACAACGTAGAGTTGAAACGGCTGCGCAAAAACAATCCTTTAGCCTATCGCCAGAATGCCTTGATCCTCACAAGGTATCCAGTTGTAGCGAAAAAACACCGCACTCTTTATGCAGCCCTAGCCAAAGCCGATGCCCCAGTCATAGCGGCCCAGGCGGAAGTTAAGCAAGCCACGGCGGCCTTGGCGGCGGCCATGAAAGGCATCAAAGACCGAATTGCCTACCTTAAAAGCATCAAGGCCGCAGAAGTAAAAGCCACCTTGGTGAATGAGTTTATTGCCCAAAACCCAATGGCTAGGGCTGTAAAAGCTAAAGACGCAGCCCAAACCGCCTTAGCCAAAGCTAAAGTTAAAGCCGCAAAGGCCGCTGACTACCAATCCAAAGCCATTGCGGACATCTTGGACAGCAAGGCCTTGCCTGAAGAATTGGCTGAGCAAATCTATGAAGATTACATCGTGGCAGTTGAGTCAAACCTTCTGACACTCATTAAACTTTTCCCCCAGCGCCTGCGCGATGTGGCGAGGCTTTGGTATGACGGAGCTAACATTATTGCTCAAAAATTTGGCAAGCAGTACAACGCTACAATTGAGCAGGCAAGTGGAGTATTAGCAGTCTTTAGTCCACAAAAAGACTGGTTTATGAACGTGTCGCTAGCTCAAAGGATGATGAACATCTGGGCCAACGACCAAGATACGGCTTGGAGTCCAGAGATGACCAAGCAATTCATCATGCGAAGTGGTGAACCACAGCCAGTTGAATCAATTAAAAAAGGCGATACTGAGCCAACCATCTCGACTAGAGAGTCGCTTATCTCTGACGCAAACCCAGAGGGTATTGTGTATCAACAAGGCGCAATTAAGAAAATAGACAAAGATGGAAACATATATTGGGAAAATTGGGACAACAAAAAAGCTGCTGAAAACTTAAAGGCCGCGCAGATCATGTTGCCGCTTCTTGAAGGAAAGACCCTTCGACAAATTAAAGAAAGCAAGCACAAAGCCCGATTTATCCGCATTTTATCCGAAGTGCGAGATCCCTCCGCATATCCAATTGTGACCCCAGATGGCAGGACAGGAGCCATGCAAGTCAACAACGACAAGGTGACACTAAGCAAGGTGGCTTGGGGTGGATACAACACCATTGAAAAAGCCATCGCCATTATGTCGGCGACTCCAGAGAATGAGCACAAAGTCATCAGTGACGCACTCGGTGACCAGCACAAGGTCCGAAGCTTTTACAATAACATTGTTGACCCCGCAAATAAGAGCGGTCACGTCACAATGGATACACATGCCATTGCGGCCATTCATTGGATGCCGCACTCAGGTTCCAGTTTAGAAGTCACGCAAAACTTTGGCGGTGGCGGAGTAAAAAATGATGGCGTAGCTGGAATTAAAGGCACTTATGCCGCTAATGCCGAAGCCTACCGCAGAGCTGGCGTGGAGTTTAATTTATTGCCGCGAGAGGTGCAGAGCATCACCTGGGAAGCAGTGCGCCTGCTTTTCCCAAAGGAGTTTAAGACAAAGGGCAATATTGACAAAGTCCGTGCTATATGGAACAAGTACCTAAATGGAGACATCAACATTGAAGCCGCAAGAGCAGAAATCTTTACTCTTGCTACAACCAGCAAAAATTACCCCAAAGGTAAGGACATTGGAAGCGCAATTACGGATGGTACGGGACTGGGAGACACAGCCTGGGCAGCAGAAATGGGGGTCGGCATCGATAATTCTGGAGGACGCGAAGATGCGGATGACTCAGGAACTGTTTCTAAACGTGGAGGGCCTAGGAGGCCGGATTCTGGAGGAGGTGCTGGAAGACCTTCCGGCAATGGTGGAGGACGGAATCCTACCGCCGTGGTTCGGCCAACTCCCGTCGTCAGAAGAGGAGTAGCTAAGTCCGCCAGCCTAGCCCTGCCGCCCGCCGCGCAGGCCGTGCCGCCATTCTACTCTAAGCTAGCCCGAGTCGTGGCAGACAAGATGCCCAACCGAGCCGATGCCGCCACCATCAAGGGCATCATCACCAACTCACAGACAGGCATTAAGGCCGAGGAACTGAAATGGAGCGGGATTCTGCCGTGGATTGAGGCGCAGGCGGCACCGATCACTAAGCAGTCCGTGCTGGACTATCTGGCGACGGATGGCGCGGTGAGGCTGGAGGAGGTGCGGATTGATGCAGGAAAGGGGATTTGGAGAGTTATTGGCACAGATCAATCCCAAAAGAAATTCGACACCAAGGAGCAAGCTGCAAAGTTCATCGAAGATGAAAAAAAATGGGCTCGGACAGAGAGCATTAGTGATGATTTCGATGCCGAAGAAGGGACGGCTAAATTGGTCAATTTTATAGGTGATGTAGTTGTCAGCTACACCAAAGATAAAGATGATGGGAAATGGTATGATGATGAGGACCAAGACCGCCAATACGGAGGAAATGGCAAGGCTGTAGCTGATGACGATGCAGAAATGCAGCAACTTCTCGACGAAAAAAAGGAAGAATCTATTGCCGAGTGGGATGACATCATCAGCGAAGAACCGACACTAATAGAAGGTTCTGAAGGGGCCAAATTCTCTCAATACCAGCTCCCCGGCGGCGAGAACTACCGCGAGGTCGTGCTGGCGATTCCAGCAAAAACCGTGATGGAACCACGCGGCATTGTGGATGTCAGGCAAAGCAACGGGTATTGGTTCCATGTTGACGAGCAAGGCAGATGGAAGACTGTTCCTTACGACACTCGCGAAGAGGCGGAAGCGGCAAGACCGCCACTCAAATACGAGGAAATCGAGCAAGACTTAGACCCAAGCGAAACCTACACCTCCAGCCACTTTCCCGACGTACCGAACTACGTCGCACACGCCCGCTTGAACGACCGCGCCGACGCCCAAGGCAGGCCCGGCACTTTTATGGAAGAGATCCAGAGCGACCGCCATCAGGTGGGCAGGGAAAAGGGATACTTGTCCGATATGAAGTCCAAGGAGGACATCATCGCTGAGAAAATCCAGCAACTACCGCCAACCGCCGGACAATACGCTGGTCAATGGGGATATCTCAACGCCGAAGGACGCTATCAAGGAATCCGGCCAACAAGAGAAGCCGCCATCGGCGCAAACGAAGTCGAACTCCGTGGTGACCACCTCATTCAAGACGTCGGAGCCGTCCCCAACGCCCCATTCCGCAAAGATTGGCCGCTTCAGATGTTCAAGCGTGCCCTGGCCGCTGCCGTGGCTGACGGCAAGCAGTGGATTGGTTGGACGACGGCGGACACTCAGTTTGAACGGTGGGGCAGTGAACGCTTTGATTGGAAAAAGCGCAATGATGCAACCGAACGCCGGGACAAAACTTGGACTATGGCCGCCATGGAGCAAACAGGCGGCAACGCTGGCGGTATCAACATTGAGCAAGTGGCCCGCGAGCGTGGGCAACTCCTTGAAGAAAAAGGCACTCTGGTCAGTACCAAGGCCGACGTGTTGGCACTGGTAAAGCGCAACTTGCGCGAAGGCAAAGCAGAGGCCATCGCCGAAAAGATTTGGAACCGAATGCAGACTGAGGACGAAGGGACCACCATGCCCCGCAAAGAAGGGATGGAGGCGTTCTACGATTCTAAGGGAGACTTTGGGGGCCTTGTGAAAGACATTGGCAAGTATGTGAAGCAGTGGGGCGCTGGGGTGGTGAAGGGGAGCGTTGACACTGGTTTTAAAGAACCAGGCGACGATGAAACCATGACATCTCGGCCCGCTAAAATCGAAAGAAGCCGCTACGGCTGGTCGCTCGAATTGGAAGACGGCGAACTTTGGGGAGCATGGAGCACTCCCGAACAAGCCACCAAAGGGCTTTCTTTGTGGCAAGAGCGTTTTGATAAAAGGGCAGGAACCCCTATCTGGCGCGTGGATATCACGCCAGCTATGGCCGCCAGCGTGGGCCAAGGCCAGAGCCTGTTTATGCCGCCAGCCGGGCAGGCCGTCACGCCCGCGCAGGATGCTGAGTATCTTGAGCTTGCCAAAGACCCTGAGAAGAATCGCACATTGTTGCAGAAAATGGTGGATGCAGTGGCAAAGGCGACGATGACCAAACCCCGGTGGGGATCACATGGCACCAACAGAAAATTCACTATTTTCAAAAGCGCGGCGTCGTGGTTTTCGGAGCAACCTGACGGTGCAAGAGCTTTTGTAGAAGGAGGACGCGGAACTCGCGGCAAAAAGATGGATGGGCCACAAATTTACAATGTGATTGTTGATCTGTCTCGCCCTCTGGATTTTCGATCTGTTCGACTTGACTCAGAAATCTCCCTCCGAGAATTGCTAAAAGCAGGGGGGATGGAGCAAGCGGAGATTGAATCAACCATTCTTGCGATTCGTGCAAGGAACGCAAAAGCCAACAAACTTGATCAGTATAGAACTGATGAAAGCGGGACCATTCTTAAGTTAAAAATCGAAGGTGCGCCAACTCCGTCCGCAATGAGTGCCTACATGTGGATGGATAATCAGGCTGTGGTAGATGAGTTGAAAGCTAGAGGTTTTGATGGAATACTTTGGAAAGAGGAGTTCCGCTACCCAGACGAATTAAAATTGCTGGATACTTTTGCCTCGTTTTATCCCGCAAAAATCAAATCCGCCGACCCAGTGACCCGCGACGAGTCCGGCGAAGTCATCCCGCTCTCCGAACGCTTTAACCCACAAAGCAACTCCATCCTCCGCAACCCGCCAGCCTTCAAAGGCGGCCCGGCGGCCAGCGTGCCCACACAGATCACGCGCAACATGCGCAAGCAGTTGTCAAACCGTGGCTACACAAAAGAGCAGATTTATAAGATGAAACCCGCCGAAGCCTGGGCTATCCTAAACCCACCCGCCGAAGCCGAGCTAGAACTTGAGCCAGAACTTGAGGCCGAAGAGGCGGGCCAGACAGATGCCGACATGGAGGCATTCATTGCCGAGCAACAGGCTATTGCCGAGGAAGAGGCCGCTGTTAGGGAGTCCTTGCGCAACGACCCCGACGCCATTGACGCCGTGCAGGCAAGCGGCAAGATGTCAGGCCGCAATCTGTCCAAGCAGTTTGAGTATCCCGAGGCCCGAGCCGTGTATCAGGCTTTGACCGCCGCCCGCGACCAACTTGGCGGGCCGGAAACTGTGCAACTCGACAAGCTCCGCGAATGGGCTAAAAAGACCTTTGAGAGCGACCCCGAGAAGTACGTGCAGTGGGCTGCCGACATGGCCGAAGAAGGTAAAATGCTTGACGTGGACGAGCAAGCCGTTCTCGGGCAGGCGTTCCAGTTCCTCACCCGCGAGGCCCGTTTGACTGGCAACAAGAACATTCGTGTCCTGCTTAACAAAGTAGGCAATTACTACCTCGACACTGGCACTCGTTTAGCCCAGGCATTAAGCGCCCGCCGCGATCCGCTTGAAGGACCGCATGAACGATGGGTAAAAGCCCTCGACATTGTATTTGGCCCAAGCGAAGCCGTCCGCCGCAAGCTGCGCATCCTGCCCACCGAGGCAGGCAAGGCCCGCCGCATTGCTAGCCTAGAGGCCGAGCTAGCCGAGGCCCGAGGCAGCCGCCGGGCAGACGTGGAGGCAGCCTTAAACACTGCCCGCAACCAACAAACTAAAGAAGAACTGTTGGAAAAAGACGACGCCGAAAGCGAGAAGATTAAGCAAACTGTTCTTAATAACATCGGCGTTACTGAAGACGACCTCATGCTTTCCGGCACAGATCGTCACGCAATGCAATCCGCTATCCTTGAGCTTCCCGCCGTCAAAGCAGGTTTGGAAGCCTACAAAGGCAAAGACAACGATGGCTACAACATCATGCGCCTAGCCTTCCGAGGTTTTTCAGATGAGGCCATTGCAAATTCTTTGAACCTTAACCAAGACGATGTAGGCCAGTTTATCAAAGACGCCACCAACGCCATTATCCGCCCAGCCGTGGCTGAACAGGTTAAAGCGGGCATCGGCTTTGGCGGCCTCATCAAGGCTGGTTTTGCCAAGCTCAAGAAGGCCGTGGGGCTGGGGCTGCCTCCCAAGGCCATTGAAAATCAGCCAGCCCTCATTAAAGGCACACGCCAGACCGTGGCCGACGTGACCGCCGAGGTAAATCGCGTCATGGCCTATGCTATTCAATCAGCTAAGGCTCGCAACTCCGGCAAGCTAATGTCCAAGGTGGTAATGACGCCCGGCGGCCAAAAAGTGCGCGTGTTTGTGCCTTTTGACCCCGACGACATGGCAAACTACTACGCATTTGCCCGCGAATACACGGCAGCCAAAGCCAGCGCCTTTGACAAGGTTTATGAATATTGGATTAATTGGCCCCTTCTTTCCGGCCCTCAGACCCAAGTGGCAAACATTACGGGCAACGCCGCCCAAGTGGCATGGCACTACACAGGCCAGCGCCTTGCCGAGGCCACGCTCAACCTTGCCTACCAAGACCCAAACTCCGCTCAGTTCCGCGAGTTCAAACACGTCCTAAAAGGATTCTGGCAAGGTATTGGCCCAGCCTTTGACATGGCCCGCCAAACCTTCCTCACCGAAGGCGACACCATCCGCCATAAATACCTTGGCGAACCAATGGAAATAAACATCGTTGACGGCGACCTCGACAAGGTGGGTAATATCCGCGCCAGCGTAGGCGGGCAAGCAGGCCGCATCAACCGCCTGCCGGGCCGTGTGCTCCGCTTCACAGATGCTTTCTTCAAGACGGCCATCATGTATGCCGAGGCATCCGCAGTGGCCTACCGCCGGGCGCATGTGGCCGCCAAGGCCCAGGGCTTGAAAGGGCAGGCTAGGGCTACCTTCATTGACACCGAAATTGCCAACACCATTAACGACACGTCTAGCGCCGTGTGGGGCGAGGTAATGAAAACCGCCGAAGAGTTGCTATTCCAAGACGACAACTCTGCCACCGAAATTGTGGACACCATGTTGGGTGGTTACAAGGGTATTCGCGATTTGGAAAAGCTACTTGCCGAAGCCGAAGCCAAAGGTGACTCAAACACTGCTGCTAAACTGCAAAAGCGTATTCGCATTCGTAAATTGGTTGGTAGTTCAATGCGTTGGATATTCCCATTCCAACGCACTCCCACCAACATTGTGCGTGCTGGTATTAAAAAGGCTGGCGGTTCAGCTATCAGCCTGCTTTACGGCCTGACAATGGCTGGCTGGCGCAAGTCCAAGGATGGCACAGACTTTATTAAGTCTTATCCAAAGGCCATGCAGATCAAAGACGCCTCCGAGACGCTGCTAGCTGGCCTTGGCTGGCTGGCTTTGGCTTCAATGCTGGAAGGCGACGACAACGACGATGAAAAACCTGTGCTACTCGTTGGCACGCGCTCGCATTCGCTTAAAGAACGGGCAGCAACCGACCAGTTCCTTCGTAAATACGGCGGGGAAAACTCAATTGTCTGGCAAGATGGCAAAGGCAAAGTGCTTGGCAGCCTGCCTTTTGGCCGCTACGAGCCAGCCGCTACCATGTTGACAACGTGGATCGACGCCTACCGCAACTATCAGGAGGTCAAACGCCTCAAATCGCAGGGCGAAAACGCCAGCTATTCCACTTACATGCTTTCGAGTCTTGTCTCGTCGTTGGAAGATAAATCATTCCTGCAAGGCTTTGCCAATGCCATGCAATTTGTGCGTGACGTAGAAGAAAAGCGTGAAAATCCTGATCAAAGCGCCGGAACCAAGATGCTGATGAACAACATCATCCCGAATTTCATCAAGCAACCCCTGCGCAACATGGACGAAGTGCTTCGCGAGCGAACGACGGCAGGCCCAGGCTATGCTGCATTGCCAAACCCAGTGGTAGCACCCAAACTGCCAGTCTTCGCCGCCCAGCTTAAAATCAGCACGACTGGCGAACGTATGCCAAAGGCATTTGTGCCAGCCGCCCGCCTGCTATTCCAAGCCAATACCAAGGTTACGCCACAAGCCGACGCCCTACTTTACCGCGCCAACCGCTTGAATCCAACTATACGTTGGAGTCCGCAACCCCTTAACCGCGACGACTACACCGCCAACCCGCCCGGCAAAGCTAAACCTGTGCCAATCACAGATCCTGCCAAACGCCGCCAGTTTGCCGAGTTAGCAGGTCGCCTTTACGCCACCAAGGCCGCCCAAATAGCCGCCAAGGCCATGCCAAGTGAGAAAGTTACTCCAGGTGAAAGTTTGATCAAAGCCTTCAAGAAGGCCCGCGAAGATGCAATGGCCGCTGCCAGAGCGCAGGCTCACGCAATGGGCTTGCACAAACCAACAATTACGCCATAACTACAAACAATATCGAATGCAGCGCCTCATTAACTCCCATCTTACTTTCGCAAACGACGCCGACGAAAGCACATTCGTCCAGCATGTCATCAACGAGGTAGATAATTGCCGCCAACTCATGGGGGTGCAAACCACCAGCCGAGATTACAATGTTGGTTCACTTCTTTGGCGCTGGGACAATTACCAGCTTGCTTACGAGCAGGACTTTGAGCACCGCAAGGCCAACTGCTTGCTATTTCGTGAGACAAACCTTTCACTTAATTTGCCAATGACGCCTGTAAATCAGCACGGCGACAAGATGGACAACGACTTGCTAGCTACGCCTGCCTTCTTTGGCCCTAATGCAGAAGGAACCGAAGACGAAAACCCAGCGATTGACATTTTGACGCAGCGTCTCAAGCACCGCGCTAAAGTAACAAAGCTCAATGAAGTAGGCAAAAAGGCCAAGCAAGGCAGCCTTATTCGAGGCCAAGAGATCACGCGAGCCGGACTGAGCGAAGCCTTTTACATGAAGCCAGTTGTTACCAACAGCGTGACATTAGACGGCAAGGCAATCAAGGACAGCAAAGGCCAACCAGTTTTGGCGACTGACAAGTGGATTGCAGACCCAGCTTACCCAGATCGTCAAGTTTTGGAACGCGACCCGAATATTTTTGTGCCCGTAGGTGCTCCATTGCAAATATCTAAGCCTAAAGTGGTAATGCAACGGATAAGTAAAGAGCCAGGAGCCGACAACAAAGTCATTCATTACGGGGATTTCTTTTGCCATATTAACGCCGAAAACATCGACGTTAGCCCTTTGAAAGGGCATGTTTTTGCCGCTAATCCAGGTGATTTGCTTATCAGTTACGCACCCGAGACTCACGAAAAGAAAAATTTTGATGAGTACAATGACCTCGCCAAGACAGGCAACTTAACAGGCGGTGCCGACACCAACTCTTACACTGTTCGCGCTAATCTTAACCGTGTCCGTGATGGCGAGACTGAAGCATCTATCCGCCCGGCCACCGAAGATCCCAAACGATACCGCACCCGTGTTTATGTGGAAACGTGGATTCGCTACGATGTTGACGGTGACGGCTACGCGGAACCAATTTATGTGTTACTCGACTGGGAGGCCAAAATTCCTGTTCATTACGAATACGCATCTATCATCTTACCTTGGTCAGACAAAGAACTCCCACACCCTTACACCTGCCATCGCATTTGGCCCAAGCTGCACCGTTGGACGGGCCGTGGATACTATGAACTTCTCGACACTTGGCACGAAGTTTCTGACAAGATGCTAAACCGCATTGAGTTTGACGCTAACACTTCTGGCAATGTGCTCTTTGAAAATCCTTTAGCCACACAACAAGGCATTGACGGCGGCGGAATTCAGTTCCGTAACGCCGAAGGCTATCAACTTCGCGCAGGCTTTACCGCCGACGACGCTATGGCAGTTAAGACCGTCCAACCTGCTAATGTAGAAATCTTCTCCAACCTAATGGACCGATTCATTGGCCGGGCAGAAATCAACGCAGGATTAACTAGTCCAGCAGACTCCACCGTATCCGACGTTCCAGGGCAAGACACGCTAGGAGTTGCAAAGATGCTTGAAAACACTAGCAATCAAAACCTTCGCGCACGCGAAAACGAGGTAATCGAAGGGCTGACAGCAATGCTCAAAGATTTCATCGACATCGAATTGTACACGATGACGAATACCGAGGCCGGGCTTGCCGCCCTTATTACGCAAGTAGGCCAAGAAAAAGCTATGATGCTTATTGAATGGGTAAAAAACTTCCCTGAAGACGTAAGCAACACCTTTGAAATCAGCCTTACCAAAGCGCACAGTTCACAAATGGTTGAGGTCGGCCAAGCTATCCTCAATGTTCTTAATCAATTTGCAACGCTAGCCCAACCAATGCAGCAAGCTATGGTCCGGCAATACACCGACATACTCAAAGGTATTGGCGAGCCAAACCCAGAAACCACCCTTGCCGCAATCCAGCAGGCAACCGCCGTTATGGCAGAGGCCCAGGCCCAAGCTTTGGCGGCCAATGCCGAAGCGGGCCAGCCACCGCCAGAACAACCCACCCGATAACAGTCTATGTCCAAACCCATCGAAGCCCTTGCCGAAGAATACCTCCTACAACTGGAGCAAAACGATGCATTTACCAAGGTTATCGTGTTACCTTATGCCTCCTATGCTGAAGGGGCGCTTAGAAAAGCTAAGGCCGAGGCCAGCAAGGCCGCTGACGTGCGTAATTTGCAGGCCATAAACGATTGCCTGCGCGAACACATGATTTACGATGAAATTGCCACGCTTGTCTCGGGCCAGTTAGCCTCGCTCCGCCAAAGCCGGGCTATCAAAGAAGCCAAGCAAAAGACACGGCTTGACATCCAAAAAGATTTGCAGCCAGTCGAATATCAAGCATAATCCCCACTAATGGAACGCTACCCTCAAAACTATTACCACTACATGGGTGGGCTTATCATCCAAAAGCAACGCGCTTTTGAGACTGTCACCTCACCTGACACTGCCGAAGAAATTGTGCCCGCTGTGGCTGGCTTGCGAATTGCCGTGTTCTATGCCGAGATTCGTGCCGATGCCGCTGCAACCGTAACTTTTAACTCCGCTTCTTCAGCCATTGACGCTCCCGAATATGCGGCGGCTTCTGGCGGCAGCAATCGAGGCAGTCCCGATAACCAAACGCCTCTTTTTATCACAAAGCCCGGCGAGGCCCTTACTGTTACGTCAACTGGCACAGCTAGCGTATCTATCCGTGTTATTTGGGCACCTATCCCAGGCTAAAACATAATGGCTAACGCTCTTTTACTTCTGGGCTGTGGCATAAGCGGTGGCGGAGGCGGCGGCTTCCCTGGTGACGCTTATCTAACCCCAGACGGCAGCGCCGACTATCGCACACCTGATGGCAGCGATTACTACGCAACTCCTTAACTTGACCTCCTATGCCAAACGTCTCCGCTAACATTGATACTTTTCTCCTTTCCGCAGACAATGCAGCGGCAAGAACTAATCTGGGTGTATCTGGGGTAATCTCGACCCCCAAGGTCTATTACGTCGAATCAACCGGCAACGATAGCACTGGAGCCGTGGGTAATCCTGCGTTGCCATACGCCACAGGCACAGCCGCCGAGGCTGCGGGCTATGCGGTAGGAGTGAGCTTTGTAATCCAGTTTGGAGTTGGGACATTTAATGTAACCGTCAGCAACCGACCTATTAGTTCAAGTTTGCAGAATGTTTCGGGACGTGGGAACTACGCAACAGACCTCACGGTTTCAGTTACTCCAGCAAACGTGGATTCGGTGCAAGCCACAAATTCACCCAATCTTACCATAGAAGCAAACCAATGCGCTTTAACTGCATATGCAAAAGGAGGCACAGGAAGCGATTCACTAGAGGCTAATAATCTTAATGGCGGAAATGGGGGCGATATAATAGTAACTGGTGACTGTAAAATTAACCACATAGACAGTACTGGTGGCAATGGCTTTGGTTTTGATAGTCCTGGCTCCGGGGGATATGCTGGAACCATCACGATAAATGGAAGGGGCTGTCTGGTGCTATCGGCACAGGCTAACGGCGGAGGTGGGAGTGGTGGTGGCACTGGCACTGCCAACCAGTTCTATGCTGATAACTGCGACCTTCGCCCTGCGGGTGGCTCAATAGCAGCAAACACCAGTTATACAACTATTGGCAGATGTTCCTACATTGGATTTACACCAACCACAGATAAAGGAGGTAACGGAGCTTATTAATATGATCACGAACACATCATGGGGGATGCCCCCCAAACTATTTTTGCAAACAAAGCTCACTGAAGCTGAAGTAATTGCCATTGGACTATCGACTAACCCGCAAGTTGTTTACTGGCGCATGATCGGACTTGGAGCGGATCGTATCCGTGACGATTCAGTAGAGCTTTCGCAGGGATTAGACATTCTCATTTCCGAAGGAATCCTGACACCCAATCGAAAAGCCGAAATCCTTTCCTAACTATGCAAAACTTCTTAATTTGACATTCTATGCCAAACGTCTCCGCCAACATTGATACCTTTCTTCGATCCGCAGACAATGCTGCGGCAAGAACTAATTTGGGTGTGCTTCCACTTACTGGCGGCGCTTTAACAGGAACGTTACAGATTGTTAGTGGTGATTTAGAATCAAATCTAAACGCAAACGAGTTTTCTTTCATAAATTACACAGATCCTGAAAATACTTACGTTGCTAGACTTCTACCTGGCACAACTGGAAATAAGGACATTTCTCTTCCCGCATCTACAGGCACTTTGGCTTTACAAACCAATGATCCTAGCGTCACTATTTCAGGCACATTTTCTTGGAGTGAAGTTCCAAGTAGTAACTCTCTTACCTTAAGAAGAGCGGCTTTAAGGACTTTGCAACTTGGCACTAACGCCACATCGGGCACAGCTCCCGCCCATACAATTAAAGGCCCAAACGGCACAGCAGGTCAGTCCAACCAAGCAGGCGGCAATCTAACTATTAGCAGCGGACTAAGCACAGGCAGTGGAGCAGCCTCAGTCATCATCGCCACTAGCGGCAACACCGCAGGCAGCACGACCCTCAATACTGCCGTGACTCGCTTTACCGCTAACGCATCTGGTGTGGCAATCGGTGCTAACGGAACTCCAAGTGCATTCATCAAGCACGGCACTGCAACACTAGTGGCGGGAACCGTTACCATTTCCGAACCAAGTATTTCCTTAACTTCCTTAATTTTCGTCAACCGATTTACAGATGGAGGAACGATTGGCGATAGTTACAGTGTAACGCGCAACAATACAGTTGGCTTCACAATTACAAGCAAGACTGCTAACATTACCGCTGCTCTTGATACATCCACCGTAGCTTATTTAATTATTCAGCCTTAATTCTAATGAACGACCACACCACACCATTTATTGGCTCCATCGTAGCTCTAATCAGTTCGTTAGCTACCCACGCCGACATGGAGGCTTGGCTAACACTCCTCTCGCTTGCCGTCGGCACACTGGCGGGCATTCTCGGCTGCATCTCGGCCATCCGTAACCTCCGCAAATAAAACGCAATCCACGCAATAAAACGTAATCCACGCAAATGAAAGATATATTACCACTCCTACTCTCTACCGACTGGCTCTCCCTGCTCGGCGCTCTTTCTGGCGTTTGCACATCGCTTGTCGTGCTTTTTGCCTTCATTCCAGGCGAACAGCCAGAAAAGGCGATCAAGGCATTTGCTGATTTCATCGGCAAGTTCAGTTGCAAATAACCAAATGCAGGGCATGGAGCGGACTATAAACCGTAGCCTGCTTTGGGTGCAAGTCCCGACCCTGCGCCATTTTTATGATTGGCATAGTTCTATTCATCAAGTTAGCCTTAAGAGTTTGGCTAGCGGTAAATGCCTCAAAACCTTTCCAACGCCTCCATGAAATCGACGCTAATATTCTTCGTTTATCTACTGATGGCACTGAGTCTGCTCTCTTGCAAATCGAGAACCTTGCCAAAGAGCGACTTGTCATCTCTAAACTCATCGGCACTCTACACACCGACCTCAATGACAAGTCTTGAAGGTGTTGAGTATCAATTTGCGGAAGGACGCTGGAAAGCCACAGGTGAGAAACTCTATTCACAGGCAGCATTTACCCGCGCACTAACAATCGGCAGGGCACAGTAATTTTATCCATGCCAAAGCCACCAACAATCACAGAACGAAGGCTTGGGCAACACAAAGCTCACGGTCTTTGTTGGGCAGATGGCAAGATTGAAATTGATTCTCGCCTGCGCGGAAAGAAGAGGCTTGAAATTGT
>Ga0209134_10000066_pt1 | contig 29109 bp, 41 predicted proteins | sample LauGreSp1BDMLBSN_2_FD_187566 | JGI IMG/M metagenome (GOLD analysis project Ga0209134, IMG submission 187566) | Freshwater lake microbial communities from Lake Michigan, USA - Sp13.BD.MLB.SN (SPAdes) (version 2) | ecosystem: Environmental > Aquatic > Freshwater > Lake | place: Lake Michigan, USA... | reverse complement strand
CTAATTTGTCCTCCAACGGTATTTGCAAGACACTGTCTTAAAAGGTTTCGGACACTTTGACACCCCACAGAGGATGAATGAACACAGATCAGCGCATCGCCGCCGCCGCCGCTAGTCTCAGGGAACCGAAACCCCCCACCTTCTGCTTCCAGATCGCCCCGTCGCGCATCATTCGCCGCGTCCACGACCTGCACAACGCCCGCCAGCGCGCCGCCCGCAAAAGCATGGTCCGCCCCGAGCATGCCGCAACCCTTGCCACCGCCATCTTCGACCTCGCGCCTGGCGACCGTCTCCACGCGATCACTCCGGGCGACTTCGTCTTCGCCGATCTCATCACCCAGCTTTGCGCCCTCGCCCAGCCCGCGCTTCTGTCCATCGCCACCCTCAGCCTTTCGGAAAACAACGTCGCCGCCCTCGCCTCCGCCCTCGACGCCGGCCACGCCCACCGCATCGATTTCCTCATCTCCGAATACTTCGCCAAAACCAGCCCCGCCATCCTCGCCCGCATGACCGAAGCCGCCTCCACCCGGCCTTGGCGCATCGGCACCGCCCGCACCCACGCCAAAATCACCCTCCTTTCCCCCGCGCTCGTCATTGAAACCAGCGCCAACCTCCGCAGCAGCCAGAACATCGAGCAGATCACCGTCGTCCATGACCCCGAGCTCTACGCCTTCCACCGCGCCTGGCTCGCCCCGCTCATGCCATGAAGATTCTCCCCGACATCGCGCGCCAGCTTCTGGCCTCCGACTTTGAAAACATCTGCGCCAAGCTCAAAGCAGGCGGCACCATGACTACCGCCGAGCGCAAGATGTTCGAGGCCCACGCCCAGCAAATCCCCGAGCCCGCGCCGCCCAGCTCCGAAGCCCCTCCCGAGCCCGCTCCCGCCGCCGCCCCGCTATCCTCCGCGCCTTCCACCGAGGACAAGATCGCCCGCTGGGAAGCCACCTACGCCACCAAACGCCGCCAGCTCTTCCGCTACCTCGCCATCGGTCGTGAGAAAAACCACCCTTGCCCGCTCGATCACCCCGAGCAAATGCCCGCGTGGTGGAGCGCGTGCATGAAACACCGCATCAAGCCCGCCATCCTCGCCGCCGCCCAGGGCGCCGCGCACGCCACCGGGATCCCGCAGATCCCCGCCGCGCATCCGCTCGCCGCCGCGCCCCCGCTCCCCGTCGCCATCCCCACCCCGGACCCCACCTCCTACGACTTCCTCGCCCAGGTCGAGCGCATGCGCCGCGAGCAATTCCGCCTTCACCACCAGCTCGACGCCGAGCGCGCCGGCCGCCTCGTCGGCGACACCCTCTACGTGGACCAGCCCGCCGTCGAATCCCTCCTCCGCCAGTCCCTCACCCTGCAAGAATCCCTGCGAAAAGCCGAGTCCGATCTTACCGCCTGGCAGCGCGACCGCGGCCAGCTCGCCCCCGTCGCCGATGTCCGCAACGAAAACGCCCGCATCTGCGGAGCCATCTTTGCCGCCGTCCGCCGCCTTTGGAAAACCGTCCGCCCCGCGCTTGCCGGCCTTACCGATGCGCAGGCCGACCAGCTCTGGGAAGGCGAAGCCTACAAATGCTTTGCCGCGCTTAAGGAGGCCAAGTTCTCCGACTTTGCCACCGTCACTGCCGAGCCCCTGCCATGATCGCCCTCCAGGACTGGATTATTTCGACCTGGTCCGAAGGGATCCGCGACCGCGCCACCCTCAACGTCTGGGAGTGGGCCGCGCAAAATCTCGCCTTCACCGCCAAGCAAGGAAACATCACCGGCTTTTACGACCCGCACCTCACGCCCTACGCCAAGCTCTTCCAAGAAGCCGTCACCAGCGATTTCCGCGACATCCCCGAGTCGGACTGGTGGCTCACGGCGCTTGTGGAAAAAGGCCAGCGCGTCGACGAGGCGTTCGTTTGCAAATCCTCCCAGTCCGGCCTCAGCCAGGCAGCCATCAACGCCACGATCTACCTCCCGCAGTTTGCTCCCGGCCGCCTGCTCTACGTCTTCGAGTCGCGCGACAAAGCCAAGAAAGTCGCCGCCAACCGCATCATCCCTTTTCTCCGCCAACACTGCGGCCGCGTCAGCTCCGAGGACCTTGACGTCACTTCGACCTGGATCGAAACCCTCGACATGATCATCGAGCTCGGCGGGTCCTACTCCACCGGCCTCTTCTCCGAAAAAGCCCTGCGCTACGGGTTTCTCGACGACGTCGAATACATGGTAGCCGAGGGCGGCGTCCCCGGCATGCTCGATGGGATCCACGTTATCGATCACATGCGTTCGCGCTTCACCACCGCCGACGATTCCTTCCTCGGCGTCTTCTCCAAGCCTGACCTTGAAAGCTCCGATTTCATCACCAACTGCCGCGGAGGATCTCAGCACCGGTGGCATGTTCGCTGCCCGCACTGCAACGGCCAGCAAATCCTCGAGCCCGAGGGCCTCAACTACTCGCACCCCGGTTGCAAAGATCTTGCCGGCCGCTACGACCTCGAGGCCGTGGAGGCCCTCACCACCTATCGCTGCGCGCACTGCGCCGCCGACATCGAGGAGCGCTGGAAGCACAGCATGAACAAGGCCGGCCAGTGGCTACCCAAAAGCCGCGAGGACCGCGCCCGCGACGAAGACCCCCCGCTCATTCCGCGCCGCCTGAGCATGCAAATCAGCGACCTCTACTCACCCTTCCCCAAGGTCCGCTGGGGCATCCTCGCCCGCATGAAGATCGAGGCCGAAAACAACCCGGCCAAACTGAAATATCTCGTCACCAATCACTTTGCCCGGCCGTGGCGAGAGAAGGCCATCAACCTCAAAGCCGAGCACGTCCGAGCCATCGCCGCCGGCTCGCGCGACCCAAAGACCGGCAAGCACTGGCCCGACGATCTCGATGGGGCCGGCAAGCTAAAGGTCGCCGAATACAAGCGCGGCGAGCTGCCGTTCCTTCCCGCGTTTATTTCCGCCACCGCCGACGTCCAAGGCGACAAGTTCAAATGGACAATCTGCGGCTGGCAGGCCGACGGCACCTGCGCGCTCATCGACTACGGCGCCTGCCTATCCAGCGGCGAGCTTTACGAGATGATCCTCGACCCGCGCAGCTCCGCGGGCGATCCCCTGGTCTGCCTTGTCGCCCCCGATCAGCCGCTCACCATCGAGCACGGCCTCATCGATTCCGGGCACGACACCTATCAGATCTACGAGTTTTGCATCCGCACCGACTGGGCCTGGTATCCGTCGAAAGGTGTGGGCGGCATCGATGCCGGCGGCCAGCTGGTCTTTGCCAAGCAGGACTTCTACGAAGGCACCCCGATCCTCCGCTACCACTACAACGATTTCCAGCTCAAGGTCCTCTACTACAAGCACAAAATCGAGCGCGCCCACGATCCCAGCTACCCCGCTCCCCGCCTCTACTTTCCCAGCGACCTCGGCGACGACTTTATCGTCGAGCAGGTCAGCGAAAGCCTTGAGCGGGTCCAGCGCAGCGGCGGCGTGCGGACGATGAAATGGCGCCACGATCCCCGAGTCGGGCCCAACGATTGGGGCGATGCCATGAAAATGCAGTTTGCGATCTGGCAAATTGTCGGCCCTAAATACGCCCCGGCCGCCGGCCTCAACGTCCGGCACTACCAACTCAAGCCGCGGCTGCCTTCCCCGCTTTGACACTCTGCGCATGACCTCGCTGCTTGCCCTTACCTGGCCGGACCACCTCTACGCCGCCTCGGCCGCTGGCATGGTCCTGCTTTTCTGGAGCTTCATCTACCGCCCGCCGCGCCTCTAGCTGGCGCACGCTTTGACACCGGGCTGCGCGTCAATGGACGACGCCATCCTTCTCCGCACCGCCGACCGCAATCTCCGCCGGAAATACGCGTCCGACATTGCCGGGCTCATTACCTTTGCTGACGGCCTGGCCAGCACCAGCAAAGCCAGCGCCGTCACCGTTACAACCGCCAGCTTTGAGGGCGGGTCGAGCGGCGGCCAGGTCACCATGCAGGCCGAATACTGGCTCGCCGCCGCCGAGGAGCTGCTTGCCGATCCTACTTTCAACCCCGCGACCGTGGCGCCGCGCGCTCCGCGCCTCATCATGCCGGACTACTCGGCAGCCTCCGCCGTATGAGCCGCCCGAAAAAACGCAAGGTCGCGGCACTGCCCGCCGGCAAACCCCTCGCCGCCACTGGCGGCGGCGCGTGGGGCAGCTTCTACGAGGCCACCGCCTACTCGACGGCCCGCGCCTACAAGCCCTTCTTCGCGACCGACTCAAAGCACACCCTCACGACCTTCAACCGCACGCGCGCGATGTCGTTGGCCCGCTGGGGCTACGTCAACATCCCCGTGCTCAAGGCTGGCGTCGATCTCATGGCTCGCCTCACCGTCGGCACCGGTTTTGAACCGCGCACCCCAGGGCCGGTCGGCAAACTCTACGACGCCTACTACCTCGCCCGCACCCGCGCCATCGGCTTTATGGCTGGCGAGTCGATGGACGAGCTGCTCCTGCACGACTGCCGCGCCGTCGATGTCGATGGCGACCTCGGCTACGTCATGACCGAGGACGAGACCGGCGCTGCCAAGCTCCAGGTCATCGAGGGCCACCGCATCATCACCGGCGACACCACCGACGAGCGCTGCATCGATGGCATCTGGGTCGATGCCTTTGGCCGCAAGGCCGGTTACAACGTCGCCCTGCCCGGTGGCAAAACCGTGCGCCTGGCTCCGCAGGATTTTCTCTACCTGGCCGAGCGCAACCGCCCCGACGAGCTGCGGTCAATGACTAACTTTGTCCACGCCCTCGCCCCGCTGCAGGACCTCTACGAAATCCTCGGCTTCGCCATGACCAGCGCGAAGAAAAACACCGAGATCGCCGCGATCATTGAGACGCAGACACCCAATGATCTACCGCTCGGCGCGCCCCGCGGCATGACCGTCCGCGGCGCCGTGGCCGCTACCGTTGACCAGCCAGCGCAGCCCGCCGTCAGCGTTACCTACGAGCAGGTGACCGGCGGCGGTGGAAAGATCCCCATCCTGCGCCCTGGCGAAACCTTCAAGTCCTTCGCCCACGCCCAGCCCTCGCCGACCATCGCCGAGTGGAGCGACTTCCACCTGCGCGGCATCTTTGCCGGCTACGGCCTGCCCTTTGAGATCGTCCTCAAGCCCGAGCTGCTTGGCGGAGCGTCCTATCGCGGCGTCCTCGGCATCCTGCGCCAGCGCCTGCAGCAGCGCCGCAACTCCCTGGTTTACCCGAAGCTCACCCGCACCCGCTTTTGGATTCTCTCGCGCGGAGTCGCCCGCGGCGACATCCCCTACGACCCCGCAATCTTCCAAGTGCAGTGGCAGCCGAAGTTCGTAGACATCACCGTCGACGCCGGCCGCGAATCTGCCGAGCGCCGAAACAACGTTCTTGGCGGCCTGGACACCTTTACCAGCTACGACGCCGAAAACGGCAACGACTACCTTGGCACCTCTTTGCCAGCCCGCGAGGTGGAGATGGACGCCCAATGTGCCGCCGCTGTTCGGCTGTCCGCCAAATACCCTGGACTTAGCTTTGAGGCCGCGCTGGCCCGCATTGCCCTTCTTACCGCGGGAGCCTCCGAGGTGACCGCCGCCACTCAAGCCAAAATCGCCTCCGCCGCCGCTGCATCCGCCAAATGAAATCCTTTGCCCTCGCCTCACCGATCGCCCTTATCCGCCCGCAGCACTTTGCCGCCGCCTCCGCAGAAGCTGCTGCGCTGCTGGAAAATCCGCGTTGCACCGCCCGCGCGGAGCACGACGACGACGAGATGTGGTATGAGATGGAGGACATCTACGGCGCACCGTTGCCCAAACCCTACACCGTAGGCACCACCGCAATCATCCCGATCAAGGGCGTCATTACCTCGGGCCTTCACCCCATTTACCGCGTTATCGGTTTTGCCGACACCGAGCAGATCGCCGGCTGGCTCCGCGCTGCCGCCGCCGATCCCGCGATTGAGGAGATCCTCCTGCGCATCGACTCGCCTGGCGGCATGGTTACCGGCACGCCCGAGCTGGCCGCCGCCGTCGCCGCGGCCGACCGCATCAAACCCGTCCTCGCGCACACCTCGGGCATGATGGATTCCGCCGCCTACTGGATCGCCTCGCAGGCCCGCGCCATCTGCTGCACCCCGAGCGCCGACGTCGGCTGCATCGGCGTCTACCAGCTCTACTACGACCAAAGCGCCTACCTTGCGACCATGGGAATCAAGGCGAGCATCTTCAAATCCGGCGACCTCAAAGCCGCCGGCCATCCCGACATCCCGATGACCGAAGCCCAGGCCGCACACGTCCAGGCCGAGATCGATGCCATCGGCGTGCAGTTTCGAGCCGCCGTCACCGCGCGCCGCGACATCGATGAGGATTCGATGCGCGGCCAATCGTTTCTCGGCACGGAGGCCCTGGCCCGCGGACTGGTCGACGACCTCAGCACGTTCGAGGGCCTTCTGCCCTCCGTTTGACAAGCCACGCAGACATCATGGGCATCTTCTCTTCCTCCGCCACCCTCGAGCTGCGCGTCGCGCAGCTCGAATCCACGCTCGCTGCAGCCAACAACAACGTCGCCACTTTGGCTGATGACATTGCCACGGCTGCAGCCCGCGCCGTCGCCGCCGAGGATCTTGTCGTCACGCTTACTGCCGAGCGCGATGCCGCCGCGCTTGCCCACACCGCCGCTGTTGCGGAAAACGCCGTGCTCCGCCAGGTGACCGACCTCCTCGGGCTGACCGCCGAGGTTGTCGCCGCGTTGACGTTCGACACCGCGCCTGCGGCTTTCGCTGCTGCGCTCGAAACCCGCGTCGGCCACCGCGCCGTCGAGCTCGCCGCCAGCCAAGGCGTGCCGCCGGTTGCCACCACCCCATCTGCCAGCGTGTCCGATTCCGCTGAGACTATCTACGACCGCTTTGCCGCCGCCGATTCCGCCAGCTCCACCCGCATGTATCAGGACGCCACGCTTGGCCCTGTGATTCGCAAAGAATCCGCGCGCCGTTACTCCGGCGCCTAGCCCTCTCTCTCGCCCGCAACCAACTAACCAACCAACCACCGACCCTTTATGGCCACGATCAACTTCGACGACAAAATCTTCTCCCGCGAAATCCTCAACCAAGTCACCAAGCGACTTGCGCCCCTCCGCGCGTTCGCTCGTGACTTCTCCTCCGACGCCAAAAACGTCGGCGACGCCATTGCCGTCCCGCTGATCGGAGCCGCTACGGCGACGACCTTCAGCCAGAGCGACAACTCCGGCAACCCCTACGAGCAGACCGGCGGCAACGTCTCCGCGATCACCGTCTCGCTGAGTGAAAACCACATTGTGCCCGTGGACATCACCGACCTCCAATCGTTGAACAGCTCACCCGCCCGCGCCGAAGTGTTTGCTGTGCAGGCCGGCTCGGCGCTCTTCAACCGCGTCTTCGGCCGCATCACCTCGCTGATTACGTCCGTGAATTTCGGCGCCATCGTCACGACCCTCGCCACGGCCAGCTGGACGCTGACCCAGATTCGCGCGCTCAAGCTGGTGCTCGAGCAGCGGGACGCCTCGGTCGATCGCCGCTCGCTCTTCATCCCGGTCGAGATCGAAGACACCGCGCTGCTCGGAAACACCGCCTTCAACGCCGCGCTCAACTATGGCGGCACCGAGGCCATCCGCGAAGGCCGGGTGCCGCGGGCAATGGGCTTTGACGTCTACGCGCTGAACCAGATCCCGCTCAACGGCATCTCGCTCATCGCCTGGGCGCAAACGCCCGACGCCATCGCCGTAGCCATGCGCCTCAAGCGCCCGCAGGACCTCTCGATGCTGGCCGGTTACGAAGAGCTGACCGATCCCGCAACCGGTTTCACCTTCACCTATCGCCGCCACTACAATCCGGGCAGCGGCAAACATCACATCAATTTGGAGATGCTTTTCGGCATGACCCAGGCGATCACGCTCAACCTCGCCCTCGCGACCAAACCGTAAACTCACCTTCAACTTTCGCTGCGCAAGGCTAGGTGCGCGGCGGCGGAGTTTCTCCGGGGCCCCCCAGTGGTCCCAAAAGAACCCGAAAGCCCGACCGCTAGCCCGGCCGGGCTTTCCTTTTGCACCCATGACACCTTTGAAACTCTCCCTTTGCATCATCACCGGCAACGTCGGCGGCCCCATGATGGGTCGCTTTCTCGACGACTTCTGGCAGCTTGCCGACGAAATCGTCGTCATCCGCGCCATCGGCCATCAGCTGCCGGATGAAACCCTCGCCATCGCCGCCGGGCGCGGCTGCATCACCGGCGACTACCTCAACGCCCCCAGGCATGCCGACTGGCCGCACGTCGATGACTTCGCCGCCGCACGCAATCAAGCGTGGAGCCTGGCCACCGGCGACTGGGTCATGTGGGCCGACACCGACGACCGCCTCACGCCTGCCGCCGCGCAGGCCATCCGTGCAACCCTTGAAACGCAAGGCGAGCGTTTCGACATGCTTATCACCCCCTACGCCGTGCCTGATGTCGGCCTGCTCGACAACCCCCGCGAGCGCGTGGTGAGACGCGGCATTGCCCGCTGGACGCAGCCTGTGCATGAGTGTCTCGAGCCCATTGATTCCAGCGTGACGTGGCGCACCGCAAGCTGCCCGGCTGGCGTCATCACGCACGATCCCGGCCCGCGGCCGCCGGCCGCGCGCAACGGCCGCAACCTCCGCATCATTGAGTCAATCCCGGCCGCCGAGCTTACCACCTCGCTGCGCTACCATCTGTATGCTGAGCTTTTTGCCATTGGTCGGAAAGCCGAGGGCGCACTTGCCGCCGAGCAGTTTCTGCTGTGGGCCGACGCTGGCCCGGTCGAGCGCTTCGAGTGCGCCCTTTCGCTGTCCATGGTCGTGGAGGATCCAGCCGACAAGGCGCAGTGGCTGCAGTTTGCCTGGCACGAGTGTCCGCACCGCCGCGAGCCACTGGTTCTGCTTTCCAATCTTGCCCTCAACGCCGACGACCCCACCCGCGCAGAGGCTTACCTGCGCGCCGCCGCCGGGCTGCCGCTTCCAGCGCCCGCGCCGTGGAATCTGCGCCGCAAGATGTGGGGCTGGCAATTTGTCCAGGAGCAGGCCCGCGTGCTCCGCACCCAAGGGCACTTTGCCAAAGCCGAAGCGCTCGAATCCAATCACTTTCACCGCCACGCGGGCCGCATCTCGCTGTTGCACGCCACCCGCGGCCGCGCGCAGCAGGCCATCGAGACGCGCGCCCTCTGGCTTGAGCGGGCAAAGGATCCGGACGCCATCGAGCACATCTTCGGCCTCGATCCCGACGACGCAGAGGGCCCCGCCCTCGGCGGCTTTCGCCACATCATCCAGGACACCGCCGCCGGCGGCCCCTGCGGAGCCTGGAACATCGCCGCCACCGTCGCCGCGGGCGATGTGTTCGTGCAGGTCTCCGACGACATGATCCCACCGCAGGGCTGGGACCGCGCCATCCTTGCCGCCCTTGCGGACACCACCGCGCCCGCCGTGCTGCGCGTCAGCGACGGCCACCGCACCGACGGCCTCATTGTCCTTGCCATCGTCAACCGCGCCTGGTGGCGGCAGGAAGGGCACCTCTTCCACCCGGCCTTCTTCAGCATGTTCTCCGACAACTGGCTGACCGAGCGCGCAGAAAAAGCCCGCGCAATTGTCGAGGCCCCGCACCTTGTCTTTGAGCACAGGCATGCCGCCTTTACCGGCGAGCCCATGCACCCCACCACCGCTGCAAGCAACAACTTAATGCATTACGCAACGGGGGCCAAGATCATTGCGCAGCTCCGCGCTGGCCGGGAGGTCTTCACCTGGCGCGACATCCCCGGCTGCGTGCTCGACGACTCGTCCTGGCGCGTGCACGCCGGCATCATCAACGCCGTGGAAAAGCCGCTGTGCGTCGAGGTTGGCGTCGCACAAGGCCGCGGCCTTGCCTGCCTGGCCACGCTCGCGGAATTCTGCGGAGGCCGCGCCATCGGCGTCGATTCCTTTGCCGGCACGCCGGGCGAATCCGCGCCTTACCCCGAGAACATGCTCGACTCGTGCCGCGTCTTTCTCGACCGCTGCTGGGTCACCCCTTCGCTCTGCCAGATGACCAGCCTGGCCGCCGCCGCTGCGCTGCCGTCCTCGCTCGACTACGTCTTCCTCGACGCCGCCCACGACTACGAGAGCATCCGCGACGACATCGCTGCCTGGTGGCCCAAGATCAAGCCCGGCGGCTGGCTTGCCGGCCACGACTACACCGACGCCGAGGGCGTCCGCCGTGCCGTCGATGCCGCTTTCCCGCACGCGGAAAAGCTCGGCACCTGCTGGCTTGTTCAGAAGCCCGTCGCATGACCCCTTTGCCCGCGGCATTTACCGCCCAGCCCCATCCTCCGTTGGAGTGCGGATTCCGGGGTCAACCGTCACCGCATTTCCGCGACCGGTGCGGGCAATTTCCTTTTTCATCCAATCCATGAACCCGCTCCTTTCCATCCTCATCCCCACCATCCCTGCCCGCCTCGAGCAGCTTGGCATCCTGCTCAACCGCCTCGGCCGGGATCCGCGCGTCGAAGTGCTGGCCTTTGCCGACAACCGCCGGCGCTCCGTGGGGGCCAAACGCCAGGGCCTGCTCGATCTCGCCCGCGGCGACTACGTCGCCTTTTGCGACGACGACGACTGGACCACCGAGGACTACCTCACCGAGCTGCTGCCCCGCTGCGCAAGCGGCCCCGACGTGGTCACCTTCGAGCAGCTGGCCATCATCAATGGCGTCGAGGGCCGCATCATCTTCGACGCCACCTGCCAGATCGATGAGCCCTGGCAGGCCGGTGGCACCGCGCGCCGCCGCCCCTGGCACGTCTGCGCCTGGCGCCGCAGCATCGCCGCGCAAGGCATCTTCACCGAGGTCAACTACGGCGAGGACCGCGCCTGGGTGGATCAGGTCGCGCCGCTGGCTCGCAACCACCTGCACATCCCGAAGGTGCTGCACCACTACCGGCACGACGCCACGCTCACCGCCGCCCCGGCACCGCTTTGACATGCGCCTCAAGCTGTTACCGAGGATTTCTCGGCAACTAGGCATTTTTTTGGGGAACATAGCGCGCGGGCGGTGGTTTTTTGAGGTTTCCATCGCCCGCGTTGCCCTTTGACACCCACCCCTGCCGTGACCACCGCCTCCCTTCCCATCGCTGTCCTGCTGGCTTTGGAGGAAAGCTGCGCGGCCCATCTGCGCACCATCCGCCAAGCCGTGCACGTCGCCCAGGCCGCCTGCCCGCATGAGTTCGACGACGTTCCGCCCGCCGACGCCGAAGATGTGCCGCATGTTGTCTGCCGCGCCTGCCGCATAATCCGTGCAAGTTTATGAGCCAATCCTCCGCTCTTTTTAGCCTCGGCCAGGCGTTTCTTGCCACCGAATTTCCCGCCACCATCAAGATTGGCATGCAAAGCTACGCCGCTGCCACCAGCGGCCTGCGCAGCGGCATAGAGCTGGCTGACTTTGGCGCTGTGGCGCAGCGCACCATCGCCTTTTGGATGCCGTCGTCCGCCCTGGCTGCTGCCGGCCAGCCGCTGCCCTCCGCCGGCGCCAACGTCGAGTGCACCGCCCCGGCCGCGCTGGCCGGCATCTACACGCTCGACGCCCCGGTCATTGATCCGACCGGCACCACCCTCACCCTGCGCTGCCTGGCGCCTGCCCAATGAGCGCCCGCCCCCAAGACCGCCTTCTGTCTGAGGCTTTCCGCCTGATCCTCGCCCGCGAGTTGCCCGTCGGCACCAATCTGCGCACCCAGCACGAGGACACGCCCCCGGCCGGCACGCCGCGCCCGCTGCCCATGATCGGCATCGTCGCCACCCGCACCGGCGAAGACTACGCGCTGAGCGATGCCAACCGCCGACCTGCCGACGTCATAGAGCTGCGCTTTGAGTGCCGCGCAGACGCCGACGCGCCCGGCAGCGGGCAGGCCCTCGAGACTCTGGCCGAATTGGTCAAGACCGCCATCGCCTCCTCGACCGCCAACGATTTCACCGGCTGGGACGTGGTCGACAACTTTGAGTGGACCGGCAACGAGCGCGGCTTTGATGAGGGCACGCGCATCATCAGCCTGCTCGCCACCTGCTTTGTCGTCCGCACCGTTTGACAGCTTGGCCACGTCATGCCCGCCGAATCTTCCGCCCCGCACCCCGAAGTCGCCGGCCTTGCTGCTCGCCAGGCCCAGCTTGCCGCCAAGCTCAAAGCCCCGGGCCTGAGTGCTGAATCTAAAATCCGCACGGAGCTTTACCTCAGCCAAGTCATTGCCCGCCTTGCCGAAATTTCCAAGTAACCTTTTCACTACACACCATGGGAGCCACTCTTAAAAATCTAGCCAACTCGCAACTCAACATTGAAAACGCGGAAACCGGCGTCGAAGTCCAAAGCTTTGAGGTCACCTACAAGCCCGAATACAAGGTGCCCTTTACTAACTACCAAGGCCAGACCACCGGCTTTGGCGTGACCGACAAGATGAGCATTGAAATCAGCATCGACGCCAACGTCAAAGGCACCACCGGATTGATGGCCGCTACAACCACGACAGCGCTGGTCCTGGCTAACGACACCACCACTTTCCAAGCCACTCAAGGCGGCATCTACATGGACGAGGTAACCGAAACTCAAAAGCCCCGCGAATGGCGCGCCATTTCCATGAAACTCAGTGCAAATCCCGAGTGCGCGTAAAACCGCAGCGCTAACCACCCACACCGGAGCGGGCACCGGAGAAACCGCCACAGACCATGCAGACTACCCAAGCCCTTCACTTTGAGACCGGCAATTGCGCGCAGGCTTTCGCCCTGGCGCTCGCTGGATTTCCGCTCCTTGCTCTCCGCAACGAGTATTCGCCCGAGCAATTGACCAAGCTTGGCTGCACCGCCCGCGAAGCGTGGCAGAAAAGCCAGCCCGGCAGCGTCACCTACGCTTTTGCCCGCTCGGATGAACTGCTCGCCGCCATTGCCGCCTGGGACGAGGAGTGCGCCATCTTGCGCGCCAAAGGAGATCCGACCGACGTCCCGGTTTCACAGCTCGACGTCATTCGCATCGCCGCCTGCGTGCTTGCTCAGCGCAGCCGCTGGGCCGCCATGTGGCAACAGGTCACCCCGTCGCTCATCGTGCAGCACAGCGGCGCGCCCACCGACCGCACCCTGGCCGACGGCCGCACCACCACCACCTTCCCCGGCTTCACCCGCATCAGCATCAACGCCGAGCCCGCCGACCTCGCCTTGCTGGACAAACACCGCTAACTATGGATCCCACTGACTTTCTTGCCACCGAACCCACCGCCGCTGCCGTGGCTTTTGAGCGAGCCGCCGCGCTTGCCTGGCGCAATCAACCGCTGGCCGCTTTTAGCGGGCGCCGCCTGATCGCCGCTCAAGCGTGCGGCCTGCGCATCTTTAAACTTGCCGCCGCAGAGGGCGAAAGCCTTGGCGCTTACGACGGCATTTTCTGGGATGCTGTCATTACGATCTACCTTTGCCTCGGTCCGGTCTCCGACACCCTGCTTGCCGTGCGTCGTCCCGAGCTGGTCGCAGAAAAGGCGCTTGTGTGGGCAGAAAAACAGCGGCTTTCCCCGGCCTCGCCCGACTTTGCTGAGCTGCTCGCGCTTTTTGGGCGCATCATGGAAGACATCATGGCCAGCTCCACCGAGCCCGTCGCTACAGGCAACGAAGAATCAGAAAAAAAAACCACGCCGACTGCCTCCATTGGCTTGTCGAGCTTGCCGTCCAGGTCCGCCACGTCGCCGGCGGCACCGCACCCGACATCCTGATGAACTGGCCCCTGGCCGAATGTTTGCAGTATCGCACCGCCTACTGGCTCATCGAGGGCCGCGAAGTGCGCTTCAGCAACTCGACCTCGAGCGCCCAATCCTTTGCTGCACTTGCTGGATGAACGTCCGCGTTGACACCTCCGCTTTCAATTCAATGTGTAAAAACCTTGGACGCATGACCGGCGCAAGTTTTGAAAACGCGGTGGAATTTGAAACGGCCAAAATTCTGGAAAAAACTGCTTCGTCAACGATTGCGGCAAATGTGGCCAAAATCCAACGCACGGTAAGCCGCACCAAAATTTCTGCGGCTGATCGCGTGCGTGTGCTTGCCGCAAAACGTGGCGCCCGCGGCTTGGCCAAGCAAAGCTGGTTTCAAATCGGCCAACTTATCGGCAAAGTCGTGCGCGTTCCATCCTTTGTTCCCAAGGCCAAACCGTCGGACGGTAAAATTCGTCCTGATGCGGTCTCTGTTGCTGTTGTTCGCACCCTTGGCCGTTTTGGCATCCGCATTGCCAATTTTCTGCCCACGGTCACCAACTCCTACGTTGGCGGCGCCCGCGCGCTAAATCGAGCGATTGCCGGCCGCGTCAAGTATTTCACCATGAGTTTAAAAAAAGGCGTCTTTACCTCTGCCGCGCAAATTGCCCGCCGTTACCCTGGCGTGCGCACCACCTGACATGGCTGCCAACACCATCACCGCTAGTTTTGGGCTCGACGTCAACCCGCTGCGCACCGCAGCAAACAAGGCGGCAGCCATCGGACGCAACATTGGCCAGACCTTTGCCAAGCTGCGCGGCCCGCTGGCCGGCCTTGCCGTGGCGCTTGGTGCAGCCTTTGGCGCGCGCGCCTTTACCGACGGCATCAAAGGAGCCTTTGACCTTGGCGGTGCCATGCAGGATTTGACCGATCAAACCGGCGTTGCCGTTCGCGAAGCGTTTATTTTGCGCAGCCAACTTGCCGACAGCGGCCTGGCCGCCGAGGATTTTGGCGGGGTCATCAACAAGATGCAGAAAACGCTGGGTTCTGACGCGGGCCGCCAGGCTATTGCCGACCTCGGGTTAAGCTTTCAAGATCTTAAAAACGAAGCGCCTGACGTGCAGTTTGTGTCGATTGGCAAAGCCATTGCAAAAATCTCTAATCCCGCAGGGCGCGCACAGGCCGCCATGGAACTTTTTGGGAAAAGTGGCGGCAAAATGCTTGCCCTTTTTGCCGATCCGGATTTTGGCAAAGGTTCGGAAGCGTTGCAAAAGCAAGCCACGATTTTAGCTAAAAACGCCGGAACTTTTGACCAGATCAGCGACCGACTCGGCCGCGCTGGCAACATTCTCCGCGGCTTTTTCCTTGGCGTTGCCGACCGCGTTTCAGCCACCCTTTTGCCGTTGCTCGATCGACTCGAACAGATCGATCTCACCGGCATTGGCCAGCGGTTTGGAGACGGCATGACCCTTGCCGTCAAAGCTATCCAAGGAGGATTTTCCGATCCCGCGGCACTCTTTGGCGCAGCCGTGGACTTTCTGCGTGCAGGTCTGCTTGGCGCCGGCAACCTGTTCATTGCGGCCATCCGTTTTGTGGGCAACCTTTTGTCTGCGGACACTTTTCTTGCTTCGCTAGTGCAGGGCTTTTTGGGGTTGGAATTCATCATCACGGGCACGCTGATTCGCGCTTTTGAAGGACCGCTTAAGTTTTTTCGCGATGGGTTGACGTTTGTCGTCGAGGCGGCACTTGCTCTTTTTGAGGATGTGCAAGACAAACTCACGCCAGGCGGAAGCGCTGCAGGCAACGAAAAAAGGGCGCGCAATGATGATTACCTAAATCAACGCGCAGCAATGCAACGCAAACTCACCGCCAGCGGTGACGCCGACATTTACGGAAATCCAACTACGGAAAAGGGACGCCGTGAAACCACTCGTTTTGAAAAATCCAAGCCGACCAGCACATTTGGCGAAGGCCGCAGTTTTGCCGAAATTCAAAAAGCCAACGCCGGAGAAAAATTGACGGTTTTCGGTATGAATTCCGAAGCATTGGTCACCAAAGGCACGGCCTTGCTCAACGGAGGCATCAAAGACCTTTTTACCGCAGCCGCTGAGGCTTTCAAAAAGACCGGCGTCGAGGACGTGCTTGGCGCAAAGGGAGCGCTGGCGGACGCTGTTGCCAAAGCCAAAGCTCTTGCCGGAAAAGATGGGTTTCGTTCAAGCGGGTTTGATGTTGCTCCTGATGCCCCTGCAAAAAAACTTTTTGCGGGCACCAATTTGCTGACTGGTGAGGAACTTTTTTCCGCTGGAGTTTTTAACGGCAAAGGCGCAGGCCCTGCAACCGGTCTTAAAACCGGCGGGCTAAACAAGGGCGGACTCAACAAAGCCTTTGGGCTCGGTAAGCCCGCAACCCAAAAGCTTACTCTGGAACAACAGCAAGCTGAAGACACCGCGGAAATTAAAACCATTATGAGAGACGTATGGAAACGCCCATGATCGCTACCTTTTTGCCATGAGCGTCGTTTTTAAATCCAACTGCGCCTGGCGCTTTGTTTCGAGCCGCCGTTCCGGCAAAGCCAAAGGATTGCCTGCCCGCACAGACACCTGGCACGGCCGATACGATGAACTCGACACTTTTTTAAGCAGCTATCCGGTTGGTGCGGCATACGCGGGCGGCTACATTGTCGACCGCGATGTCCGAGACGCCGCGCCCAAAAGCGAGGTCGATCTTGTGCTGGCGATGCCCCCAGACTTCAATGATTACTCTGCGGCGCCGTCCGTAGCCAATAAAGTGTTTCAAAAAAGCGGCACCGTGACCGATGCCGCTCACACTCTTTTTCCCGACCAACCGTACCCAACCTCGATTGAAGCAACACGCACAATTTCTGCCCGAGTGCATGCCACGACCTACCGTTATTTTTCCCCTAATCTTCCGCTCGCCGCGCGGTTTTCCGCAGAGGTCACAGGGCAAAATCCAAGGATCCTTTCGGACCAAATTGTTGTCACGGCCAAAGACGGCGCCGGTAAAGACACCCCCCTGACCTACAGCAGCTACGCCAGCGCGCCGGCCAACGTGCGCTCTGCCATCGACATCGAGATCGTCGCCAGCGTCGAATCCTCGCAAGGCACACCAATCGACGGCACGCCGTGGTATGAGTGCCAGGATGAAGTCATCCGCGGATACGAAGCATGAAAGCGCTGCCCGATATTCCGCCAGGGCCCGAACCGTGGAAACGGTTTTCCGCCGGTGTGCTCGAGGCTCTCCGCGCCCGCACCCCGCTGCGCAGCCCGACCTGCGAAATCGACGAAAACGTCGACGGGTTCATGCCGCTCCCGCGCCTGCCATTCAACGAAATTATTTCTCCGATCTTCGCCACGACTTGGAACGTCACGGTCGGACCGCAAAGCTACGAGGTGCTGTTGCTTCCCACGCCCGGCGTCGCAGATCACACCCCGATCGCCATCGATCACGGCAGCGGGCACGACTCTCATCTGATTTTTTCGCAGCAATTCGTAGAAAACGAAATTGTGACCGTCCGCGTGTATAACCCGTCGATCTACAGCTCCTACGGCATAAGCGGCAAAATCAGCGTGCGCATGATTCGAAGGTAGCCCGCTCTTTGACAGCGGCCCGCCGATAAGCATGCGCTTCTTTCTTTTGCCGTGAAACTTTTTCTTAACCGCCAACGCCAGCGCAACGTCTTCGGGCTAAACAACCCCGCCGACGTCACGCTGAGCGAAATCAAGCGCGGCGACAACGCCCCCTTCGACTGCGTGGTCTGCGACGATTTTGGCGACGCTGTCGAGCTCGATGCGACGCTGGTCCTTTCCGATTTCCGCATCACCGCAAAAGTGCCGGAAGCCCTGGGCGCGGAGACTTTCATCATTGGCACGACAACCTACGTCAAGACCGGCACAGGCAGCGCCACGGTCTACACGCTCACGCCAAGCACCAACACCACCGCGCTCAACGACCTCTTCCCGATTGGCGGCACGCAGGCCACGCCGGCCGATGCCACGGCCCGGCTGGCGCTAACCGGCCTGCTGGTCAACGCCGTGGTCCGCCAGGTGGACACCGGCGACTATTACATGCTGACCAACGCCGCCGCGCCGTCGAGCTCGGCCAGCTGGACGCTCAACGAGGCCCGCGAGGATTACGTGGATCTGGCCGCCGAGGTGGAATACGTGCTCGACGGCAAACAAACTAGCTATCCGACCTTTACCCTGCGGATTTGGGACGATGTGAGCAAGGGCAACGAGGGCACCGTCAGCGACGGCCTGCCTGCCTACCCATCGCAGGGCATGACCCTGACGGCCTTTATCAGCAGTTTTTTTTGATGTTTTCCAACTAACTAGCCATGACCAACACCTGCCCCTTTACCCAAACGATCCAGAGCGTCGGCCTGATCATCCCGCACATTGTTGCCGCGCATAGCGTGGGAGCCAACACCAGTGTCAGCACCCTCGCCAGCGGCTTTGTGGTTCCCGGTGTGCAATGCTCGCCCGTCCTTGTGGGCGCCAGCACCGCCTACACCACGACCAGCGGATCCGCGGTCATCACCATCGCCAGCACCACCAACGCCGCCACGGGCATGCAGCTTCTTGGCCAGGGCATCGGCGCGGCCGTGACCATCTCCTCGATCTCCGCCGGCGTGAGCCTGACCATGAGCGCCTCGACCGGGATGACCACTGGCACCAACACCGGCCAGATCATCGGCATCCCCGCCAATGGCACCAACGCCAACGCCTTTGGCGGCCCGCAGCTGCTTTGCACCGCTGGCACCGATGGCAGCATCCTCAAGGCGCTGCGCATTGCCAGCACCGACACCGCCGCGGCTAACGTCGCCATTTGGCAGCAGCCAGGCGGCACCGGCCTGCTTTCGCTCCTTGGCGTGGTCAATGTGCCCATCACCGCTGGCTTCAGCTCCACCGGCGTGGTCGCGCCCGTGGACGTTCTGGGCAACGCCTACCTCACCGGCCTGACTACCGATCAGACTGGTCGCCCGGTGCTGCCACTTGCCGCCAGCACCAAAATCTATGTCAGCCTGCTCGCTACGCTGACCAACTACAAAGCGCTTCACATCACTGGCACTTTGGAAAATTTCTAAATGAACCCCGGCCTGCTTAACGGACTGGCAAGTCAGCCGCTGCGGACGCGGTTGAAAAACTTTGTTCTTGTGACGTTTGACGCCTCTGCTGGCAACGTCAAAATGCCGCCTGGCACCACAGCTTATGTTACCAAATCCGGGCCCTCAATCTCCACAGACCGCATTGTTACGCTACCACCGGCCAACAGCTACGCGGCCGGGCAGAGAGTCATTATTGCGGATGCGGGTGCTAATCTGGACGACATTTTTGGCACGCTTGAAGTAGTGTGCGCCAGCGGCAACTTTTTTAACCTTTCAGCAAACTACATCATTTTTAGGCCGCTTGGCTACATTGAGTTTGTATCCGACGGCTTGGCAACGTGGAGCCTGGTCTCTAGTTCGCTGGATGTCATTGACCAGCTCGGAGGCATTAAGCTGCAGCAATCGTTGATTTTGCTGGCTGGAAGCACCGCTCCCAATCAGGGCGCCGTGTGGTCGGGCATTGGCGGCACGGAACTGGTCACCGCCGCAGCCGTGGAAGCGGAAATTGAGCGCAGGTATCTTTTCGCCTCAAATGCCAGCAATGTCACAGTGCTTAACAACTCGACCACATTGACCGACGTCACCGGCCTTTCATTGACCCTGGAAGCCGGAAAGACTTACGAAATTGAACTTCTGGCGTCGTATGCCCAGCCCAGCAACACCGCGGGCAATAAGTTTCGGCTGGCTTACACCGGCTCCGCCAGCTCGGGCATTGACGGCGTTTTCTATCGCGACAATACCGGAGCTCTTACTTCTTTTGCCGTGGCCCTGATGGGCACCTATTCTTCGGGCACGTCGCAAGCAGCCAATGCGTCTTTGCTGTTGAAAACCACACTTAAAACTACAACCAGCGGAACCCTGACGTTTCAAAGCGCGCAGGTTACCGCTGAGGCTTCAAACCACGTTGTGCGCGCAAATTCTTCACTCAGCGCACGCACTGCTGCTTGAATATGACTTTCAACACAATCCACTTTACCAAGCAGCAAGCCCACCTGGTTCGCCGCGCGGGCTTGGTAAGCGCACCGATTGAATCGATTCGACGAGACAGCTTGCCGAGTGATCAACAGGCAAATTGGGACACCGCCATTGGCGCGCTCCCCGGCCTGCTTAATCCTGACGAAACCGTCGAGGGCGTCTTTGTCGAAACCGCACCCCAGGCCGAAATTGCGTGGGACAAAAACGACAAGCCCACCGCCTACTGCGACACGTTGCACGTCATTGTGTGCGCGCGCATGGCCAACGGTGGCCGCCGCCGCATTGTGCTGAACACGCAGGAATTTACCAGCACCCCTGCGCGCGCCGCGCTGCTGGCGCTGTGGGCACATCTTTCATGAGTGAATCCGAACAGCTTGAGCGCTCCGAAATTCGCCGCTTAAAATTCGACGGCACAATCAATCTTGGGCACGTCCTGACAGCAGGATCAATGCTGCTCGGCGGTTTTTTGGTATGGTCGCAAAGCATGGTCGTTCAAGCCAAGCAGGACGTCAGGATCAACGTCGTCGAGCAATCCGTAATTGAGCAGCGCGCCGCATTGAGGCAGCTGGCCGACACCCAGCAAATCGCCATGCGCAATTCAGACCGGCTGAGCACCGCGATCGAATACCTCAGCCAGCGCCCTAAGCAATAACCTCTGCGCACGCCGCCTTGCGGCTTTTGACACCGCTCCTGTCGACATGACCAACTGGCGCACCTCCACCTTCGGCACGCTGACCCTGCTGGCCGCGTTCTTCACGCAATTTCCCGAGCTGCTCGAATCCCTGCTCGATCCGACGCTGGGAAAAAAGATTGCCGCGGCGTGCGCGCTTTTCACCGGCTTCCTGACTTTTTCCAACGCCAAGGATCGCCAGGTCTCTGGCAACGGCACCTTCGCGGCACCGACCATCGTCAATGATGGCTCGGCCAATGGCACTTTTTTGCTGCTCGTCGCCGCCGGCGTCGGCCTCACCGCCTCCGCCTGCTCTGCGCTCGACCGCTACGACCGCAGCTACGGCCTGCAGTATGAGGACGCCACTGGCCGCCGCATCGGCGGCACCGTGAAACTCGCCCCGCGCGCCGGCCTGGCCAAATAACCCGAGGCAGCGATGAAATACCTGGCTTTTTTTGCCCTCGCCCTGCTCGGCATTACCACGCTGACCGCCGCCTGGGTCAAAAAAGGCTGAGGGAATGCAGATTGGCAACGATTGGCTCGAGGGCGTGCGCCGTCGCGAAATCGCCGGCGGCTTGCCGATGACCATCCGCCGCTGCCTGGTCATCCACTTTACCGCCGGAGCCACTGGCGCTTCGAGCATCGACTTCTGGAAAACGCCTGCCGCCAAAGGGGCCAGCGCGCACCTCGTCATCGAGCGCGACGGCACCATCATCCAGTGCCGCCCGTTCAGTCGCACCTGCGGCCACGCCGGCGTCTCCCGCTGGCGCGATCCGCGCACCGGCACGCGCTACGGAGGGGCCAACGCCTACAGCATCGGCATCGAGCTGGCCAACGCTGGCGATTCCGCCCACGCGCTGTCCTGGGCGCGCCAGCAGGTCGGCTTTGCCAGCCTCGGCGCCGCGCACAGCCATGGCGGCCCCGTGCAGGAATGGGAAGCCTTCCCAGCCGCGCAGCTGGCCGCGTGCACCGCGGTGGCCCAAGTGCTGGTCGCGCGTTACCAGCTCGACGACATCACCGGCCACGACTGCATCGCCCCGGAGCGAAAAAACGATCCCGGCCCTGCCTTCCCCATGGCCGATCTGCGCGCAGCCTGCGGGTTTACCGGGCTGCCGGCAGTGCATCGCGCCTAGGGTCTTCCATGATTTTTGACCGGAAACGCCGGTCCGTGTAACTTTGCCCTTGCGCTTGTGTGATTTGTTCATACTAATTCACATCAGGTATGAAACAACGGAATTCCCGCAAAGACATTCAGCAAATTACGAAATTTGAGCCCGTGGTCAAAACGACCATCAGCCTGCCTGCAAAATTGCACCGCCTGGGCAAAGCGGCCGCCGATCGCGACGGCCGCAGTTTCTCCAATTTCATCGCCCGGCTCATCGAGGCCGACAAAACCGCGGAAGGCGACCTTGCGTGAGGTGCCCCGCGCTGCCGCGGCCTTTGCCAAATTCACAACCCAACCCAATGACCCCAATGCTCAAATACATCCCCAAAACCCAATGGCAGCTTGATCGCGAGCGCGAATACCAGGACCAGCGCCGCTGTCTGTGGCTGGCGCTGGTGGCAATCAGCACCACGCTGTTGCTTGTTGCCCAAGTGTTCTTTTCACTGCTCTCATCAAAATGATTGAGCGCGCGCAATCTTTTGAAATCACGCTGAGTGGCCACTCGCGCGGCACCGGGAGCTTTTGCGATGTGCGCGTTGCGCTGCTGGCTTGGGAGCTGCGCCGCGGCTACCGCGACGAAAGCGGCATGGTTCTGCGGCATCCGTGGAATTCCCTGGCGTCGACGGAAGTCGCAGAAATTGCGCAAAAAACGCGCCAGCGGAGGGCCCGCGCATGATCTGCAAAAACAAAAAATTCCCGCGGCGCGTGGCTTTGAAAAAGCGATGGACGCGGTGTGCGGATGATTTGCCCGACTCGGATATAACCGTGATGATTTACCACCCGGACGAGGACGAGCCGGTGTGGCTGGGATATCTTGACGGGGAAACGTGGCGCACGGCCGAAGGAGTGCGCGTAGCGGTGACGCACTGGATGCCGATCCCGGAGCCCCCACGCAAAAAAAGAGGAGCGAAGTGATCGCGCGCTTTGAGGAGCTGATGGAGACGGTGCGCGTGCTGGCGGTGCCGGCGTCGGACGCATGGATGGCGGAGGTGCCCGCGTTTGGATTAAATCTCTGGGCGATCGCGGCGGAGCGCGAGGATGCAGAGCTGGCGTTGCGCCAGGTGGTGTGGCGCTGGCTGGGCGGCGTCAATGGAGCTCCGGTGGATCCTGTGCGGGCCCGCCGGGGATTTAGCGCGCTGCTGGCAGCGATTGCGACGGAAAACGTAAACGCATGAACCGTTCCGCGCGCAATGACAGCGAGGCCCAATACTTGGCTGCTTATGCGGGGCTGTCGGCAAAGGATCGCGCGCTGCTGGCGCGCGCCGGCCTCGATACTCCAATGCTCGACGCTCCGGTTAACACGGCGCAGCAACCGACGCAAAAGATGCGCGACGACGCGGTGTATGGGATCACCGCGGCGGTGCTGCCAGAGTCGCCCGAGGAGGTGCTCTGCGAACTGGCCGGCATCAGCCTTGTCCAGGCCGAAAAGGTGATGACCTGGCACCGGGCGCAGGTGGAGGAGGAGATCACGACGGAGATCAGCGGGCTGCTTTGCCGCATCATGATGTATCTGATCCGGCCCGGCATCGAACCGCGCCTGGCGCATTGGGGAATGATTTTCGCCGCCGGGCTCGACGGGCTGGTCACCGGGGGCAGGACCCAGAGCGACATCGCGCGGGCCTGCGGAGTGCAGCGATCAAAGCTTAATTGGTATGTGAGCCAGTGGCGGGACGTGCTTGGCTTTGCCGTGCTGAAATGGTGCCGCAGCGAATCGGCCAGGGCCAGCTACGCCGCGCGCGCCACGGCTGTGCACGCGCGCCGGCACGGGGTGCGGCTGGATGCCGTGGGGGAGTAACAGATGTCAGTGCAGTAAACCCAAAAAAAACAAAAAAAACCCATAAAAATGAAAAGTCTCAAAACAACCTGGACGGGCATCCGTCCGCTCATCATGTCGAATCCGCAGACCGTGGAGATCGCCAATCCGTTCGCCGTGAACAGCCGCCGCATCAACAGCCTGCTAAAAGCGGCCCGCAAAAAGGGCGACGAAAACCGCATGTCGGAGCTGGCCGACGAGCAAAAGCGCGGCGACTGGGAGGCGAGCGCCTACTGGGACGCCAAGGAAAAGAAGTTTTACATTCCGGACACCTGCTTGATCGCCTGCATCCGCAATGGTGCGGCGGCCGCCAAGAAGGGAAAGGACATTGACCGGGCGGTCATCATTACCGAGGACCGGGCTGACCTGGTCACGGAGATCAAGCACAACAGCCTCGATGCCTACTACGATGACGAAATCTTCCGGCTGGAGTGCCCGGCCAAGGTGCCGCCCAAAACCGGTGCGCTGATCTGGAAGGTGCGGGCGATGGTGCCGACGGGATGGAAACTGACATTCAACATCGAATTCGATGAGAACATCGTCGCGGAGAAATCTCTGCGCGAAGCTCTTGAGCTGGCGGGCCGGCTGAGTGGCATCGGCGGATGGCGCCCGAAGTTCGGACGTTTCCTCGTTTCCTAAAGGCCAGGCGAAGCCAAGTTATGCTTACCCATGCACGGCAGACCAAGGCGGGGCGTGTCCCTGCTCGGCTCGGACGGGCAGTGTCCACACACCGCGCTCCTGAGGGAGCGCGGCAGTGGGCTCAGCGCGGAGCGGCAGTGCAGTGCCATGCTTGCAGCGGCAGGGCTTGGCGCGGCGCGGCTTGGCCTAGCAAACACACAGCGGCCTACGGGCCGTTGCAGTTTGCTTGGCCTGGAACGGCAAGGCACGGCGAGGCGAGGCGCGGCGAGGCGAGGCCCAGCAAACACACAGCGGCCTACGGGCCGTTGCAGTTTGCGCGGCAGAGCGGGGCCCAGCGTGTCATAGCGGGGCAGGGCATGGCAAACACACAGCGGCTCCCGGGCCGTTGCAGTTTGCTCAAATCTGATCGGAATGGCTTTGCGTGGCTATGCTGCGCTGGGCGAGGCACAATCATCCGGCTAATCACCGGACAGCTTTATGAAAAACGAACCTAACGAACCAATCGAAGCCGCGGTGGAAATCACCAAGGATGACTGTTACCCCGCCCTGTGGGTGCGCCTGTTCGATGAGATGATCGAGAACGGGATTACCTTTGGGACGCAATACGCCATCGGCTACCTCGAAGAAAGGCTGGCACTGAAGGCTGACTCGATGGCCTTTGGTGTAGCCATCGCCGCGATCAATGATGAGCTGGGGGCTAGTGGGCTCTATCTCTCGGCCAGGGATCAGAGCGGGCGGGGCTACATCGTGCTCGTGGAGGATGGCGCGGAAATGATCGCGCGGGCGCGGGTGCGACGGAGCTTCCGCGAGATGCACCGTGCCCAGGCGCTTTTTGGAGGTATCGCGCGCAACCCCGACGCGAAGATTTCTCAACAGACGCGTGAGCGGCTGCTGAAATGCGAGGAAAAGGCCGCATTTCGACTGGCACTGATGCGCGCGCCGATGAAGGCGATCAACACTTCAACCACGATCAAAAACACCAACTTACCAACCACCCCGACCAATGCACCCGAATAACACGTTATCCATCCCCAGCGGAGTCCAGTTTTTCAAAAAGGAAATGCACATCCCCGATGGGCTGCTTTTCGAGGCTTGGTATGACCTCGGGCGCTACCTCTCGGAGATGCGGAGATCGGTGAACTTCTGGCAGACTAAGCATGTGCGCTATGGTCGCGCGGCCTATGGAGAGGAGCGGACGGCGGAGGCGCTGCTGCAGATGGACTTTGAGTTTGCGGATGTAAAGGCAATGGATGCGCTGCTTAAGCTCGACGGGGTGCCGCACGCTGCGCTGAGCGTGGAGCATCACTTTGTGGCGGCGCGGGCCGATGTGCCGCCGGAGCAGCGCGAGATGTGGCTGGAGACGGCGGAGCGGGAGAAGCTGACGCCGTCGGAGCTGCGGGCGAGCATGATCAAAGGCGTGGTCACGCGTGCCGAGGTAGGGGGAGGCCGGGAGAGCGGGGTCGGCAGCCCGCACGCGGTGCGGCAGCAGTTTGAATTCTGGATGCGTGAGATCGAGGGGCGGTGGGAGACGCTGCCGGTGGAGCAGATGGAGGCCCTGCATGCGATGCTGCGCCCGATCGGCGAGTTTGTCCTGCGCCTCGAGCAAAAGATCATTGCGGCAGAGGAGGTGCGCGCGCGGTTTAATACGCCGGCGCGCGTGCTGGAAAAGATCCGGGGGCACTTTGATATTGGGGCCGCGGTAAACGTGGGAGAAATCCAGAACAAACTGCGAGTGCATTACGCGGTGGCGTGCCAGGCATTGGACGCCCTGGTGGATTCTGGCGAAGTGGTGGGCGGGGTCATGGTTGGCTAACTGCGCCCATGCACACTGGAAACGAAATGCGGCCTCGGTCGCGGGGTGGCTTGGCGTCTGGCGCAAGGAGGCTGGGTGAGTGAAGCCGATCGCCGCAGCATCGCCGAGGTGCTGCTGGGAGAGTTGCTGGGGCAGCGGATCGCGCTGGAAACGGGCGGCTTTTGCGCGTGCCCTGGCGTGGGCATGCACACCAAGGGCAATGGCAAGCGGGACTTTCGCGTGGTGCTGGATGGCGCGCCGACCGGCTACTGTTTCCACGGGTCGTGCTCAGCGTCGGTCGAGAGCTTCAACAAGGAGCTGCGTCGGCGGATCTGGTTTGCCGAGAATGGCCGGGAGGCGCGGGCGCCGCGGCACCATTGGGGCGCGGAGGTGGCGGCTGAACCCAAGGCGGAGGCTCGGCCAAATCGGCCGCCCCTGGATCATGCGCAGATTGATGCGTTTACCCGCGGCTGCCCGGAGATCGCGGAGGCTTGGGTCGCGCGCCGGAGTGCGGTGGAGATCGTGGGGCTGAGCAGTCTGGATTTTCTCAATGCGCTTTACCGGGAGGATGAGCGGGTGCTGGTTTTCACGGATCAGCGCAGCCAGGGGGATTTCATCGTCTGGAAAAAGCCTGCGGAGCTTGGCGCGCAGGCTGTGGTGACGGGCTATCGGCTGAGCCAGCAGCGCGGGGTCAAGGCGGTGGAGTCGAGGCTGCCGGCGGGCGGGCCGGAAGGGGTGTGGTTTCTGACCCAGCCGGTGAGCGGGCAATGGATCGTGCGCAGCGATGCGACTTACCCGCCGGCGGGAGGGCGGGAGGTTTCGGCGAAATACACGCGGCGGTCGCAGGGGAACGTGGCGGCGTGGCGCTACTTTGTGCTCGAGAGCGATGAGCTGCCCGCTGAGGTGTGGCTGCGGGTGCTGGCCCATCTGCCTCTGCCGATCGCGGCGATCTACACGAGCGGCAAGCGCTCGATTCACGCGCTGGTCCGCTATGAGGTGGCAAGCAAGGCGGAGTGGGACGCGGTGAAAAAGACTCTCTTGCAGATCGTCGCGCCACTCGGTGCGGACCCCGCGGCTTTGACCGCGGTGCGCCTTTCCCGGCTGCCTGGCTGCACGCGCGCCGGCGAGATGCAGCGGCTGCTTTATCTCTGCCCCAAACCCAACCCCACTGCCCTCCGGATGCTGCCGGAGTTGCGTCCCTGATTGCCCATGAATCCTTCTGCTTCTGCTGCGGTGCCTTTGCACGTCCTCGAACAACTCCGCGGTGCTGCGGACGCCATGGGCATCGATCTCCCAGGAAGCGCGCAGTATGCGCCGACCATCGATGTGGCGATGCCAATCCGCGCCCTGGCGTTCGAGATGGGCCGGCTGCTCTCGAAGCGCGATATTTTTGTGAAAGCGGGAGAAGTGGGGACGGTGCACGCAGAAACCGGCGAATGGAAACGGATGTCCGCCCGGCGGTTCCCTGGGTTCTGTGAGGAGTTCTGCGCGTTTCGGTCGTCGGGTGGTCGGCGACTGCGGGACTCGCTGGCGGTGGAGGATGCCGCGCAGCTGCTGGAGATGGACATGTTTTTGGAGGCGTTGCGACCGCTGGATGGGATCCACACGATGCGGCTGCCGGTGCGGCGTGGCAGCGCGTGGGACATTGAATGGCTGCCGGAAGGCTACGATGCGCCGAGCCGCATCTACACGGTGGATCGGCTAAAGTATGCGATGGACTGGACGCTGGAAAAGGCCTGCGCCTTTCTCGATGCGCACGGCGAAAGCTACCCATGGAGCTGGCCGACGGAGGAGCGGGATCGCCTGGCGGCCAACCGGAGCTGGAGCGTGCAGGTGGCGACGATGATCGGGGTTTATTGCCGAGCGCTTTTCCCGCAGGGCACGCCGAAGCCGATGACGACGGTGATCGGGAATCAGCCAGGCACGGGGAAGAGCACGCTGGTGGCGATGGCTTTGATGCCGGTCTATGGTCACGCCAGCGCGGGCAAGACGCCGAAGGACGAGACTGAGATGGACAAGGAGCTGGAGACGCAGGCGCGGACGATGGCGCCCTACTTGTTCCTCGATGACATCGGCGGCGGGCTTTTTAGCGGGCCGCTGAATCGGTTTATCACGGCGTCCTCGCATGCCGGGCGCTGCATGGGTGGGAACAGTGAGATTTTTCGGATGCCAAACGTGACGCAGGTGTTCTCGACGGGCAACGACATCAAGGTGAGCGCGGACTTGATGCGGCGGAGCCTGGCGATCGAGCTGCATCTCGCCACGGATGTGAGGTCGAGGACTTATACGCGCACGATCACGCCGATGTATCTGAGCAAGGATGAGACGCGGCAGGGTTTTCTGTCGGCGTTTGCTGCGCTGGTGAGAAATGCGGTGGAATCGCGCGCAGAAGTGCGGGCCGGCGGCGGCGTGCCTGGGGACGTGAAGGGCATGGAGAGCTTTGAAGATTACACGGCGACGGTCTCGGAGATCGTGCAGCGCGCTGGCTACGCGGACCCGCTGGAGCCGCCTGAGCTGGCCGGCGGCGGTGCGGAGGATGAAGACGAGATGCGTGAGCTGCTGATCAAGTTGGCGAGTGAGACGGCGGTGGATACGGATTTCGATCGGCAGGAGATGGTGGAGGCTGCGCGCCGGCTGGGGCTGCTAGAAGGGCTGGTCGGGCTGGTGGGGGACAAGGACCTGGACAGCAGTGCGATGAAGAGGTGGGGCCGCCAGCTGCAACGGTGGCGCGGGCGGGAGCTGGTGGATGAGACGGGGCGCAGGTTTCGGTTCTCGCACCGGAAGCAGCGGCGGGTGGCGAAGTATCCGCTGAAGTTCATCGCGTAAGGGCGCGCAGATCGGAGGCAACAGGCGCGCTTCGATCTGCGCAGCCGGCGGACGAAGCGTGTGTTTGCGCTCGGCTGCACTCGGCTCGTCGACGGCACCGACTCGCCACAGACTCGCCACCGCCGCTCCATCCGCGCGCAATCCCGTCAACCCAAGCGCCGATTTTGCTCCTTTGATTGAATCAAAGTGCAAACGACTCGCCACTCGCCACCTCTCTCGCCACCGCTTAAACCGTTGCCGCGCAGGCTCCGGTGGTGAGTGAGGTGAGTGTGGTGAGAAAATCAGGTAGTAGTAGTAGCACTCAGCAGCATCGGGGCAGGGTTCTGACACAAACACGCCGCACCCCCCCCCTTTAAAGGAATCTTTTACATTTGCCTCCGTTCCAGTTCGCTAATTTGTCCT
>Ga0209134_10000065_pt1 | contig 29122 bp, 43 predicted proteins | sample LauGreSp1BDMLBSN_2_FD_187566 | JGI IMG/M metagenome (GOLD analysis project Ga0209134, IMG submission 187566) | Freshwater lake microbial communities from Lake Michigan, USA - Sp13.BD.MLB.SN (SPAdes) (version 2) | ecosystem: Environmental > Aquatic > Freshwater > Lake | place: Lake Michigan, USA... | reverse complement strand
TGAAGTTCTGGATTCATTGTCTAGTCATCTGTTTTTCAACAATCTTAGCCTTGTTCTGAATATCAGCTTCTTTAAGCATCAATTCAGCAACTTTGACACGCTTATCAAACTCTTTTGAAGCCAAAGCATCGTCAGTAGGTAAGTTCTTTGTGTTAGCTGCCATGCTCTTAGCTTGCAACTCAATAGGCATCAATTGCGCTTCAGTCAATAACTTTTGCGCTTCAGCCTTATTCTGCTCTGCTTGTGAAGTTTGGACAGCAATCTGAGCCTGAGCCAATTGCATAGCCAATTGTTGTTGCATCTGAGCTGCTTGTTGAGCCTGTGGATCAGCAGTAGCCATCTTGTCTAGCATCTCGATCAATTCAAATCTGTTTGACAGAGAAGAATTAGCCATGATGCCCTTCAAAATGATAGGCAAAACAGGTGTATTAGGGCCAAGAGTCTGCAACAAAGCGATAAATTGTTGTTGCTCATGCTCTCTAGCAATGATACCGAGTGCTGCCGTAGGAATGAACTTCATGTCCACAGTAGGATAACGCTCTGGATCGAACTGCATATAGCGATAAGCGGCTTTGGTGATGAAGGGGATCATGAAATCCTCTTGAAAGTTCACCAATGTACGCTTGTATTTCTTGATAATCGAGGCAGTAGCCATCGAAATACCGCCCTGACCAGCGTCTCTAGAGACAGCAGTAACCATTCCCTGTGAATCTAAAGTACCTGTTGCCATCAAAAGCATACGTTCAAACTCTTTGGCAGTTGTTAGGTTAGAGCCATCAGTATTGCCGAACTTGAACGGGAACAGAATCTCATTGGGATTTCCGTTTGTTAGGATTGCTTTGCCTGGCTTTACTTCAAACTTAGCACCCCTTGGTAGGCGGGTAGCATCCATAGCCATCATTGGGCTAGTTGTCAGAGCAAGAGAATCTAAGTGTGAACGAACTTGGGCATCAATAGCCTTTTGTGAGTTGTAAGCCTTCTCAACAGTACCACGACCCAACAAGCGATTAGGAACTGTATCGTCCTGATAAGCAAGGATAGGTCTGTCTTTCATCATGTATGGGTTCTTTTCTGCCTTCAGAAGAACACCATCATTGGCGATAACGACAATAGCCTCAACCAGATCGGAATACTCATCCTGAATACTGTCTTCAGGGAATATATCTTCTACTTCGCCATCTTCTTCGTTTTCTAGTTGCTCAAGATACTCACGGGGAACTAGGCCATAGTAAGTAAGAAGTTTAACTTTATCGTCTTCGTACTGAGTAACTTCTTGAGTAGGCTCTAAGTCCGTATCCATCGAGTCAGTGCCGACCTTTACCTTGCGGTAGATGCCTTCTTCTTGACCTTTAACGATCTTGTGGATAGAGACATACTTCTCAATAGCCACACCCATACAGTCATCAACAGATGTTCCATTGGGGTCAAACAAGAAGTTACGGGGGTTAACAGGAACAATCTTGACTGCAATTCGGTCTTTTTCTACGACACCGATAGCCGCTTGTCCGACTTGACCAGGTATTGCCTGAGTAGCGGGAACAAAGACTTTCTCTGTTTTAACAACAATCTCACCGATGCCCGTACCATATAGTTCAGCCAACAGCTCAATCTGGTCAATAGACTTGCGAATCTTATCGACTTTGAAGTCTTCCATGAGTTGCGCTTTGATGGCAGCAACATCTAGGGGGCTACCATTGACATCACGAATATCGTCTTGAATGTCAAAGAACTCACCCTGACCAAAGATGGCCTCCATGATTTCGGCATGGCGTGTCTCTACGGCTTGTTGGGTAGCGGGGGTAACGATACGGCTACGCTCAGAGTCTCTAGTCTTGTCTTGGGCATCCCACTCACCATTGAAGATGCGTTCATACTCTAGCCAATCATCAAGGCAATTGACATCTCTCCAATCCCTCCATCTGTCACAATGGTTGACAACAAAGTTAACTATCTCTTTGTCTGAGTCGCTAGGTTCTTGGAATTCCATTCTTATACCCCACTAATAATATCTACTGGTTGCCAATCCTCGCTGTCATCCTCTTCCATGTAAGATGTAACAGCCAGTTGGTCAATGTAACTGAGGGAGTCAGGCAAGTCATCATGGACTCCTTGAGCAGGGAACAGGATTAACTGGTCTACAAACTCATCCCAATCTTCTTCCGAATTTAACACAATTCTGCCATGCTCGAACCTACCTTGTAAAGCCCAGATGATTCTGTCTGCTTTTTTTCTATTCCCGTGGGTCAAATCTATGATGTGGGCATAGGTGTTGTTCTTTCGCATCAAGTCCGAAAGATAGGGTAAAACAGCGTTTTTTAACGCCCCCCTCTCTATCCCCACACTTAAAGGGCGGTAGTCCCTGATAGCAATCAGTATCTTAGAAGCGGTCTCTCGGATGTCCCAACGTCCATGTTCAATCTTCTCAACAAACCACTTCCCATCGTCTGTCACCTTAACGATAGAGATGGCAGACTCGTCCAGACGCTTCTTAGAATTAGCTGCTTGTTTGGCAACTTCCTCGAACCCCGCAAGGTCAACAGCGATGTAGTAGCTTCCATGTTCAGGTTTAACCCCGTATTTGATCCACTCCTCCTTGAAGATGTCCGAACCCGCATTGGTGAAAGAAGCCATAAACTCTTGCTTAAAAGCGAAAGAACTCAGGGTTTTCTTAGCGGAATCTATCTCTGCTTGGTCAATCAAGGGGTTATCAGCAGTGGTGAAATGCCAAGACTTCCAATCAGGATCATCCTCTGACTCACCCAACTTAAAGGTGTCGTAGAACCAGTTGCGTCCTTTAGGAGTGCCAATAAAGAGTGCTCTACCCCGTTTATCAGATAAAGAGGCTCGAATGACCTGTTCCCATGCTTCAGGCTTGATGTCGGCAACCTCATCGAGAACGGCATAGGTCAAGCTAACGCCACGAAGGGTATCAGGTCTATCCGCACCACGAACGTATATCCTAGCCCCGTTTATCAGGGTAATGTCCAAGTTATTGACGTGACTGCTCTGAATAACCTCTCTACCAAGGTCTAGCAACAAGTCCCAAATAATCTGTCTTGATTGTCCCATTGTGGGACTAACGTATAGAACCGCAGAGCCTTGTGGACACTTAAGTCCTTCAATCAGTAAGGTAACTGCCGCCATCCTAGATTTACCGCACCTACGCCCAGCAGCCACTACCTTAAACCTAGTCGTATCCTTAAATACCTCTTGTTGCCAAGGAAGTAGAGAGAAGTTCAGATCAGCCATATTTTGCCTCTACGTCTTCAGGTTGTTCATCAATAATAATGGGTTCTTGTCCCAAACCAGTGATATTGATGGTTACGGCACTTCTCTGGCTCTTATCCTTTTCAAACAGGCTTACAGGAAGAGTCCTATCAAGACACATCTTTAGAGCTACCAATTGATGGGGATGCTCATCATTAAGGGCTATCTCAATAACCTTCTGAGCCACATCCTTACCCCCAGACCTAATCATCAGCTCTTTAAGCTCCTTCAGACGTTGATGGTCTGTCTTAGGCAGTACAAGGGGTGGATTGTCAGCGAACCTCTGTATGGTCATCTTGACGCTCCCTTTGGGTCTTCCTCTTCCTCTTTTCAATTGTTCCATTGGTTCTCCTTGGAATTGTCAATTTAGCTTTTTCTGAGGGATGGTGGCTCCACAAATATCTACCAACCCAACCTACCCCCTCCCCCCCCATACATCCCACCACCTAGGGTTTACCCTAATGTCTTTTTATACAGCTTAGGGTTTCTACCTAGGTACTTACCCTTATAGGGTTTACCCTGCTGTCTATCCTTACAGTACTGTCAATCTATCCAGCTGCCCAAATGAGAATCGTTCGCATCTAAAGGTTATGCGTTTTTTGCATAAAGCGTGAAAGAGGGTGAAGCACCTTTTTGGGTGTACTTGATCTTATTGAGAATCGTTTGCATTTAGCCTTCTAGGTGTTTACCCTATCCTAGTGTTTACCCTCATAGACAATCTTCATTGGGACTGTTTGTTGTCCTGCGATCTATATTTAAAGAATCCATTTCCATTTCAGGGCGAAACCCTTTGTTGTGGGCATACTGATACAGTGCCAACACATTCTCAAAACCCCTGGACAAATTTCCATTTCCCGCAGCCAATAGGATCATTCTTTGAGGGTTTGACAATGTTCTTTGAAAGTACTTTGTTGAAGGGTTTGAAGGTCTGCCCATGTTTTCTCTTTAAATAAATTAAAATAATTGTACTTTATTAGGGTTTGTCCTAATAGTTTTTTCTTTTTTCGGTGCTATTCTTACAGTACTTTCAATAGGAAAGTGATCTTAATAGGTGTCAAAATGTGGATTAAACAAAACAAGCAAGCAAGCAACATTGTGGCTTTGTATAGCAACATAGTCACAAAAGAAGAAATATACGAAACAAAAAACGGCCAAAGTTTTACAAAGAACACTCACAAACTTTGTGACAAGCCTAGTGATTTTTACACTCCCAAAGATTTCGGGCCTTGGGATTTTTACGTTGGCACTTCTGACATTTGCAACACAACCATAATCGGCAGCTATTGTTGCGACGGCGACGGCCTTGTGTCTGTCAAATTGTCAACCGACGGCTTTATTCGTTTATACGATCAAGGCACTTATGTTCGCCGTCTCAAGTCTGACATTGATCAAGCAATGGTTCAAGCTACCCGCTATGTTCGCACACATTACAACGGCGTTTATGAGGATGTTTTAGCATGAAAACAATAGATTCTTCTTTGATCACTTGGGATATTTGGCAGGGCGACGGCGACGATGACTATATAAAAACTTATTGTGCCGACGGCGAAGGGATCATTCAGGTTGTTGTTTACCCTGATCGCATTGAATTGCTTGATGAACTTGAACTGTGCAACACATGGTCTCCCGATTCTGATATTGACTTGATTTTAGAAGCGGCGCAGCATTACTTGCAGTCCGCATATTTTCACATTTTTAAAAGGCTTCAACATGAAAAAGATGCTTGCAGATCAAATTAAGGCTTATGTGCTTAATGCTTATTTAAAAACAGGGAAACACGTTTTCATTTCTGACTTAATGAGGGAATTCAACACTAGCGCAGCTGCCGTACGCAATGCCCTTGGGTATGATGATTTTACATTTGAGCAGGATAGCCGCTGGACAGGTTCAAATTATTCAGGCAAATATGTGCTTGCACCATGCGTAGAACCATCAAAATCTTACCTTGTCAAAATCATCAAATCATTACAGTTGGAAACAGTATGAAAAACACTCTTTTAGACCTATTCGCAGTCCTTGTCATTGCTTCATTGCTTTGCATTGGGTTATTGGCTTACTTTGACGTTTTAGTAAAATAAGGGGTTCACATGAAAATTATCGTTTTAGTCCAGGGCAATGCTGAGAAAACCTTTGCTTCTATCAATGAAGCTCTATCCTTTGCCCGTTTGCAAGTGTACGCAACTCAAGCCACCATCATTAGGGCTTTTGATGCTTTGCAAGATGGAAACCTTGCACAATGGGATTATGGGTTTACTTCAGTAGCGGTTTATCCTCAAAATTAAACTTTAGACTGTAAGCCCTTGATTAGGGGCTTATGGCCTAGTGTTTGACTAGGTTTTTAACTTTTTAATAGGTGTTCACATGAAAATCACTCTGAAAACTTCAGTTCTTCGTGCCGCTTTGATCTGCGCAGCAAAAAAAGACCTTCGCTACTATTTGCAGGGCATTTGCATTTCAATCAATGGCCCTGACATTGCAATGGTTTACGGGACAGACGGGCACGTTTTATTTGCAGGACAATGCCCGATTGAAGTACATCAAGCCCCTGAAGCATACGGGTTTCAAATAATCATTCCTTCCGATACTATCAAGGCCATTGATAAAAAGTCAGAGTTTATCGATCTGGAAACCATCGAAGGTGGTGCAAAGGATTATTATTTGCTTGGGAATGCCCGTTTTCAGGCCATCGATGCCCGTTATCCCGATATTTCCCGTGTAGTTCCTGCCCGTGACGCATTTTCTGAGCAAAAAATTAGCTACTTTGACCCTGAATTGCTTGTCAAAGGCAATGAAGCATTAGCCATGTATTACGGGGCTAAAAAGGGAAAGATTTTCCCATTGTCTCAAAGGGGGGACTACTCAGGGGCTATCCACAACAATCAAAATGATGCGGTGGTGGTGGTTATGCCCATGCGAAATGATCCAGGCACGTATCAAGGGTTAAACCCCGATTTTATGCAAGTGCAACAAAAAGCGGCCTAATGCCTAGACTGATAACCCTCTTATTGGGGGTTATTGGCCTAGGTGTTTCCCTAGGTTTTTCAACTCAAAAGGTTTCAACATGAAAACAACTGTTTACTTTTCAGAATTCTGCGATTATTTCCACAAAATTAGACCCGATAACTTTTCTTATCAAGGTTTACGGGTTCTTTTTGATTATCTCGAAGATATTGATTCTGATTTTGAATTAGATGTAATCGGATTATGTTGCGATTTTGCAGAATCAGATTATCAAACTATTGCAGCGGATTACTCTATTGAGTTAGACCCTGAAATGGATGAAGATTACCAAAAACAGCAAGTAATTGAGCATTTAGAGGGTGAAGGGGCTTATGTAGGTGATTCGATCAATGGCATCGTTTATCGTCAATTCTAAGGGGCTAAAAATGCACGATATAAAACAACAACTTGAAATTATTTGGGATGCTTTAGAGGCTTATCGGTCTGACCTTATCCCTGAAGGTGATGAGCAATTTGACGAAATCTGGGATGAGGTTTGCACTGCAATGGCTGTCATTGAGGAAAATCTAAAGGTGGCAGCATGAGTCAAATTGAAGCCCTCACACAATGCCTAGTTTTGGCCTTAACTGCACCTAGTGACCAAAAAGCGCAACAAGCCAGCGAATTAGCGGAAAAATTGGCTTTTGGTTTATCGGTGGATCAAGTTGAAATCTGCAAATTTGATGCACTTGAATTTGTGGGGTTTGAATGATCTATGCAATGATCGCCCTAATTTTACGAATACTCACTAAACGATAACCCTGAACCCGCCATTGTGCGGGTTTTCTTTTGCCTGAAATAAGCCAAAAAGCGCAAAACCCTTGTGCACTCTTGCACCTATGCAAAAAAACCGCCTAGAAGGGGCTTTTATGGCCTTTGATGGGCATTTCCTCGCACAATCTACGGATGGTTTCATTCAGTGCGTCTATTTCATCCATCTTGTTTATAGCCCATGCCCGTTTTTGCCCATGCCATCCCATTACTGGATTTCGATGGCAATCGACACATAGTGCAATGCAGGTATATTGAAGCCCTTGTTTGTAGTGGTGGGCTTCGCTTGGGCCTTGTGCTTCGCATACTGAACACGGGAGACCTTTAACCCTTGCAAGGTGCAGTCTCTCTTTGGCGTTCAATTTGTTGTTCATTGGGTAGCTTTTTGCTCAATACGGGCTGAATATTGTTCAGTTCTCCAGCACTCAATCCTTGCTTGTGCTGCCGTCATAAGCCAACGATACTTTTCTTCAGTTTCTACGGCTTCCCTAATACCCTCCAAAATCTGAATGTACTCATGGTGAGCATAAGCAAAGGTTTCTTGCTTTCCTAGAACTTCAGTCCCTGCCTGGCTCATAAGTTGAGCTTTTCGGCTTTTTCTGAATTCTTCTAAGTACATTCGATCAGATTTAGCCTTTGCATACAGTGGCGCAGTGTCAATCAGGTATTGGATGGCCTTGGTGGGTTCGTTCATACATCCTCCAACTTATAGTTGAGTTTGTGATTCTGAAACCGCATGGCTGCCTCAATGTCTAGTTCTTTGAATTGTTCATCAGAGAATAGCCCAATAACATTGCGACCCTCAAACCAAACCTCTTTGATGGACTCGTTGTAGGTTGTCTCTCCATCGTTTTCATACTCATAAACGACAGTAACAATTTCGCTGCCTGCACCTGTTGTTGTGTCAAATTCCCAAGTTTTTTCCATGATTCACTCCTGTTAAAAATTAAATCTTACCTAATTGCTTGCGTAATACCATAGAGATTTACCCTTAGTCTCCGCAAAAACAAGCAATGGTTTCTTCATTCTTGTCAAACATATCAATTTGGCTTTTCCCGTAATTCATCATTTGGGTGTAGTCGGGTTTGTCTTTTGAGAATCGACCCCCAATTTTCTTCTCTTGTTCTGCCCACCAAATAGCCCTTTCGGGTTCTCTTTGAATAATGCTTGCAAGTTGGTGTGCACCCTTCATAAAGCACAAATCGCAGTTTCCAAGTGGTGTTACCTTGTCTCTGAACTCAATGCCCAAGTCAAAACTGTGGTTCTTCCAAAAGCCCTGGACATCTGCTTGCGTGATTCCTGCAATGGCAAGTGGCGCATGGAGGGTTTCTCTCAGCTTTACCACCCTGCGGGGTTCGTCTGCCCTGATTCCTGCCAAGGTCTGAAATTCATCTATTCCGATTGAAGCCATGTATCGGGTAATCGGGTGGATTTTTAGTTCTGTCGTACAGAATCGCATGACAGGGTTTGGTAAAAACTGCTTGCTGGCAATGATTTCAGCAAATGGTTCACCATTCCTGCTTGCTGTTTCATAGTTAACCACCTTGAACTTAGGCTGCTCTTTAGTAAATTCAAGCCAAACAATCGGCACATTCCATTGTTTTTCTATGTCTCTCACAAAATCAAGGGTGGCTTCGTGTTCTTTTCCAGTATTGCAGAAGATAACCTTTGCTTCGGGCGGTAGGCTCATGTGGTGAGCTTCTAAAACTTTGTAAAGCATAAAAGCAGAAGTTCTGCCACCTGAAAAACTAATTACTGTTGGCTCTAAGATTTCAAACGGGTTTTTCATTCCAAACACTCCTTAACGCAAATGTCAACGCCTGGCAGACTTGAATAAACCTTGGTAACGTGGATGTTTATGATCTGTGAATCGTCATGATAAACAACCCCGTTCATGCCATCTTCTACGCTTTTTAGGATATTGCTTGCGTCAGGCTTCTTTGTTGGCTTCTCTGACCCGTTATCAATGGCTTCTAACCTCTTTTTGGTGCATGACTTGGGGATTGGCACTCGAATGTAGAGATAAAGGCTAACAGGGGTTTCCAATGGTTCTGAGCTACCCATTGCCTCGATTGCAGAATCCCTGATTAAAGTCTCATAGGTTCTTGTCTTTTCAGGGGTGTAAGTTTGCACAAAGTTTCCCCTTTTGACGTATCTAGCCCTTTGTTTTCCAACAGGGTTAGCGTCTACTTTGAAAGTCACCATGAATGTCATAAAAGTGTTCCTTCTCTCATTTGTGCCATATAAGCTCGGATTCGATCTCTAGCACCAGTGCCATAGATTCGCTCTGCCCTTTCAAGTCTTGCTCTAATCAGGTCAGAATTACGGCTTGATTCCCAATTACGATAAAGCTCTCTTGCCTCTGCTTGTTCAAGGATTACTCTATCGCTTGGGCCTTGAATGTTTCGTCTACTCCAAGTCACCAGTTAACTCCAAGGCTAAATTTATTAAACGTACGGGATAAGGTACGCCTTCTTTAACTCTGTCTAACAGTCTCATGGCTTCAAAGTAGTTCATGCTTTTTTCCTCAACTCAGCCATTTTCGCCAACACTTCTAGCGGAATAGGTGCTGCTTTTTTCGCATCTTCTGCAATCTTCAGCAAAGCAGGATCAGGCTCATTTAATGACGCAACAGTGAGCCTTACTTTGTCGGCAGGGTTTGGTTTAACAATCCACTCTGCTTTCAAACCTTGGCTACCTCGGCTGCACCATTCAGCTAAAAACTTCTCCAAAGGCCAACCAAGTATCTTTGCTTCAGCAATAGCACCATTCAAAACAGTTTGGGTAATCGGTGCTTTCTTGCTTTTACGCAAGGCTACCCAATCATTCCAAATTTGTTGAGAAACATCTGGTGGGCAAGCAACGATAGTTGCGCTCTCTCTCTTTGGTTTATGGTTAGTGGTTATTGGTTCTTGGTTAATGGTTGCTATTGGGGTAGCATTAGGGGGGCTAATAGCCTCCCCATTGGGGGGTGTTCCCCACCTCTTAGCCGCCCCACGTTTACCTGCTTCAGCAAACTCTTTATATTGCTTGATTTCCTTGTCTGCACGAGGAGAAACAAAGCCATCTTCTGTTGAAATGAAGAACTCATTGAGGACAGTCATTACGTCTTCTTCATGCTCACGCATACCGATCTGACGAGCAACATCCCTGTGTTTTATGGGTTTCTCATGCAAAAAGTAGAAGTCTAGCAAACGTCTGTAAGCCAAATCTTCTAGCAAAGAAAGGTGATGGGTGTGACTTTTGTAGTCACCAATGTGAAACTGGTAGTAGTGCATATATTCCGCTTTTTAACCACCCTTTGAAGGAATTGCCAGCAGGAGAAGGGTTAACTCTTTTCGGTACGCTCATGACTTCGTACCTAGCTGGATTCCATAATATCAAACTAATTCTACTTTGTAAACTTAAATAAATTGATTGTTGGTAATTTCATTTGATGGCTGTCTGCCAAGCAAACGTCTAGCTTGAGAATTCATCACCGCATACTCAGCCTTGGTAAAGATGCCAACAGCATTCCTGATGTCAAACGGATTAAATTTATTGTAAGGCTCATCATTAGAGGCTTTTGTGGCCTCAATCATGTGATTTTCTAAGGTGTACTTTTGTATCCAAGAACGACCCATCTTTATCTTTTCAACAGTAAGTTGTTTCTTGCGAATCATCTTCTTGCAAGCAGCCACGATAGATGTCCTTGGGATGCCTGTCAGGTTCTCCATTTCGTAGGACGTTAGTGGCCCATTTTGTAGACATCTAATGATTGATTCTTGGGTCATTTGTAAAGGTTCTCCAGGTTGATTGTTCGGTTTAGATGAAGTTCTAGCGTTCTGGCAAGCAAAGCTGTTACAGCCGCATCAAAGTCCTCTGGTTCGGTTGTATAAGCACCTGCCATTGTTTGGGCGTACCCAAGCAAGGCTTCAGCGCATCTTTTTTCAAGTATTTCAGTTTTCATGCTCAGAATACTACTGTTGTTTTTATGCTTGTCTATTAGGGTTTATCCTAGTATAAAAAGATAAAAAGGTGTGGCACATTATCGGTGTGGGCAAACAGTAACCCACGCTTAACAGGAGTAAATATGCCGATTCTTAATGGAAAAAAGGTTGTAGACCTAGAAGTAGATGGAGTAGATAGCAGAGACTTTCCAGACTTCTCTGATGCCTACTTTTCAAGTGGATGTTATGAAGATGGAACACCATTGACAGAAGATGAGTTGAATAAACTTACCGATCTGGCGGGTGATGTTCTGTGGACAATGGCTTATGAAAGTTTCCACTGATGAAAACACTATTTGAACAGTATTCTGAACATTTCTCAGACATACACTACTGCCCCTATTGCCTGGCAATCAAAGGGGATAAAATAGTTTGCTGCCAAGAAGCAGACTTTATCGAGTTCAAGGATTTATATCCTGAACAACAAAAAGAGATTATTCAACAAGAGTTAAACGAAAATCAAAGGAGTTAATATGTCAATAGAAGCGTTACTGAAAAAAGATGTTAATTCTCATACAGAGAAGAAAAACAACCTGACCTACCTGTCATGGGCTTGGGCATGGGCAGAAGCTCTCAAAGCTGATCCTACCGCCACCTACAAAGTAGAGATGTTTGGCGACAAGTGTTTCATGGACATAAATGGTACTGCAATGGTGTTCGTTACTGCTACCATGTTTGGCAAACCAATGACCTGTCAATTGCCTGTGATGGACTACCGAAACAAGGCCATCCCAAACCCCGATGCTTTTGCGGTCAACACAGCAATCATGCGTTGCATGACAAAGGCTTTAAGTCTTCATGGCTTGGGTCTATATATCTATGCGGGTGAAGACTTACCTGAAGAGGGCAGATCAGTAGTGATTACGCCTACTCAAGGCGCACAAGATAATATTCCTCCAGAGGAATTACAGTACTTGCAAGAGATGGCAGTTGAATTGATTGCTACCTGTGAGCAAGGTGACCCCAAGGCAGCTTGGGATAAGTTGGAAGGAGAGAACCTTGATGCAGAACAAAAGATTGCATTGTGGACACTCCTACCCAGTAAAGTGCGTTCCGCATTAAAGAAAGCGAAGGAAATGTGATGGAAAAGAAAGATAACAGTGGCGTTTTGTTCAAGAACGACAAAAAAGAGTCAGAGAAACACCCTGATTACAAAGGAAATATTACAGTGGGTGGTCAGGATTACTGGCTCTCCGCATGGATTAAAGAGGGCAAATCAGGCAAATTCATGGGTTTAGCAGTATCACCCAAAGAAGACTATCAGCCCAAACAAGCCCCTAAGAAGGCAAGTTTTGAAGACGAAGACATGCCCTTTTGAGTTAATATAAATCCGAGGGGAGAGCTGTGCAAAGGATTTTCCTAGCTTGCAGACGAGCAGTTTTCCCCTCACCTAATAGGAGTGAATGATGAGTACATTTTTTGACAACATGAATGAGACAATCGAAAGATTCTTTGGCACACCAGCATTTAAGTTGGTACGCAAAGAAGACCCTGCAACAAGCCATCAAGCGGCTCAGTTGGTAAACAGTACCAAGTTAGAGCAAATGGTCTATGAGGCCATAAAGAGCTTCCCAGATGGGTGTATCTCAGATGAGATACTAGAGAAGTATCCGCAGTACCCATATTCTTCAATCACCGCAAGGTATCGTGCTTTGTTAGACAAGGATTTGATTGAAGTCTCAGGTGTCAAACGTGGCAGGTTTGGCAGAAATCAACGAATTATGAAGGCCAAGTAATGCTAGAAAAACCACCGCATTCAAAGATTAGTTACCCATCTACGCCAACAAAAGATTTTAAATGGTCTTCTGGATCAGATGTCCAAGCAATCTGGAAAAAGCATGGATGGAGTCCACCTTCAGAGAAGATGTTGCCACCACCACCCGAGAAAGTTATGGAATTAAGGAGAGTTAGATGAGCTACGCTGACATTGAAATAAAGATAATCCAATGGGCAGAAGCTCGAAAGATTATTCCTAATAGCAACCCAGAGTCTCAGTTACTTAAAGCAGTTTCTGAGATAGGAGAACTAGCAGATGCCACGATTAAAAAAGACAGAGAAGCTATTGTGGATTCTGTTGGTGATGTCATGGTCTGCCTTATCAATTACTGCGCTTTGCAAGACATCAATCTGGTAGACTGCATGGAAGTTGCATACGATCAGATTAAGAATCGGAAGGGCATACTATTGCCTAACGGAGTGTTCCAAAAGACACTTGACTGACACATATCAAATTTAGTATGTCATTGCAACAATTCGTTGCGCAAGGAGATCACCATGAAATTTGAAATGCCGTTTGGTTGCACAGGTAATGAGAAGATTACAGTTGAAACCTTTGACTTCGAGAAGATTCAAGTCATTCAAGAATTTATCCAGTTCCAAGAAGAACATGGATGGGAAGTTGAATATGAAGCTATTGACTGTGATGAAGATGGCTTTGAAGAAGAAGAAGTAGAATCCTTCCCCGTAAACGCTCATGAGCCTTTGTAACTTATAAGCTACTTTGCAAGTAGGTACAGACCCAAATTGCTGAAACTATAGCCCGCATAGACAATAGCCATGTGTGGGTTATCTTTCCAAAGCTGTTCACCAGCAATATAGGCATAGATTGCCCCTGTAAGAATGATTAGCCAAGCACTCAAAATGCACCTACATCAATCACTTCACCCCTAAACTGAATCTGATCCTCATCAAATTTATGGACGAGTTCAGGCCATAAAAGCTGACCATTGAAGAAGTTTAACACTGCAAAGCCCGATCTGTGGTTACTTGGGTTTATCTCAGCATAAGTAAATTGTGGCCCATCAGTTTCAGCCAAAGTCCCCGTATCCACACCATACCGAACCCCGTTATAGTCGCTAAAAGGGGTCACTTTAAGGCTATGAAGGTGTCCAGTAACTACTGACACACCCGCATTGACAGTATTGTTGTGAGTGGCGTGAATACCACCTTTGTAACGATGCTTAACAATTACGTTATCTGTAGGCCATACTGCCCAACAGAAGTCCCAATCTGGGATATGGTCTGTCAATTTAAAGCCCTGTACTTCTTTAAATTGTGGTGCGTGTTGAGCCAATCTATTGCCAAACCGAATATCGTGATTGCCCCATGTAAACAGGAGCTTTACATTGTGTCTCGCTGCTTTAGCAACTTCCTCAATCTCACCCAACGCACCTTGCGTAGCTTTTAACTCTTGGATGACAGATGCCTGTGGTTGTTCAGTTACATCATGGCGAGATATAGACGCTCCATCAAACGCATCCCCGTTACATATCACTGCCTTGGGTTTGAACTGCTGAATAGCCCATAGAAGCCCTTTAAACGCTGTTGTTCGTTGACCAGGTATGAAGTGGGCATCAGAAAACACAATCACAGTGCCATCTAGCATTCCAAGTTCTACCTGTTTTAAGGGAGAAAAGGATTTAGGCTTGTTTTTATCGTATTTAACACCACGATGGTCACTTGCATAAAGTGCCATGTTGTAGTGCTTTTCAATCCATCTTCTACGCAAATGAACTGCTCTATTTGCAATGCCAAGATGGTCAGCTACTTTTTGAGCAGACTGAAGTTGCCCCCATAGTTGGATAAACTCTGTATCGGTACACGTTTCGTTAGAACTACCCATTGGAATCCTTAGACAGTAACTTTTCTAGCAGATTGATAACCCTATGCTCTTGCATTTCAATCTCATCTTGAGATGACTTAGGGTCTTGTGCCACAGTCATTAAATCGTGCAGAAACACATGAAGCAACTCATGTAAAGCAGTCTGATCTAGAGACTCTGGTGTGATCTTCTCAGCACCAAAATCACCTAGTCTGTAAGTAGCCAATCGAGCAGAAGCATTAAACTCAACAGAAGCCATAGCAGCCTTTGCTGGTTTACTTCCTTTTTCAATTCTCCAATCACCCAGACTAAGCACTTGCTGCCACTTTCTGACACTTTGTGCGAAAAGTTTTGCATCTTCTGGTGTAGGAATGTTAGGCATTTCAACACCTTATACAGTATTTATGACAATTTAATTTAAGATGCAAGCACAAGTAAGGCGTGATCTATGTGCTTTATGCGGTCTTCTAGCCCTATAAACCCGCCATTTATCTTCTTTGTCATGGTCTTATAGTCTTTGTTATCAGCATATTGGTTGAGCTTTTGGACATCCCAAAACCATCCTGCTGTGAGAGCCGCATACATGGGAGTCGCTACCAATTCTGGTTGCATGATTAAATCAATGCCTAGAGCCTGACCCGCATGATGATAGTTAGCCGATCCAGTGAGTTGTATACATCCTCTTCCTCGGAAACGATACCCATCACCTGAAGCCTCATCTCTGTTTCCCATCCTATTTGAGTAAACAGTATTGGCAATCAACTTTGGATTCTTAGCGCACATTTGGGCTTTGGCAGCATCAAACCTTTTAGGCCATAGCTTTTGTAAAGCCTCTGCACGATAGTTCAAATTCTCTTCAAGAATTCTAAAGTTTCCACATTCATGACTACATTGACCAATGAAAGCCGCTTTTCTAAGTGGATTCATGATGTCAAAACGCTCAAAAGTAGCATTCAGGGCATCTACCCACTCCTCGCCAATATGAAGTTGTCGGAGTTGTTCTTTATTTACTGACATTTAGTAAATCTCTCATCTGATTGTACGAATCCACACAAGCATTAAGTGCGACAGTATTTCTATCCCCTTGAGCGACTATTTCTGCGATGGCATCGATTGTTGCTCTTTCGGCATCAGAAGGTTCATTAGTCGGTCTGTCAGGTTGGCTGGTTGCTTTTGAATCTGCGCTGGTAAAGGCGGTATTTGTGGAGGCTTGTACGTTACTGGTGGGGCAGAGGCGCAACTTGCCAGCACGATTGGCAACAGCAAGAGCAGTAGTTTTTTTGTTGATAGCATCATTGGCTTCCTGTAGTTTCAGAGATTGTTGATTAAGTTTCTCACCCATGTTTTGCTCTATTAAACGAGCTTCATCATTCTTTTTGGCAATGGCAATCTTCATGTCGCCATCACGCTCTAGCCACCCATAGTGGTGTCCCACTCGGTATGTACCAAAGAGAGATACCAAAACACCCACAATTAACCAAGGTAAAGGGATTGGGAACATTATTCAGCCTCTTTTCTTGCTTGTGCTAATTCTTCACGCTCATGGTCATCTTCTAGGTGGTCAGGAGGAGTAGTCGGTGGTGGGCCAGGTGTCCAAGATTCATCCAACTCTGGGTTCTTCCAAACAGGCATAGCACCGAATGGCTGACTAGGCAAACCATACGCAGATTGCGGAGGGGCATAGGACGAGTTAAAACCACCCATAGAGCCTTGATAACCCATTGGCTGACACATTGGCTGTGTCGGAGGATTAAACGCCCTAGAAGCACTAGACATAGCCCGTTTACCAATAACGCCACCGATACCGCCCACGATCAACAGAACAATGTCATTCAGCATCTTGGTGTAGGCTTGGTCAATCGGGGCCATACTCTTGATTGGCTGAGTCACAAACGTGACAGAGTAGAGCAAAGCACCAACAATGAACATGAGGATAAGCGTGACTGCAACCACGACAAACCCCCAAATTCTTACCTCTATCTCTTCAGTTGTTAGGTTTAACTTCGTCAACTTTTTTCTCCATGATTGGTGCAACTAAATACTCAGGACAAGTCTGAGTGAATTGGCATCTAGGTTTCAAACAAGGCTCAGCATGAAAGTTATCTGGATTCTGACAAAAATAACGATACTTTTCGTCACAGCCAGTTAAAAGCAAAATAAGCAATAAATATCTCATTTACCTAAACCAACCCTTCCAAGTAGGAGATTGACAATTTTGTCCGACAAATCGTCAGGCAAGAACTTTAGAAAACCAAGAAACCATAATGCCACACACCCATAAACAAATATCTTGAGGCATAGGTCAAATGTCTTTTGATACTCATTCATTTCCCAGCCTTGGATAAACAACTATCCAAAAGAAATAGTTAACAGGCACAGCAAACCAAAGAACTATATCAAGCCAAGTCATCTTCCGCACCTTTTAGTGGTGTCACAAAACTCCATGAGTTCGTAAATACCGATTCCAACCAAGAACAAAACAAAAGCCACACCGCCAATAATCATGGCTAACTCTTGCATCTCTTCTTCTTTTTGTTTAGCCTTCTTATCTGCTCTCTCTAAAGCCCTAAGTTCTCTAGCATCATCAATGTCCATCTGATCTTGACGAGCTTTAATCTTGTTCCAAACGTCAACCTTACCTGTGGTCATAAAGAGCATCTTTAACTCTTCCTCAAAGGCTCTGGCCTGCTCTAGTGCCATCTCAATCTGGAGGGCAGTTCCCATGTTGGAACCTTTGCCCTTCTTAGCCTCAATCAATGCCTTGGTAGCAGTACTCTTGGCATCGAACATCTTGCCAATCATCGGGGCAAGAGAACCTAAATCATTGGCGACCTTACTCGCCTTCTTAACCATCGAAATAGCTTGCTGAATGCCCGCTAATGCCGTTAGTGGATCAATCATTTTTTCTCAATCCTTTCCCATTTAAGACAGATAACCCTGCGGTTATATACGTCTCCAACCCAAGTCCATTTGATACATCGGTACTCTATGGTTGCCGCCATTAGACGATCACGGAAAACACCAAACAATAATGTAGCTACAAAAAATGACAAAAGCACTAACGCATACCGCAGCGATAATAGCTTCGGCATAGTCTCTCATTACTCTTCAGTCATTGGTTGAGCAGCACCACGGGCAGCTCCAGTTGCAATATCTTGAAGTGCATCACGACCCCAATCAATTCCAAACTTCTTGCCAATCCTGATAGCCTCTTGAATCTTATCTTGGTCAAAAGTGCCATTCTTCTGTTGCAGGGCTGAGAACACTTTTACTGCATCAGTAGGGCTTAACAATAAAGTCTTGAGCTTCTCTTCTGTTGCTGCAGATGCCTTGTTTGCCCAGAATTTACTCATCAAAGAGCTAATGGCATAAAACGGCCCAGAAACAGGGTTTGTAAAACGTGAGATAACTTGCTCTGGAGGAATGCCAACCACGCTCTCAAAAGGTGTTTTAGGCACTGTCTCTACTTTGAATGGCACGTTGGTTAAGTCTCTGTTTAGTCTCTCAGAAACCAAAGCAAAGTCTTGCACCTTCTGTGCGTATGTTGGGCCAAACACTCTGTTAAAAACAGCTGCTTTTGTCCTGTCATTCAATGTTGCAACTGGATCACCCGCACGAACAATGTCATCCAACATGAATGAGCGAGCCGCATTTACTGCATCTTTGTTTGCCCCATACTGTTGCATGAACTTATTAGTGAAGTTCACATCAGAATACATCTTTGAGACCAACTCTTGTGGACTTTTAAAGCCACCAGAACTTACGATTTGCTCACCAGCAACCTTCTTAAAAGCAGCATCCAAACGATTACGTTCTGCTATCAGGGCTGTTACATTGTTTGAAGCAGTACGAAGCTCATCCTCTAAGCCTGGCACTAAAGACATTCCACCTTGGTTTTTGGTTAACCATTTATTAGCCGCTTTAGGGTCAATAACATCGTTCTTCAAAGCCGCACGACTGAAACTGTCGTAGAAGGCATCTCTTGCCACACTAATACCATCTGCGCCTGTAGCTTTAATAAAGTCATCAACATTAGACTTGTTACCAATAATTGCAGGAGCAATCTGTTCAACAAACTTCTTGCGGTCAACAGACTTTAATGTTTCAGAATTAAATGGCAGACCAACCTTCTGGAAGTAAGAAGCATCGGCATTACGATAAGCCTGAACAAAGTCAGGATCAAGGTTATCAATGTGTCCACCAACACGAGCCTTCAATTCAGACAGCAGACGAATATCAGCAGGTTCGCTTGTTTTACGCAATTGCTTATTGATTTCTCGCTTGAGAGAATCCAAGTCTTCTACTGTAGCGGCAGTAAACTTGATTCCACCTTCGGTCATTGGCTTACCTTCTGCGGTCAGAATAGGGCTAGGCGCAACTTCTGTAGGACGAAACTTGGCACGAACACGATTGTAAATAGACGGAAATGTTTTAAAAATATCCGATGCTTGCTCACCTGCAACAAAGTTAAAGATGTCATCTACAGAACCAGCAGGTAATTCAACATTCTTTTGCTTGGCAATGTCAAAAGCCTCTGTGTAAAGTGGTTTAACCAACTTATAAGCGGCATCTTCTTTGGCTGCGACAAGTGTAGAAACCCGTTGACCAAACACATTAGGATCAAGAGTTGCATCTTTGTAAGCATCAGCAATCTGCTCATCAATAGTGCGAGTTCTACGGGCTTGTGGTTTGGCCAACTCAAGTGGAGAAATATTTACACTTACTTTAGATGGGTCACCAAACAATCGAATCTGACTAGCAGCCAAAGCCTGTTTAGCTTGCTCAAACTGATTACCATACTGCGCCCTGAATACAGGGTCTTTAGCAGATAGACTTTGAATCAATTGATTGACAACAGGATTGTCTGCTAACAAAGAGCTAACAGGCATCTGTATTGGTGTTCCACCCGCTGTTTTCAATGAAAGGTTTTGTTGTGCTTTGGCGGCTTTTGTAATCGTATCCATAAAGGTAGGATCAGCAGCACCTGCGGCAATAAAGATATTGCTGATTCGGTTGTCTACATCTTTAAGCAACTCATCTTCAGGGACAGTTCCACGAACCTTAGACCATTGATTTCGAGCCGTATCAAATCCTTTGTTCAAAACTGGCCCAGATTTAAGCAAAGTTCCTAATGAGTATGCACCACCGCCACCACCAAAAACACTACCAACAACTCTACCAGTAGTAGGTGCGCCCATCTTTTCACCAGCATATTCACCTGCTTGACCACCCGCTTCGGCAGTAGAGCCAATAACTTGTTGTTCAGCAGGGCGCATCAAGGCTTGACCAAACAAGCCCATACGCTTTGTAGCCGCTAATGGAGGAAACAGATAACTAAATGGAGAAGTAACGGCTTCTGTGCCTTCAGCTACAATTTTTTGCATACCACCTTGAGGCTCTGCACCAGTAGTTCCTAAAGACTCCATCACACTTTTGTAAACAGGCTGACTAGCTGCTTTATATGTCTCTACAATGCCACCCTCTGTAGGGGGAGCAGATAAATTGCTTGGCAATGGAGGAAATATGTTTTTTCCTCTAGCAAATCCACCACTAGCCCTCATGCCAGCAGTCAATGGATTTACACCAGTACGCTCTAGGGCAGAGAAGATAAGATTAGATAAGCCAGATGTAGTTCCCGCAAAACTTGCAATACCTTTTCGGGCGGCTTCAGCCATCACAGCACCTGTTGAAGGTGCTTCGGGCTTTTCTCCTGCCAACATCTTTAATGTTTGGTCAGAAAGATCAGCAATATTGCCAGTAGAAAGTGCCTCTAACTCTGCGTCAGATAGGGCGTTAAGGTCTAATTTGCTCATTTTTTACCTTCTTGACGTTGTTTTAACAAAGCCCGAGCTTGTGCCGCTAAGTCTCCAGATATAGGTGTTTCTTTTGTTGCCTCAAACTCTGGGAATCTAAGTGCCATATCTACACGAAGCTTGTCATATCCTGGTGTGTTATATGCAATATCTCTTTGAACATTGATTTCTCTATTGGCTTTATTTGTAGAAACCCGTTTAACCGCTTGCAATGTATTCTTAATTAGATTCTGTGTTTCTAATGTTGGAGTACCAGTAAATAAAGTGGACGTAGAATCTAATAGTTTGCCAAACAATGATGGGTCACCACCTGCTTGCTCAACATCACGCCTACTAAGTTGGCTATCTCCAAGAGCCTTTGCCAATTGAACCCTTGCCGCATTAAATGAGACAAAGTTGTTTGATGTAATTGAATCATTTATAGCTTGCAATGCTTGATCTGCTGCAGTAACAGACTCAATTTGAGGTGCAATTGTTTTCTGCACTTTTGCTCTAAATTCTGGAATATCTACAAATTTTTCTTGACCAGGCATTACATTGGTCAATTTAGCAGCACCTTTTTCAGCCTTCTTACCTTGCTCTTCTTCAACACGCTTGTTTACAATTGCACGTTCAGCAGTAGTTAATTGAGCAAATGATTTGTCATATAGTTCGGCAGATACTGACTCTCTGTCTGTTCCAAAACGTGCGTCTTTTTCAGCTTTTGGCTCAACTTGCTCTCTCAATGACTTAGCATAAGCCGTGTTGTACTCAATAGAACCTTCTGGCCCTGACAACGCAGCAACTTCTCTTGCCAAACGAACTTTCTCAGGATCGGCTTGAACACGCTCACGACTTGCCGCAGCCAAAGATGCTTTGCTTGCTGCCAAACGCTGTTGTGTTTGAGCCATCTCACTCTGTGCTTGACGAGCATATTGAGCCAATGCCATAGCACCTTGTTGGTCTCCAGCTTGTGCCAACATCTGAGCACCTTGCATAATTGACTCAGGATTAGTCTGATCTATCTGTTGAGCAATAGTGTTTCTAGCACTAATCATCTTTAGTTGTGGGTCTTCTATTCCAAAAGCACCACCAATAGCAGTACCAAGACCTTTAGCACCGCCATAAGTCATAGCCGCACCACGAGCCGCAGGGTCTAGTTGAGCAAGAGTAATACCTTCTTTTAAGGCACTAATACGTTGTTGCTCACCATACATTTCTGGGGTTAGCCCAAACAAACCCGCTACGATATTTTCTGCCATGATGAATCCTTACAAGAATAAACCGAGGTCTTGATTGCCATAAGCTAAACCAGAACCAAAACCTGATGCGCCTAATCCAGTTTGACCAAATGCTGATTGAAGTCCTGAAAGACCTCCTGAAATTAAACCGCCAACTCCTTGACCAAATGTGGGAGAAGCACCTAGCCCACTCAAAAGTGTTGAATAGGGATTAGTTGTTGCCGCAGGGCCAGTAGCCAATCGAGTACTAAACTCTGCACCCGATAATCCTAAACGACCTACATTAGCACCCGCTTGAGACGCTTGTTGACCAAGAGAAGCACCTAAAGTGAATGGTTGTTGTGCAGCAGCCTCAAGACCTTGAACTTGACCTAACGCAGTTGTATAAGGCTGATATGCGGCTTGTTGACCTGCATAGTATTGACCCATTGTTTGAGCACCTTGATTGTATAAAGATGAACCAAGTGCCAATCTCTGTTGCTCAAGTGCTTGCTGTTTAGCCAATGTATCAATTCCAAATGCTTGACCTTCCATGCCAAGTTTCTGACCCGTTCCAAACAAGCCAGCACCAAACTGAACTTGTTGTTGACCAGCTTGTTGAGCATTAGCCGCCAATTGAGCTTCTTGCATGGCACGAGCGTTATACAGAGCCTGCAACTCAGGAGTAGTAGCACCATAAGAGCCACCTTGAGCAACAGAAAGACCACCACGGCCTTGTTGTTGAAGTCTGTTTTGCAGATTAGCCAACTCCAACTCTCTGCCTGGTTGCAACAAAGCCATCTGTTGATTCAGATAGTTTTGAGCAACTTGTTCAGGAGACTGAGCAATATATTGGCTTCCAAGTGCGGTTAAAGCCTTGCTTTCTGCAGATTGAGGAAGATATTGAGATGCAATTTCAGCAAGTCTAGGGTCGGTTTGACCACCTAGAAAACCTTGACCCAAAGTAAACAACTGTTGTGCGCCAGCTTGAAGAGGAGCAAATTGAGCTTGTGCGCCTTCTGCTTGCTGTAAGCCTTGTTCAGCCAAAGCAACTAATCGATCTTGAGCGTTCTTAGCTTCAGGACTTAGTGTGTATCCCGCACTGATCAATTGACCAGTTGTAGGATCGACTTGGAATTGAGAAGTGCCAAATCGTGTAGTCATTCCAATTGGTCTAAACTGAGCCGCAGCTTTAGCGGCAGCAGTCTCAGTATCAATCATCTGTTGCGCACGAATAGCCGCATCACGGGATGTTTGTTGTTGGAGAAGACCTGCACCAGTAGTTAAACCACCTGATAACAAAGCACCAAGTTGAGCCGCTGTTAAACCGCCCAAACCAGTTCCTGTAGCCGTTCCAAGTCCAGTACCAACACCTGTTCCTAAACCAGTACCTGTACCTGTACCAACAGTTGTAAGTCCAGTACCAAGTCCTGTACCTACACCAGTAGTCAATGCGCCAGTACCTAATCCTGTTCCTAATCCTGTGCCAACACCAGTTGTTAAAGCACCAGTAAGACCTGTTCCTGCTCCTGTACCTAATAAAGTTGTACCAAGACCAGAGCCTGTGAGAACTCCAGTTCCTGTTAATGCACCCGCACCTGTACCAAGCAATGTAGTACCAAGTCCTGAACCTGTTAAAACACCAGTACCTGTTAACCCTGCACCAGTTGTGAGTCCTGCACCAGTTCCAGCCGTACCAAGTCCTGCGCCAGTAGTACTAAGACCTAAACCACCAGCACCTGCTGTTATACCCGTACCAAGACCAGTACCTGTTGTTAAACCAGTTCCAAGACCAGTACCTGTGGTAACACCAGTGCCTGTACCTGCAAGGGTTGTTCCAAGACCTGAGCCAGTAAGAAGTCCAGCTCCTGCTAAACCTGTACCAGCACCTAATAATGATGTGCCTAAACCAGAACCTGCGAGAACTCCAGTTCCAAGACCTGTACCCGCTGTAAGACCTGCTCCTGTACCTAAAGTACCAAGACCAGCACCTGTGGTTGTTAAACCTAAACCACCCGCACCAGCAGTAAGACCAGTACCTGCAGTTAAACCTGTACCTGCAGCAGTTCCTACTGCACCAGTGCCAGCAGCAGCTCCTGCACCACCTAATAATCCACCCGCAGCCGCACCACCTAAAGCCGCTAAAACTACTGGGTCTGAAAGAGCATCTACTAATCCACCAAAGAATGAAAGGTCTTTTGAAGTAGAAGTTTGAGAAGTGTTAAGAAATTCACCAGTTGATGAATAATTTTGAATAGTTGATCCAGCGGGAATTTTATCGTTTATGCCACCTGTTGTTTTATAAGTAATAACATTCTCAATACCACCAACTTGTCGATCTTCTCCAGAACCACTAATTTGGTATACAGGCTGAACCCATGTGTCGCCAAGTAATTTTGCTTGTCCTTCAGGAATAGTAACCGCTGCACGAGCAGCAACCGCACCCACATCTAAGCCAACAGCAGTAGCCATTTGTTCAGGAGAAACACCATACTGCTCCATAGCAGAGACAATCTGAGCATCACTCATGCCTGGATTGGCAAGTAAAAAATCTATAATTTGTTGACTAGATATAGCCATGATTGCTCCTTGTATTATGTTGCGTCAGGCTTTGGATACTTTGCTTTAACAGCAAGACACGCATCAATGTACGCTTGCACTTGTGCTTGGTCACCCTTCACAATGCCATCAATGTAGTCAGACATAGCTGGATATTCTGCGGCTCTGTCACGCTGATATTTTGTGCGTACAAGTTCGGCATTAGTAGCCGCAATTCGTGCGTCATCCAAATCCGCTTGTGCTTCTTCTTCAGCAGTGTATGGACGTACACCATCAGATGTTGCTTTGTATCTTGTCATAACTTATTCCTTAATTCCATAAAGACGAGCCGTGTATGTACCAGTACCACCAAATATTCGAATACCAGTAATAGCACGTTGCCCCGCTGACCCTGTTCCCATATAGTTTCCCCATCCTCGTACGCTGCCACCATCAGGGCCATCTGTACTACAAGAGCCGTCATAAAAAATTGCATTTCGATGACTTGTATTACTCGGATTAAAAAATGTAATTTCAAAAGCTACATGTTTGCCAGATAAAGGCTGAGTAATGGTAAATTGACTTGAACTGTTTTGGTTTGTCAGCGCACTTCCCGATGTTGCGTATTGCTGAGTGTAGGCATAGTTAGCCGCAGTTTCTAAAGTACCATTGATGTATAACCTAAATGCAGGTGTTATTGAACTTGTACCAGTACAGAAAAAATATAACTTGTAAAACCTATAAGTTGAATCAAAACTTCCTGAGACATCTACTTCAGTAACTCCAGACCCAGTAACAGTCTGCAATAAAATCAATGAACCACCACCAGCAGGGTCAGCCCAAGTTGGGGCACTAGAACCAGCAGAAGTCAAAACTTGCCCTGATGTTCCTGCACTTGTATAAGCATGAGCAGTTCCAGTTCCATAACCCACACCACCAGCAGTAGCCGTAGCAGTTGAATTAGTACCACCATTAGCAATAGGAAGTGTTCCTGTCACACCAGTAGTTAAAGGCAATCCAGTTGCATTAGTTAAAACACCACTTGCAGGTGTTCCAAGCTGAGGAGTTGTCAGTATTGGGCTTGTCAGGGTCTTGTTTGTCAGCGTAGCAGTTGCAGAATTCTTTGTTGCGTCAGAAGTATTATCTACATTACCTAAACCAACATCACCCTTAACAATGCCTGTTGGGGTATTGATAACAGGGCTTGTTAGGGTCTTGTTTGTCAGGGTTTCAACGCCTGTCAAAGTAGCAAAGCCACTAGCAGTAAATGCTGCCTGAGTCCATGCCGATCCTGTCCACACATACAAAGTGCTTACTGCTGTATTCCAGTATAAAGCACCAGTTAACAAAGCATTTCCATCATTGTCAACAGTTGGTGCAGTTGCTTTCGGGCCTAAATATCGGTCATCAAAAGAGTCATAACTTGCTGCAGCAGAGGCTGCTGAAGAAGCTGCATTTGTTTCGCTTGTAGAAGCATTTGAGGCACTTGTTGAAGCATTTGAAGCACTTGTAGCCGCATTAGATGCAGAAGTAGCAGCAGCAGTAGTTGAACCAAAAATCGAATCTATTTCAGTTTTGGTATAAGCATTTGTGATGTTATAGCCAGCAATAGTCGTAGGATTAGTTCCTGCCGTTGCACGACCATAAGTATCAAAAGTTACAGATTGGTAAGTGCCTGGCGTTACACCAGAAGATGCCAAATCAATGTTGTCCGAATTGACAACAATGCGACTAGCAGAAGCTGTACCAACATCTAGCGTATTGCCTGTCTTGGTAAGACCATTACCTGCTGTAATCTGTCCCGCACCTGAGAACTGCGCCCATGTAATAGATGTGCTACCCAATGTCCCACCTGCATCTATTGTGCAGATAAAGCCAGAATCAGCATTAGTTGTGCCTTTTTCAACAAAGGTAAAAGCCGCTACCAACTCAGCATAAGTGTCAGCATCGGTTGTGCGTGTCCATGAACCTGTGGCACACAAGTAAATACCATTGTTAGAAGCAGTAGATTGATCTTTAACCAAAACCCGTTCACCCGCAACAACAGATATGCCATCAATGGTTTGTGCGCCAGATAAAGTAATGTTTGCAGTAGTAGCCGCAACTACAGAGGCTTTGGCATCAATACCTTGAGCCAGTGCATCTACATAACCCTTGGTAGCCGCATCAGAATCGTTTGTAGGGCTTGCCAAACCAGTAATGGTTGCCGATGTACCACTATCCATGTCCAATGCGCCAGAGATGGTCACATTGTTAAATGTAGAAGTTCCAGAAGCCGCAGTTACATTACCTGTCAGATTACCAGTTACGTTACCTGTGACATTTCCTGTTACAGCACCTGTTAAGTTGCCTGTGACATTACCAGTTACTGCACCTGTTAATGGGCCACTAAAACCTGTATTAGCAGTGATGTTTGTGCCAGTAATAGCAAGTGGAGAAGAACCACCGATTACCGCACCATTGATTGTTCCCGCACTAATGGCAGCAGAAGCAATCGTAGCGGCAGTGCTAACAGTAAGGTTGGTGAAAGTACCCGCTGCGGCAGTTGTTCCACCGATAACCGCACCATTTATCGTTCCACCAGTAATTGTGGCAGACGCATTGTCTGTTTTTGTTGCAACAGCAGTAGCAATGTTATTAAACTCTGTGTCAATCTCTGTACCTTTAACAATCTTTAATGGATTGCCAGGAGAAAGATTATCTTTGGTTGCAAAGTTAGTGGATTTTGAATAATTAGACATGGTTTATCCTATCTTGCCTTCTTTGGCTTGAAGTTCAATTTTCTGAATTGACAACTGAGTGCCATTGATCGTGGCTTCGTAACCAGTTTGTACGATTTTACCTGCACTTGAAGCATTACTTGTCAATGCTTTAATTGGTATACCGCTTGAAAAATCTGCAATTGCATACTCTCCAACCCCATACTCGTAATAGCCTTGAGGTGGAATAAATACGTTCTCTGACTGATACGCACCTGAATAGTCAAAAGCCCACTTGATTGTGAGAAACTGATTAGAACCACCAATCACAACAGCAGTAATAGACTTCAGAATGGAAATCTGATTAGGATTACCTAAGTCAGCATTGTTTGTGTAGTACAAAAATCGATAAGTAGAGGCATCATCAAGATAACCACCATACTTACCAATGTACCCATTCTTTCCAATGTACAGGTCTCCATTACGCAATGATCTAAGTGCAGTTGGTGAAATGCTATCCCATTTGGTTACACGGGAAGCACCATCTTGCAAAGATTGCTTTGTATCAAAACAGTAGACTTGCAAAGTAGTTGGAAGAACAAGCAAATAGAAGGCTTCTTTTTCTGAATAAACAGACTTAAGATTGGCAATTGTTTCACCCGCCAAGGAAGAAGTTAAGTCGAAACGAACATTCTTAGATAAGTCTCTTAGGGGTGCAGACTTCTCTTGAATTGTCCTCATCAATGAGCGAACACCTGAATCTGACAAAAACACTACATCAGAACCAATACTTTGTATGGTGTCTCTAGCCACACAACCAATAGAACCTACTGTGTCGCTTAGAACAAGAGATGCGGGAGTAGAAGCACCAGAGTAAACAAGAATCTGTCGTTTGCCAAAGATAAACAAGAAATCATTGTGCGCTGCCAAACCCATTACTTCATCAGCACCATTAGGCCACACACGGGATACATCTAATGTTCCTGAAGTACCACCGCCCCACACATGACCTGCAATTAGATCAGAGAAGGTAACAGTTACTTTATCAGTGGAAGTACTAGCTACCCACAAACGACCAAATGCTGAAATGGCAATATTGGCTTGGGGAACAGTCGCAACATAACCAGACTTCTCAGAAACTCTGCGATAAGTAGTTGTACTTACAGCAGGGTCATAAATCAAAGGATCGTGACCTGTTTGAAAGAAATATGCAATGCCATTCAGTGATGCACATTGCCAGTTACTAGCCGTAATAGTAGGAGCAGAACCACCACCACCATAGGTCAACTCAGTCACAGCATTGGCAGTACCAAGTTTAAATATCTTATTGTTGCCAGCAAACAGAACAGTCAAAGTTCCATCATTTTGGACTAACTCATGGATAACACCAACGTCATTAGCACCTAGATTGCCAGAAGAGGAGTTAACTTTAGTCCAACCTTTTCTAGCACCAATACGACCATACTGATCCAAGATGACATTAGTTGCCACCAAAGCAAAACCAGACTCTAAACTAAGAGGCGAATCTTCAGTATTCAGGCCATAAAAGCCTGGTGCTGAAAGACTGTAACTTTGTAGTTGAGATGCCATTAGACCGCCACAAAGTTATCTTCAGGATAACGAGTGCTTTCCAATGCAATAGCGTCAGATAGCATTCCTCTAAACAAAGCGTATGCCTCAGAAGAAGCAGTCCCACCATCCTCACCACGCTCGATCAAAGCACGGGCATAGGCACTTTGAGTAACCAAATAGTCTAAAACCTTGACAGATGTGCCATCAGCAGACAAATTAGCCTGTGGGATGGTTAAATCAAACTTCAATGTATAAACACCATCAGGAACAGGAAACAGATCAACCTTTGTATCGCCATTACCATCTACACCACTAAAGCAAAACTCTGAAGGGATAGACTGTGAAGGTGTACCAAAGTTGAGCTTGCGGTTCATATCCGCAACAGCAATGTTGTCTAGGGTAATGACACTGGTAGTGTTGATAGCGTCATTGATACGAAACTTCTGACCTGCACCTGTCAAAGAATAAGAACTTGTAGCAGCAGCAGTAGTAACTGTAATTGTTTGTCCTAAAGCATTCCAATTATAGGAATCTTCAATCTGACGTTTGGCATCATTGACAAACTTGCCAATCAAAGAAGAATAGGTTGTTTCGCCAACAGTAGATACTGTGCTTTCACGCAAGCGAACCAACACATCGTTAACAAGTTCTAAGTAGGTCATGTTCGTTGCGC
>Ga0209134_10000064_pt1 | contig 29259 bp, 25 predicted proteins | sample LauGreSp1BDMLBSN_2_FD_187566 | JGI IMG/M metagenome (GOLD analysis project Ga0209134, IMG submission 187566) | Freshwater lake microbial communities from Lake Michigan, USA - Sp13.BD.MLB.SN (SPAdes) (version 2) | ecosystem: Environmental > Aquatic > Freshwater > Lake | place: Lake Michigan, USA... | reverse complement strand
AACGGCAAATACGGCTATCGCCTTAAAAGAAAACGCTGCCAATAAATCTACGGATGCTACTTTATCGGATGTGACTAATGTTAAATTCCCAACGGAATTAGCAGTTAAAACATTTGTAAATGGGCAAATAGCCACGGCTAATGCAACCAATGCAAATTTAACTGGAGTAGTTACATCTAATGGGAATACAACAAACTTTGGTTCATTTACCTCATCAAATTTACAAACAGCAATAACAGATGAAACAGGAACAGGAAATATAGTTTTATCTGCATCCCCTATTTTAACGGGCATACCAACGGCACCAACGGCAATAAACACAAACAACACCGATCAAATTGCCACTACAGCGTTTATAAAAGACCTTTTATTAAATGCTCCAACTTCTACCACTTCACAATTATATGGAGCAATTTGGACAAATAGCACTTCTGGAACACTGAATGGAATTCCATTTATTATTTCAAATACAAGCTCTAATTCAATAAGTCAATGGGATTTAACTTCTACTGAATTTTCCTCTGCTGCATTATCAACATTGCAACCTATGCTCGACTATCAAGGGGCAGATAATTGGACGGTCACTTTTTCTGCACCAGTTTCAAATTTAAAATTATATTGTAAATATTGGAGAGCAGCTAATTATCAATTTGATCAATCTTTTACAATTATTTCAGGAGCAACAGGATTAAATCAAAATGGAAACGCATTAGTTGTTAATGGATGGGGGAATGGTATCCTACAATTTTCGGGACCTATTACAACATTAAACATCAATTCTAACCAAGGTTGTTGTTCGCATCAAATTATGACATTTGGTACAACACTAGTTTCACAAATACTCTCAGGAACAGGTGAAGTTATTAGAATAGACTCCCCAAATCTTCAAGGTACACCTACGGCACCTACGGCAAGTATAGGTACAAGCACGTCACAATTAGCAACCACAGCTTTTGTAAGCAATGCAATATCAGGAAGTTTTGTAGATCTAACAACTAATCAAAACATTTCTGGAATTAAAAATTTTACTTCCGATTTGAATGTAAATAGTGTTTCAATCGGTAAAGGAACTAGTGCTCAAAGCACCATATTAGGACAAACTGCTAATGGATCTCAAGATAATTCTACTGCTTTAGGATTTATGACTTTAGATGGAAATAATGGCGTCAATAACACTGCAGTTGGAACCAATGCAATGAGAAATTCTGGAGCTACTTCAATGAATACCTCTGTAGGAGTGAATGCTGGAAGTAGTGTAAATACTGGAAACGGAAACACTTATTTAGGACACAATGCGAACGTAACTAATAATAGCACAATTTCAAATGCTACAGCACTTGGAGCAGGAGCTGTAGTTACTGCAAGTAACACGATTCAATTAGGAAATTCAGATATTACTAATATTAATACTAATGGTAAAATATCCTCCGGAACTATAACCTATCCAAATACAGTTGGTCTATCTGGACAGGTACTTACCACGGACGGCTCAAGCCAAGCAACATGGACAACTCCAGCTTCAAACATCAGTGGAAGTGGAAGTGGAAGTAGTGCATTACAAATACTAACTACAACTGGGAGAGATGCATTAGGAATCGCTTCGTCTGGTCATTTAGTTTTTAATACTACAACTAATACTTTTCAAGGATCTAAAGCAATATTACCTCCTTACGATAATTATACAACTACAAATTATGGTTTTAGTGAGGTTAGGCCTGGTCATAGTTTGACTCAAACTTTCACGGCTGGAGGTCAAACAATCTCATCTGCTAAAATTGCAATTATATACATGGGTTCGGGTTGGGCCTCAAATACAGGTTCCTTTACATTTGCAATACACGATGATGTTAATAATTATAATCTTTTTAGTACAACCATAACTGCAAATGGAGCTGGAGATGTAATAATTCCAATAAGTGGTTATGATTGGTCAGTTTATCCGCCTATTTTAGGTCCTTTGAAATTACCTGTAGGTGGATGTTCCTTTGTAATTTCATCACCAGTTGTGGGCGGAGGTTCATTTGATTTTAACCTTAATGGAACTCAGGGCGTAGGAACATTAACAAATACTTATTGGCAATCTTTAGGAGGAACACCAGCTGGATATACCACTCCTTCCAGTACACATCCACTTTCGATTGTTTTATACCCAATTGCACAAACTGGAATAATTTGGGTTAATTTATCCAATTAATATATGATTCTATTTAACTGAAATTAAATAGCTAAGAAAGAAATAAGTTAAAAATTGAACCAAAAACGTTCTGAATTTTTTTGTTTTAATTTACAAAATCTAGTCTTATTTAAAAGCCCAACTATATAGTTGGGCTTTTTTTTGCAATAAATTGATTTCTTATTGGCATCTCATGAAATATATTTAAAATAAAACGAAATAGAAATCTAGAATTATTTAGACATACTATAAATTTATTGCTTAAGAAAAATAAAAAATGGGATAGCTCTAAATAAATTAGATCTATCCCATTTGTGACCGCGGCAGGGTTCGAACCTGCAACCTTCAGAGCCGAAATCTGAAATTCTATCCAGTTGAACTACGCAGCCAATTGTAAGTACGAGAATTGAAGTAAATATTGCGAGGGTTGGAATAACCCAAGACTAAAACCCAAAACTTAAACCTATACCAATAACTTTTTAACGATAGCCGAAATGGTCTTTCCTTCAGCTTGTCCGCCAATTTGTGCAGAAGCTAAGCCCATTACTTTTCCCATAGAAGCTATTCCAGCTGCTCCAGTTTCGGTAATTATTTTAGCAACAACCGCTTCCACTTCTTCTTCTGTTAATTGAGTTGGTAAGAATTTTTCAATAACCACAATCTGAGCCAATTCTGGCTCGGCTAAATCTGGACGGTTTTGTGTAGTAAAAATGCTTGCACTGTCTTTACGCATTTTCACCAAACGCTGTAGTATTTTTATCTCTTCTTCTTCCGTTATTTCTTCTTTAGTCCCTGTTGCAGTTTGTGCTAAAAGTAATTCCGACTTGATAGCTCGTAATGCTTCTAATGCAATAGTATCTTTAGCTCTCATGGCATTTTTTATTTCGTCCATGATTTTTTCGGATAAACTCATATAATTAAATTTTAAGATTGATATTAACTCTTGCAGACCACTCTGATTATTGCAAGATATTCACTTGAAAGCCACATCAGAACTACTGTAAAAGCTTTGCAAATGTAAAAAAAATAACCCGAAATTTCTAAAGAAGTTTCGGGCTATATTTATTATTTTAACTTAATGTTAATCTACATTATCATGAAGAAAGGAATTGTTAGAACGTAATTGTACATCGTCATTACTATCGGTTCCTAAAGACATTCTAGAATTAGTGTTGTAACTATTACTTTCCGTTAAATCAACTCCTAATCGCTTATAAGCTGGCTCTTTTTCTAGTTCTTCGACTCTAGATGGATTATTGTGAAACTTGTAATTAAAGTCTTTCAACTTGCGTCTTCTTTCGTCAGCACGAAGTTTTAATGTTTCTTCAATAGTCATTTCTATTGGAGAAATATCTTCTGAATGTGTAGCGTAAGTTGGCTTATTTAAATCAGCTACTTTCATTGTAAAATTCAAAGATTCTTCAATTGGTTCCGCAATCTTTTCGGATGGTTTGTTATTAGTTAACAAATCATTTTCTATTTCCATATACTCTTCAAGAGAATATTTAATCACTCCGTTTTCATTTAACTCGGTTACAGAAACAAATTCAATTGGTTCATTTACTTCAATATCCTTGGTCTCTGAAGATAAATCAAAGAATATTTTCTCTTCTTCAATTTTAGCTTCAATTGGCTTTTCAATTGGTAAATCAAAAGAGAATGTAATTTGTTCTTCTTCTCTTATTGTAGCTTTAGGCTGATTTACTTTAATCTCATTAATAACTGGAGATGTAAATTGGAATTCGATATCGTTTATTGGAGATACAATTTCAAAAGTAACGTCTAAATTGCGGATAAATTCATTCATGGCTACTAAATCAGTATCCATCTTAGCAACAACTGGCTCTACTTTTATATCTTCTCTAACCTCTTCTTCAATTAATTCAAAGATTACTTTCTCTTCTTTTATTTCAATTGGAGAATCTGTAATTGATTGAAAAACAGGAACTACTGTTTGTGATAAATCACGAACCATTTTTTGATCTTCTTCTAATTGAAGAATGATTTTTTTAGGTTCAGTATTGATAATTTCATCTTGTTGCTCTACATTAAAGCCAGTAGCTATAATTGTAACTGCAATAGAATCACCCAAACTTTCGTCTTCACCAACTCCCATAATAATGTTAGCGTTATGACCTGCTTCTGCTTGGATGTGTTCGTTTATCTCAGCAATTTCGTCCATAGTAATCTCATTAGTACCTGAAACGATAAGCAACAATACGTTTTTGGCACCTGTGATTTTATTATCATCTAATAATGGAGAATCTAACGCTGCAATAATAGCTTCTTTAGCTCTGTTATCTCCAGAAGAAATTGAAGATCCCATGATTGCTGTTCCGCTATTAAACAATACCGTTTTAACATCTCTTAAATCGATGTTTTGCGTGTAGTGGTGCGTAATTACTTCTGCTATTCCTCTTGAGGCTGTAGCTAAAACTTCATCTGCTTTGGAAAAACCAGCTTTAAAACCTAGATTTCCGTAAACTTCTCTAAGTTTATTGTTATTGATTACAATCAAAGAATCGACTTGCTTGCGCAATTTTTCGATTCCTAATCTTGCTTGATCTTGACGTACTTTTCCTTCAAAAGAAAATGGAAGAGTTACAATTCCAACAGTAAGAATATCTCTTTCTTTAGCCAGTTGAGCAATTACTGGCGCTGCACCTGTTCCTGTTCCACCACCCATTCCTGCGGTGATAAAAACCATTTTGGTATTGCTGTCAAGCATTTTTTCGATATCGCCAACACTCTCTATTGCAGATTGTTGTCCTACATCTGGGTTTGCTCCAGCTCCCAATCCTTCGGTAAGGTTTACCCCTAACTGAATTTTGTTTGGTACTGGACTATTTTGCAATGCTTGTGAATCGGTATTACAAACGATAAAATCTACACCTTTAATACCTTGTTTAAACATGTGATTAATTGCGTTACTTCCTCCGCCACCTACACCGATAACTTTTATCACATTAGATTGATTTTTTGGTAAATCAAATGAGATGCTTCCAAATTCTGAGTTGCTCATCATACTATTTTGGGGTTAATTTTTTTTATTCTATTTTATAATTCTTACTTCTTATCGGATACTAATACTTTTAGATTACTCTGCGTTATCTAAAAAATCTTTAATTTTATCTACATACTTATCAAAAAAAGATCTCTTTATTTTATCATTGGTAGTCTCTTCGACTCTATTTTTGATAGGAACTTCTTTATTCTCTATTGCTTCTGGAACTTCATCAACAATTGGTTCTTCAACAACAGGTCGTATTACTTGTTTTTGCTGTACGACAGTTTGTGTAACTTCTAGTTTATAGGCACTTTGTGTATTGTTAGCAATGCTATTCATTACTAATCCAACAGCGGTTGCAAACAAAGGACTAGAAATATCTTCACTACTGTTTCCTGCCAAATGTTCGTTAGGATAACCTATTCTAGTATCCATTCCGGTAATGTATTCAACCAGTTGTTTAATATGTTGCAATTGTGCTCCACCACCAGTTAATACTATCCCTGCTATTAATTTTTTTCTAGGATCTTCATGTCCATAGGCTTTAATTTCAGTAAAAATTTGTTCTACAATTTCTACAACGCGAGCATGTATTATTTTAGATAAATTTTTTAATGAAATTTCTTTAGGCTCTCTTCCTCTTAATCCCGGAATAGAAACTATTTCATTATCTTTATTTTCACCTGGCCAAGCCGAACCGAATTTGACTTTAAGTAATTCAGCTTGCTTTTCAATGATAGAACAACCTTCTTTAATATCTTCCGTAATTACATTACCTCCAAAAGGAACTACTGCAGTATGACGAATAATACCATCTTTAAAGATAGCTAAATCTGTGGTTCCTCCACCTATATCTATTAAAGCAACACCTGCTTCTTTTTCTTCTTGACTTAAAACTGCATCTGCCGAAGCAAGAGGTTCAAGAGTTAATCCGGATAATTCTATTCCGGAACTTTGAACACATCTTCCCACATTTCTTATAGAGGATGCTTGTCCAACTACTACATGAAAACTTGCCTCCAATCGGCCACCATACATTCCTATTGGTTCTTTTATTTCCGATTGTCCATCAATTTTGAATTCTTGTGGCAAAACGTGAATAATTTCTTCCCCAGGCAACATGGCTAACTTATTAACCTGATCTATCAATAATTGAATGTCTTTTCCGCTAATAACCTCTTCTGGATTACTTCTGCTTATATAATCTGTGTATTGAATACTACGAATGTGTTGACCGGCAATACCTACCACTACATCGTTGATTTTATACCCAGAATTCTCTTCTGCTTCTGCGATTGCTTGTTGAATAGATTGAATAGTTTGGGTAATATTATTAACCACTCCTCTAGCCACTCCTAAACTTTTGGCTTTTCCGATGCCTAAAATTTCAAGTTTGCCATATTCATTTTTCTTGCCAATCATCGCTACGATTTTCGTAGTTCCAATATCTAAGCCTACCGCTATGTTCTCTCTATTCTCCATATTGTGACCTAATTTGCTTTTTGAAGCTAATTTTTGAGGTTTTGTTATTTGGTACAAACAACTTGTTGGTTGAATCGCAAATTAATTTTTTTATACTTGTGTAAAGAACTATCTAAAACTGCTTTTTGAAAAAAGGCTTTATAATTTTTAAATTTTTTCTCCACATTTATCATTTTCCCAAATTCAATTTGATAATTAAAGCTCCTATTAGCCATTTTCAAATCTTCATTTGCGTCAATTTCAACTCCAATAATATTTTTTTTCAAAAAAGAATCGTCGTAAATCAACCTTAAAACTTTCGTTATTTTTTTTCTGTTTTTAGAGGTAATAACTCCTAAAACAACAGGCACTCTAGCCGTATTAATTTCCGAAATCGGCATTGTATTTCCCTCATAATCAATATAAAAAGATACTTCGCCTTGAAAAACCCTAGCAATCGGTTTTTTTTGTTTAACCAATGCCTTAACAACCCCATCTATACTTACAAAAACCTCTGATTTTTCAATCATAGGATTATTATCGATGGAGGTTTCGATTTTGTTCAAATTTAAGTCCGATTTTGCTATACTTTGCACATCTTTATTATTTTCTATTAACAATTTATTAACCGTTTTTGCGCTAATAAAATTGTCTCCATTTCCAACAAAAATCACTTCTGTTTTTACTAATTTTCGATGGGAATTTCTATTGGAAGTGAAGGAATATAAAAAAACCACCAATGCCAACATTAAAAACAATCGTATATTAATCCAATTTAATAGTTTCATGATAATGCTATTTTAATTGAGGGCACTAATTCGCCAATATCGCCTGCTCCTATTGTAACAATTACTGTTGCATCACTCTCTAACATTGTACCAATCAGTTGGGCTTTGGAAACTAATTTTTTATTTTCATTTTTCATTTTACCTAACAACCAGGAAGAAGTAATACCTTCCATTGGTAATTCTCTTGCTGGGTAAATTTCCAACAAAAGTACTTCGTCAAATTGCGACAAACTTTTGGCAAAATCATCAGCAAAATCTTTGGTTCTACTAAATAAATGTGGTTGAAAAATTGCCAATACTTTTTGATTCGGATACAACTCTCTAACTGCTTGATGCACTGCATTTATTTCAGTAGGATGGTGCGCATAGTCATCAATATAAACTAATTTATCTGATTTAATTTGATACGAAAATCGTCGTTGCACACCTTTAAACGAAGCCAATGCTTTAACTATTGCTTCTGTAGCAGTACCATAAGTTTTCGCCATTGCCAAAGCCATTAATGCGTTCATCAAATTATGATGACCAGGCAAACCGAAAGCAATATTTTTAATAGTTTCCGAAGGCGTTTGCACATCAAAAACATAACTGCTATTTTCTATTCTAATATTATAAGCTTTAAAATTGGCTTGTTCATTTATTGCAATAGTCAACCCATTTAAATCCAATCCTTTCGGAACGAACATTTTAGTTTTATCTTGTACTTTATCTGCAAATTCTCTAAAGGAATCTTCTATTGCTGCTTTATCTCCATAAATATCCAAATGATCTGCATCCATAGAGGTTACACAAGCAATATTTGGATACAAATGCAAGAAAGAACGATCAAATTCATCTGCTTCTACCACAGTTACCGTTTTACCACTTCCTATTAAATTAGAATGGTAATTTTCTACTATCCCGCCAAGGAAAGCAGTAACATCGGCGCCACTTTCGTATAAAATATGTCCGAGAATACTAGACGTTGTGGTTTTTCCATGCGTACCTGCAACTGCAAAACAAAAGGTGTCTTTAGTTATTAAACCAAGTACCTCAGCGCGTTTTTTTATCACATAATCACGTTCGATGAAATAATTCCATTCTGAGTGCGAAACTGGAACTGCTGGGGTAACAATTACTAAAGTATTTTCAACATAAAAATCCGTTGGAATTGCATTAATGCTATCTTCAAAATGAATATCCATTCCGCCAGCAATCAACTCATCAGTAAGCATAGTTGGCGTTTTGTCGTAACCCGAAACCTTCTTTCCAATGTTTTGAAAATAGCGAGCAAGGGCACTCATTCCGATGCCTCCAATTCCGATAAAATAGACGTTATGTATTTGGTTTAGGTTCATTTTATTTAAGTTACTAAGGTTCTAAGAAACCAAGGCTCTAGAGTTTTAGCAGTTATTGTATTAGTTTTATTATTTGCTCAACGATATCTTTTGTGGCATTTGGCTTGGCTAATTTCTTAATATTTTGACTTAATTCTTTTTGCAAATTCTCATTTGAAATTAATTCGCTGAATGTTTTTTCAAAATTTTCTTCTAATTCATTTTCTTTTAGAAGTATCGCTCCTTTTTTATCTACAATTGCCTTTGCATTTTTAGTTTGGTGGTCTTCTGCAACATTAGGAGACGGAATGAAAATGGTTGGTTTTCCTACCAAACACAACTCCGAAACCGAGGATGCTCCTGCTCGCGAAATTACGAAATCGGCTGCGGCATAAATCAAATCCATTCTGTCAATAAAAGCTACAACTTGAACGTTTTGCTTTTCATTGTAATGCTTATATTCCTCATAATACAACTTACCACATTGCCAAATAATTTGTATCTTGTTTTCTAAAAGAAAATCTAATTCTTTCGCAATTAATTGATTCACTCTTCGTGCACCAAGGCTTCCGCCAAGAACCAAAAGTGTTTTTTTAGACGCATCTAATTTAAAATAAGTAATACCTTCTTCTCTTTTCGAATCACTATCCAACAAATCTTGACGAACGGGATTTCCGGTGAAAACTATCTTTTCTTTTGGGAAAAATCGTTCTAAATTTTCGTATGCCACACAAATAGCATTTGCTTTTTTACTCAATAGTTTATTCGTAATTCCAGGGTAGGAATTTTGTTCTTGAATAACCGTTGGAATATTACAACCATTTGCAACTTGCAACAAAGGTCCGCTTGCAAAACCACCCGTTCCAATTACGGCATCAGGTTGGAACTTCTTTATTATTTTTCTAGATTTCCATAAACTGCTGAGCAACTTGAAGGGGAACATGCCATTTTGTAAAGTTAATTTTCGTTGCAAACCAGCAATCCAAAGACCTTCAATTTTATATCCAGCTTGAGGCACTTTTTGCATTTCCATTTTGTCTTGTGCTCCAACAAAAAGAATTTCAGCATCTGGGAAACGCAATTTTAATTCATTGGCAATTGCAACTGCAGGATAAATATGTCCTCCAGTTCCGCCACCACTTAATATGAATTTATATTTTTTCATTGTACCTTAATTGACTTTTTTACACGAATTCAATGCCTCCAATTATTTCACGAATTTGAAAACTTCGTTTTCTTTAGTTTCTATTATTTTTTATGTAAAACTGCTTTCATCGGGTTTTCAGTAATCGAATAATCATCTTGATCGTCTTCTATAATTTTATTTTTAATGGAAGCCTTCATTTGATTTACTTTCTCTTGATTTTCATCCTCTTCGTCTTCTTGCAATTGCTTGTCGATGAGTTTTTGAAGTGCATCTTCACGCAATTGTTTTTCTTCTAATTCTTGAGCGATTTCTTCATCTTTTTTAGTCACACTTAGAATAATTCCTATGCCAATACAAGTCATCCAGATGGAGCTTCCTCCCGAACTAATTAGCGGCAAGGTTTGCCCGGTTACGGGTAATAATTCAACTGCAACTGCCATATTAATTAATGCCTGAAAGACTATTGGAAACCCGAGTCCGACGACGACTAATTTTCCGAAAAGGGAATTGGCTTTGTGTGCTGCAATGACAAATCGGAACAATAATAATAAATAAAGTCCTAAAATTGTTAACGCGCCAAAAAGGCCATATTCTTCCACAATAATTGCAAAAATAAAATCGGAGGACGATTGCGGTAAAAAGTTTTTCTGAACACTTTTACCTGGACCAAGCCCGTAAATCCCTCCCGTTGCAATAGCAATTTTAGCTTTTTCTATTTGATAGTCATCTTCACCTGGCTTATCGCTAGTGAAATTTTCTATTCGGTTTTTCCAGGTATCGACTCTATTTTTAAAAGCATCGGGAAAGGCAATTACAATTAATACAAAGAGCGTCAATGCTGCTATTCCGGTTCCAATAATTACTGCTATATATTTAATTGGGTAGCCGCCTATAAAAGCCAACATTATTACCATTGCAAAAATTAGTGCTGCAGTAGAAAAATTGGCAGGCAAAATAAATGCTAGGGTTACAAATACCGGAAGCCACAATTCTAATAAGGAAGCTTGAAAACTTACTTTTTCTTCTCTAGTTTTAGATAAATATCGAGCAACATACACATATAAAACAATAGCTGCAAGAGTAGAAGTTTGAAAGGAAATTCCTAATAAAGGAATGACCATCCAACGACTTGCATTGGCGCCATCAATAACGGTTCCGCGCACTAAGGTGTAAAATAAGAGCCCCCAAATAATAGGCAATGCAAAACGCGAAATTCCTCTAAAATAATGGTATGGAACTTTATGTATTTGATAAATAATGATGAATCCGATAAAAATGTGCACTGCGTGCTTTAACAAATAGGTTATTGCATTTCCAGAACCATGACGCATATAAGCCAAGTTACTACTCGCACTAAAAACAGGCATAAACGAAAATAGGGCCAGTAAGGCTACAAATGCCCAAATGACTTTATCTCCTTTTAAACTATTTATTAATTCTTTCATTTTTTTGGTTTAAATGTTTATGAGTTTATGAGTTTATGAGTTTAGCGTATCAACTAAACTGTTAAACTCATAAACCTCTAAACTATTCTACAAATTTCTAACTTCTCTTTTAAATTGATTACCACGATCTTCGTAGTTTTCAAACAAATCAAAACTTGCACAAGCTGGAGACAACAAAACAGCATCTCCTTTTTCGGCAATATGACGGGCTGTGTTTACGGCATCGTGCATGTTATCTACTTCCACCATCATATCCACAACGTTACCAAAGGCATCAATTATTTTTTTATTATCAACACCAAGACAAATAATAGCTTTTACTTTTTCATGTACCAAAGCCATTAATTCGCTATAATCGTTTCCTTTATCTACACCACCAACAATCCAAACGGTTGGTGAAGTCATACTATCTAAAGCAAAGAAAGTAGCATTTACATTGGTTGCTTTACTATCGTTAATGTATTGCACATTTTGGATTTTAAGCACTTTTTCCAAACGATGTTCAACGCCTTGAAAATTAGATAAGCTTTCGCGAATGGTTTGTTTTCGGATACGCAAAATATTAGCAACGGATGTTGCTGCCATAGCATTTTTTAAATTATGTTTTCCTTCCAAAGCTATTTGAGTGGTTTCCATTAAAAACTCTTCTTCGTTGATATTGATTTCCATAGTGTTGTTATTTAAAAATGCACCTTTTTCAAGGTTTTTGGTGATTGAAAATGGTATTAATTGAGCTTTTACTTTATTGTTTTGAAACCAGTTATTAATTGCCTCGTCGTCTGCATCATAAATAAGGTAATCTTCGTTGGTTTGGTTTTTGGTTATTCTAAATTTGGATTCTATATAATTTTCATATTTGTAATCGTAACGATCTAAATGATCTGGGCTTATATTAGTAATTATTGCAATGTGTGGCTTGTAATTGATAATGCCATCCAATTGAAAACTACTTAATTCTAAAACATAATAATCAAAATCGGCTTCGGCAACCTGCCAAGCAAAGCTCTTTCCTATATTTCCTCCAAGCCCAACATTCAGCCCTGCTTCTTTTAGCAAATGATAGGTGAGCATGGTGGTGGTAGTTTTTCCGTTGCTGCCTGTAATTCCAATAGTTATAGCAGTTGTAAATGGTGCTGCAAATTCAATTTCAGAAATTACTGGGATACCTTGTCCTACCAATTTTTTAATTATTGGAGCTTTATCTGGAATTCCGGGGCTTTTCATTACTACATCTGCATTCAGAATTAATGTTTCTGTATGCTGCTCGTCTTCCCATTTAATACCGTAATTTGTAAGAACTTCTTTATAATTTTCTTTTATTTTTCCGAAATCGGACACAAAAACATCGTATCCTTTTTTCTTTCCTAAAATGGCTGTACCAACGCCACTTTCTCCTCCACCCAGAATTACTAACCTCATATTAATTAAAAATTGAGAATTAAAAATTAAAAATCATTGTGACATTAAAATTCTTAATCCGTTTATACTTTCCCTTTGAGGGTTATTATAATTTTTGCCAATATTTTACAAATTTCTTCTGCTTCCTTATGAATACTTTCAAATTCTATTTTCGAAATATATTCTGTTTCTTTAAGAAGCTTGAGCCAATAAATTGTTTCTCTTGCTTCTTTATAAGATATGCTCAACTTTGCTAAGAAATCCTTTTCAGATTGTCCCCCGATGGACTCTTCAATATTTGCACCTATTGATGTCCCACTCCTTAATATTTGTTTGCTTAACACAAACTCTTTTTTCTCGTTGGTTAAGAATTTGTATAAATTAATTATTCTAACTGCAAACCGAAAAGATTTTTGTTGAATAATATTTTCCTTCATACTCTTTATTCTTAATTTTTAATTACTAATTTTTAATTAAGTTTTATCTCAATTTTAAAGTTACAATTGCAACAATTGCAAGTAAAATGGTTACAATCCAAAAGCGAGTTACAATCTTACTTTCGTGGTAGCCTTTTTTCTGATAATGGTGGTGTAAAGGTGCCATTAGAAAAATTCTTTTTCCTTCGCCAAAGCGTTTTTTAGTATATTTAAAATAGAATACTTGAAGAATTACCGAAGCACTTTCGGCAAAGAAAATCGCACATAAAATAGGCAATAGCATTTCTTTTCTTACTGAAATTGCTAAAACCGCAATAATTCCACCAATGGTTAAACTGCCAGTATCTCCCATAAAAACAGATGCTGGATAGGAATTATACCAAAGGAATCCCACCAATGCTCCTGCAAATGCCGAAACAAAAACGGTCATCTCCCCTGAGTTGGGGATATACATTACATTAAGGTAACTTGATAAAATAATATTTCCAGAAATAAAGGTAAATATCCCCAAAGCGAGTACCGATATTGCCGAGGTACCTGCTGCTAGCCCATCAATACCATCGGTTAAATTAGCACCATTAGATACTGCTGTGATGATGAAAATTACAATTGGAATAAATACCAACCAAGCCCATTTTTGATAATCTTCTGTAAATGGCTCTAGTATTTTTGCATAATCCAATTCGTTATTTTTAACAAAAGGTATAGTTGTAATAGTAGATTTAATTTCTTTTGCAGAGACACTAATTGAACTTTCTGTTTGGTTAAAAGTTACTGGTTTTAGTGATTTTTCTCGAACTGTAACCCCTGGGCTAAAATACAATACGGAACCTACGATAAGACCTAATCCCACTTGACCAATTACCTTGAAAATTCCTTTTAAACCTGCTTTATCTTTTTTGAAAATTTTAATATAATCATCAATAAACCCAATAGTTCCCATCCAAAGGGTGGTGATAATCAATAAAATGATGTAAATATTATTCAATTTGGATAACAACAAAACCGGAATTAGGGTAGCAATAATAATAATCAATCCCCCCATAGTTGGCGTTCCTGCTTTTTGATTTTGTCCCGTTAATCCTAGTTCTCGGACGGTTTCCCCTACCTGTTTATTTTTTAAAATTGTAATGATTTTTTTTCCATAAACAGTAGATATCAGCAATGAAAGCATCAATGCTAACGCCGAACGAAAGGTGATATATTGAAACACCCCAGAGCCAGGAATGTTTAACGATTTGTCTAAATATTCAAATAAGTAGTATAACATGTTATTGAGTTTAGAAGTTTATGAGTATAGAAGTTTATATTCTAAAACCTTAATTAATTATTTGTTTAATTGTTCTAATATTTCTTTCACTGTTTCCATATCATCAAAATGGTGTTTAATGCCATTAACTTCTTGGTAGTTTTCATGCCCTTTTCCTGCAATTAGAATAATATCATTTGCATTTGCCAATTGACAGGCGGTTTTTATTGCTTGTTTTCTATCTTCAATAGAAAGCGTTTTTTTATAATTTTGAGGCTCTACTCCTGCTTCCATTTCAGAAATAATCGTTGCCGGATTTTCGGTTCTAGGATTATCCGAAGTAAAAATTACTTTATCACTCATTTGTGAAGCGATGTTGGCCATGATTGGTCGTTTGGTTTTGTCTCTATCGCCACCACATCCCACTACAGCTATTAATTGTTCGTTATTAGTACGAATATCATTGATGGTTTTTAATACATTTTCCAAAGCATCCGGTGTATGTGCATAATCTACAATTGCAGTAATTTTATCTTTAGAAATGATGAATTGAAAACGTCCAGAAACACTTTCTAATTCGGATAATAATCGCAATGCTTCTAAACTATCCATTCCTAATTCTACTGCAGTTCCGTAGATTGCTAGTAAATTATAAGCATTGAAAGTTCCTATTAATTTTACCCAAACTTCATTTTCATTAATCTTCAAAAGCAAACCTGACAATTGATTTTCTAATATCTGTGCTTTATAGTCGGCATACGATTTTAATGCATAGGTTAGTTTTCTTGCAGCCGTGTTTTGCAGCATTACTGCTCCGTTTTTATCATCTACATTAGTTAAAGCAAAAGCAGTTTTTGGCAAATGATCAAAAAAAGCTTTTTTAACGTCTCTATATTCTGCAAATGTTGGGTGGTAATCTAAATGATCGTGCGATAAATTAGTGAAAACGCCACCTTCAAAATGCAAACCTTCGGTACGTTTTTGGTGTATTCCATGAGAACTCACTTCCATAAAACAAAACTCACAACCCACTTCAATCATTTCATTTAAATAATAATTGATAGTCAAAGAATCTGGAGTGGTATGAGTTGCAGGATATTCTAACTCATCTACTAGTATTTTAACCGTAGAAAGTAAACCTACTTTGTAACCTGCTTTTTTATATAATTGATACAATAACGAAGCAATAGTGGTTTTACCATTAGTTCCAGTAACTCCAACCAAACGAAGTTTAGCAGAAGGATTCTCGAAATAATTAGACGCCATAAATGCTAAAGCAGAATTGGTGTCTTTCACTTGAATGTAAGTAATTCCTTGGGAAATATTTTCAGGTAAAGTATCGCAAACAACCACAACTGCACCTAGACTTATTGCTTTTTCAATGAAATCATGTCCATTAGAAACGGTACCTCTGATAGCTACAAAAATATCGTTGTCGTGAACTTTTCTAGAATCAAATTCGATTTTGTTCACAGAAATATCGGTCGAACCTTTTACCGCTTCGATGCTAACTTTATATAATATGTCTTTTAAAACTAAATTCATTTTTTCACTTTACGCTTAATCCCCTTTACAGGTTAATGCTACGATAATTCTAATAGTATAATGGTATTCTTATTTATTGGTTCTCCTGCTGGAATGGATTGCCTTTTCACTTTTCCGATTCCTTTTATTTTAACTTTAATACCTAAATTTCCTAATAATGTAACAGCATCCATTCCGGACATTCCTTTTAAATTTGGAATAGATTTTTTCAATTCCTGCGCTTTAGGATCATTTAATTTATAATCGTTTTCTTGAATTGCTATTTTTTTATCTAAATTTTTAATTTCATTAGTAGATGGAGCATCCGTAAATATTTTTTGTGCAATTCTTTTAAATACTGGCCCTGCAACATCGGCACCATAATAATTATTTTTAGAAGCATCTGGTTTATGAACCACTACAATACAAGAATATTTAGGTTTTTCTGCTGGAAAATAACCCACAAAAGAAGAAATATAATGTTTCCCTGCACCACCATTAGTTCCATAATTAGCTTGTGCTGTACCTGTTTTTCCTGCCATAGAAAAATCCTTAGAATACAATGATTTCCCCGTTCCTTTCTTCACAACATTATGCAAAACCTCTTTTAATTTTTTAATGGTTTCGTCCGAACAAATTTTCGGATTAATAACTTCTTTATTGTATTTTTTTATTGTTTTATTCCATTCTTTTATTTCTGAAACAAACTGAGGTTTAATCATTTCACCATTATTTGCAACAGCATTATACAATGTCAAAGTTTGCAATGGAGTTACCGCAACCCCATAACCAAAGGCCATCCAAGGTAAAGCCAAAGCACTCCACCTTTTATCCGAAGGATGCGGGATAATAGGGGTCCCCTCTCCTTGAATTGGCAAACCAAGTGGTTTATTTAAGCCCATACGATCTATTCGATCTACAAATTGTTTAGGGTTATTTCGGTAGTTTTCATAAACAGCTTGCACCATTACTGTATTAGAAGAAATTTCAAAACCGCGAGCTAATGATATTTTTTGTTCACCACCCCTATGAGAATCTTCTACCTTCTTCCCGTAATACGTTATCAATCCCCCTTTTCTATCGTATACTTTACTAGTATCTACTTTTTGATCGTCTAGCAATGCTATCATATCTACTAGTTTGAACGTGGAACCTGGTTCGTGCGATTCTTTTATAGCATAATTTTCGGTTTCGTAATAGTTACCACTTACAGCATCTTTTCCTAAATTAGAAATAGCTTTTATTTGACCGGTTTTGGTTTCCATAACGACCACACAACCATGTTCTGCTTTGTATTCTTGTAATTGCTTCAGTAACGCATGGTGGGCTATATCCTGAATAAAAACATCTATACTAGAAATTACATCGTAACCATCTTGAGGGTCTACTTCATTAACGTCTCTAATAGGTTTCCATTGACCTTTGGCAATTTTTTGTTTTAAAATTTTGCCGTCTTTTCCATTTAAATATTTTCCAAAGGCGCCTTCAATTCCAACTTGCTTTTGAATTCCTTCTTCGTTTAATTTATCGTATCCAATAGTTCTCTCGGCAATTTGACCAATTGGATGCACTCGAACCGTTTTTTGTTCTACAATTATTCCTCCCTTATTAGCGCCTTTTTCAAATAATGGAAACTTTTTAATTTTGGCGTATTCGGTATAACTTAACTTTTCTGCAATTAAAGTGTAACGGTTTTTGCTGTTTCTGGCTTTGCGCAAAACTGCTTGAAAATACGAACTTGGCTTGCCTAATAATTTGGATAAATTATCCGAAAGTGGCTTTACATTTTTCTCAAAGGCTTCTTCCTTGGGAACTACTGCATCAAAACGAATAGTATAATTAGGAATAGAAGTTGCTAAAAGACTACCATCCGATGAATAAATATTTCCTTTATTAGCGTGGATCACAAATGTTTTCACGGTAAGATCTTTGGCTAATTTTCTATATTTATCCCCATGGACCCATTGGATATTAGTTAATTTAATAGTAATTGCCATCGCCATCAAAAAGACAACGAATGCAACCAAATAAATTCGGTAAGAGATATGTTTATCTTCTACTGCCATAATCTTTTAAAGAAACCTTTTTCTTCTGTTTTTTTAACTTTTATTTTTTGCGGAGGCACTTGCGACGAAAGCACTCCTCTTCCTTTCATTTTTTCGGAAACGGTAGACTCCATTCGTAATTTCATTAACTCCGAACGTCTGTCAACAAACTCCGATCGCAATTCTTTTACTTCATTTGTTAAATCGGAAATTTGAAATATTTTTTGATCAAACTGGTGCGAATTTGCAATCATAATTATAGCTAGAACTACAATAAAAAGAATGAAACGCCAAGTTTTGGTAGCATCCTCATTTACTAGAAATCTCGCTTTTACTATATTGATTATTCCGCCTTTCATTTTTATTTTTTTGCCGCTAAGGCTCTAAGTCACTAAATTTTATTTTCTGAAACTGAATACTGAACACTGATCACTGATCACTGTTTACTATTTTTTTTCTGCTATTCGTAACTTGGCACTACGTGCTCGATTATTAAGTTTTATTTCTGCTTCGTTTGGAACTATTAATTTTCCAATACTTTTAAAAGGAACTGAAAAATTTCCGAAGAAATCATGTTCTGGTTCTCCTTCAAATAAACCATTTTTCATAAATCGTTTTACCAATCGATCTTCAAGAGAATGATACGATATAACACTTAGACGTCCTCCTGGTTTTAAAACCTCTAGGGATTGTTCTAAAAATTCTTTCAGAACTTCCATTTCTTGGTTTACTTCAATTCGAACTGCTTGGTAGATTTGAGCAAGCACTTTATTTTTAAATTGATCTGGTAAAAAACGCCCTAATACCAATTTCAATTCGTCGGTGGTATGAATAGGTTTTATCTCTCTAGCCTCAATAATTGTCTTTGCTAATGCAGGAGCAGATTTCAATTCGCCATAATCTAAAAAGACACGTTTCAAATTGGCTTCGTCGTATTCGTTAATCACCTTACTAGCATCTAACTCATTACGTTTACTCATTCGCATATCCAAATCGGCATCAAAACGGGTAGAAAAACCTCTTTCTGGAACATCAAACTGATGGGAAGAAACGCCTAAATCGGCAAGAATTCCATCTACTTGTTTTATGCCATGAAACCTCAAAAAACGTTTTATATATCTAAAATTTTCTTGAATCAAAGTAAATCGTTCATCTGGTAAAGCATTCGCCCAAGCATCTTCGTCTTGATCAAACCCAAATAATTTACCATTGGGTCCAAGGCGACTCAAAATTTCTTTCGAATGTCCACCGCCTCCAAAAGTGACATCTACATAAACGCCATTTGGATCCATATTTAAACCATTTACGGTTTCTTGTAACAAAACAGGATTATGATATTCCATTGTCATCGTCATTTACATTTCCCATTACTTCTTCTGCTAAATCTGCAAAATCCACTACTGAATCATCAATTGCTTTTTCATATAAATCTTTATCCCAGATTTCTATAATATTAACCGCCGATGACAACACGACATCTTTATTTATTTGTGCAAAACCGGTCAAGTCTTTAGGAACCAATAAGCGCCCTAAAGCATCAATATCAACCACTTTTACCCCTGCCGTAAATCGACGTATAAAATCGTTGTTCTTTTTAACAAATCGATTTAACTTGTTAATCTTCTGCATCATTGTCTCCCATTCCTTCATTGGATACAACTCCAAACAAGGTTGAAAAACGGAGCGCTTCAAGACAAATCCGTCTTGAAGGGAAGCGGCCAATTGCTTTTTAAAAGGCGCCGGCAACAGCAACCTTCCCTTAGCATCGACCTTACACTCGTATGTTCCTATTATTGAATTCAAAAAGGTATTTATTAAATGATTTGAGCAAAAATATAAAATATTTTACCACCTTTTACCACATTCTACCACTTTGTTAATAAGTTTTACCACTTTGTGTTTTTAATTTTTTTCAGATAATTCAAATATTTTCAAAATAATCTATCAAATTTTAAAAATCACTGCTTAATTCAAAATAAAACAACATATTATTATCTATATTTTAAAGATAATTCAATATAATTCACAACCTGATTTGAAAATACAATCTAATAACTACTTGAAATATTGCAGGTTAAGAAAAGATGTTTTTAATATTAATAAACGTTCTTAAACTACTGATTTCACTTAAATATTTATGCAAAAACTATGTTTGTTTAGATAAAAGTCTATATTTGTAACAATTGAAAAAAATGGGATTTTAAAATGGATAAAATCATTAAAAAAGAAGGACGGTACAGCTATTTAGAAATTGGAGAAGGAACTCCAATTGTGATTTTACACGGCTTAATGGGAGGGCTTAGCAATTTTGATGGCGTAGCAGAATATTTTTCGCAAAAAGGGTACAAAATTGTTATTCCAGAACTTCCTATATACACCCAAAACATCTTAAAAACTAACGTTAAAGCATTTGCAAAATACGTTAAAGACTTTATCACTTTTAAAGGATATGAAAGAGTAATTTTATTAGGAAATTCACTTGGCGGCCACATTGCATTGTACCACGCTAAGATGTATCCTGAAAAGATGCTTGGTTTAGTTATCACCGGAAGCTCTGGTTTATATGAAAGCGCCATGGGAGATAGCTACCCTAGAAGAGGGGATTACGATTATATTCAGAAAAAAGCAGAGGCGGTTTTTTACGATCCAAAAATTGCCACAAAAGAAATAGTAGATGAAGTTTATGCTATGGCAAATGACCGTATAAAACTTATAAAAACACTTACCATCGCTAAAAGTGCTATTCGCCATAATATGGCTAAAGATTTGCCAAAAATGCACGTTCCTACCTGTATCATTTGGGGGAGAAACGATAGCGTTACACCTCCAGAAGTTGCTTTAGAATTTGAAAAATTACTTCCTAATTCTACCCTTTATTGGATAGACAAATGCGGGCATGCAGCCATGATGGAACAACCAGAAGAATTCAACAGATTATTAGAAGTGTGGTTGCACGAAAAAAGTGAAACCTTAAAAAATACTTCTTCAACGAAGTAAAAAATATATGAAAATTAACACCGCCGAATTTATAATTAGCAACTCTGATGTTACTAAATGTCCTTTAGAACGTTTGCCAGAATATGCATTTATTGGACGATCCAATGTTGGAAAATCGTCACTAATAAATATGCTTACCAACCATAAAAACTTAGCAAAAACTTCTGGGAAACCAGGAAAAACACAATTAATTAATCACTTTAAAATTAATGCTAACTGGTTTTTAGTGGATTTACCTGGTTATGGTTATGCGCGTGTTTCTAAAAAAACCAAACAAGTATTTCAGGAATTTATTACCGATTATTTTGAGAGCAGAGAACAATTAGTTTGTGCTTTTGTTCTAATTGATATTCGATTGGAAGCGCAAAAAATTGATTTAGAATTTATAGAATACCTTGGCGAAACCGAGATTCCGTTTAGTATTGTTTTTACTAAAGCAGATAAAATAAGTAAAACCAAAATTGACTCGCATATTGCTGCCTACAAAAAACAACTTCACGCTAATAATTGGGAAGAAATACCCCCTTACTTTGTAACTTCAGCAACCGAAGGAACAGGAAAAGATGCTGTTTTAGATTACATCGAAAGCATTAACGAGAGTGTTTTTAAGGATATGAATACGTTTTAATTACAAAATAAAAAAAAGGAAAAATCTTAAATGATTTTTCCTTTTTTTATAACTAAAAACTTCAATTTTTATTTTTTCAATTCTAGTTTTTCGGCAAAATAATCGGTGAAATCGCGCATGGTTGCAGTCATTTTTTCATCGTTTGTAGCACGTTCATAGGTGTCGGCCATGGCTAATAGCGATTGGTGAATGAATATTTTCATCTCATCAACAGGCATATCTTTAGTCCATAAATCAATTCGCAACGATTCTTTCTTTTCGCTGTTCCAAATAGACAACATAATGGCTTTGGCTGCTTCATCTTGAATTCCGCCATCTTGTGCCGACCATGTAAGATTTTCTGGAACTTTATTTTCGTCTAATTCAATAGTGAATTTTATTTCGGAGGTTTCGCTTTTACTCATTATTTTTTTGGTTTGTATTTTGATTTTTCAAATATTTCTTTGGCATCCATCTTAAGTAATTGAGGAACCGTAACTTCATTGTTTTGCATAAAAGAACGCACTATTTGCCATCCCAACCATTGCCCTACTCGACCTGGGGTTTCGTTATCAATTTCTAAATAAAATTTAGAAAATGGTGCTAAATTGATAAATCGATTTGGCAATCTAGAATCGGTGCTAAATAGCAGCTTATTACTAACAAAAAACTGCCACATATAATCTTCATTTTCGGCACACCACTTAATTTGGTCTTCGGCATACCCTATTCGTTCGGCATCACTATAATCGGGCAATAAAATATCTTTTAAATACAAATCCTTACCTGAGTTTATCATCAAGGAAAGTAATTCTTTATCTTTTGGAGCAGGTAAAACACCGTACGAAAAACTAGAAACAATATCCGGAAGCATTTGTCTTTGCTCAAAATTTTGTCTTAAATAAGCTGGAAATTCAGAATAAAACTTATGGTCTTTTCCTAAATACAATTCCAATGCAATAACTAACTTGTCGTTAGCATAAATGGCTTTATTAAGATAATCCATCTCACCAATAGCAGTATAAATTTGAGGCGTAATTACCGTTGGAAAATAGTATTTTATATGTTTGAATAAATCTTCAATATCGGTTTGTTCCGCGCCAAAATTTTTATATTTTTTCTCCACTTCAGCATACAATTCTCTCCATTGCGGATTTTGCATTTTTTCAATCCAAACAGCATCCGGAGTTTCTGAAGGGAAAAAATCGGGATAAGCGGCTTTTACTTTTTCCAAATCTTCTGATTTCGAATCAAAAAAGGCTTGTTCAAAACGATGCAGCTTCATAGAAACTGGAATTTTTTCTACAGCACTTTCAATTTTACTTTGTTTATCACAAGAAAAAAATAATAGTCCAAATGCGAAGAGATAAATATATTTTTGCATACTTAATTTTAATATTTTTGCAAATATACATCACCAAATCTTAATTCATTCTTAAACTATGGGTAAAAAAAGTACAATTGCAGTGGAAAAGGTTAACGACCATATTGTTAATTGGTTAAAAACCTATGCTGTTACCGCAAAAGTAAACGGATTTGTGGTTGGAATTTCGGGTGGAGTAGATTCTGCCGTTACTTCTACCCTTTGTGCTCAAACGGGATTACCTACTTTATGCGTAGAAATGCCAATTCATCAAGCGGCTAACCAAGTTACCAGAGGAAAAGAGCACATTAGCCAACTGCAAAAAAAGTTTCCGAATGTTAGTGCCACCGAAGCTGATCTAAGCTCAATTTACGAAGCTTTTAAAGCTAAAATGCCTAACAGTATAGAGGAAACAAAATACCACTTAGCATTAGCCAATACCCGTGCTAGATTACGAATGACTACTTTATATTATTTTGCTGGAATTCATGGCTTCTTAGTGACAGGGACAGGAAATAAAGTGGAAGATTTTGGTGTAGGTTTTTACACAAAATATGGAGATGGCGGTGTAGATGTAAGTCCGATAGCGGATTTAATGAAAAGTGATGTTTTTGCACTTGGAAAATATTTACAAATTCCCGAATCTATTCAGGATGCGCATCCTACTGATGGACTATTTGGTGACAACCGAACCGATGAAGATCAATTGGGTGCAAGCTACGACGAGTTAGAATGGGCCATGCTAGAAGAAGATAAAAATGGGAGTAATTCTGCTGCTTATTCTGAAAGAGAAAAAGAAGTTATTACAATTTACAAAAGACTTAATTCTATCAATAAACACAAGATGATGCCAATTCCAATTTGTAAAATCCCAAAGGAACTGCAACAATAATTATATTATTTTTTGAATTTTTTGAATTTTATTTTGTAGCTTTACTATATAAATATGTGAATTTTTTTTATCTATTAAATGTAAAGTTATGATAAGTGTTTGTCTAGCTGATAATTTACCTGTGGTACATTACGGCGTAAAATCTTATTTTAAAGACCATCCGGAAATTAACATCACTTCTAATGTAGGAAGTTTCTTAATGATTCCCGAGGCTTTAAAAAATAAAATAATAAATGTTTTGGTGATCGATCTCGAATTGAACGGGTTGAAAAGCATTTATGAATTGAAAGCTATTATAAGGAGCTTTCCTAATACGAAAGTTTTAGTTTTCACCAACTTAAACGAGCAAATTTATGCTTCAAACGCTATAAAAGCGGGTGCATCAGGATTCATTCATAAATCTTCTAAACTGGAAACTCTAGGAAATACAATACTTAGAGTTGCGCAAGGAATCGTAATCATGAATGATACAGTAAGGAGAAATTTGGTTCTTATTGCAAAGCAAAATAAAACCGAACAAATTTACCGAAAGCTATCCAACAGAGAAGTTGAAGTATTGCGCTATTTAAGCGATGGTAAAAAGAATAATGAAATATCCAAAATTTTAGGATTAAACGAAAAGACGATAAGCACCTACAAACTTCGTCTATTACAAAAGCTAAACGTATCTAACTTGGTTGATTTGGTAAATAAAGCCAAAAACTTAGAGATAGTTTAAGAGATTTCAATTGGGAAGCCCCAAAACCAATTGAGATTTATTTTTTTTTAATTGTGCCTTGAGATTACTCTCCCTAGTTTTTTAGAAAATATATTGGTCAAGCCTAAATAATCCATCACCATAGAAAGTGTTTCGGTATTATCTATTTCTGAATCTTTAGTGATAGAGGATTTTAATTCATCTATTATTTTGTTAACCAAAAACCAACGAAGTGTTACTATCGTTTCGGATACGTATTGGCTAATAGTTTTGTCTTTTCCTTTAACGAAAATGTTTTTAGCGTCCCAATTGTGCAATGTTTCGCGTTCGTCGTTCATTAGGATTGTGGTAACTTCTTGCGATAATTCGCTAGGTAGTTGGGATAAATATTGGTCTAACTCGAACGATTCATTTTGATTGAAATAATGAATCAAATCGTTATAGATACTTTTAAACAAAGGATTTGCAAGTTCTATTTCATCCTCTTGAAGACTTAAAAAAATGCGTTGGTACACTTTGTATCGATTCATTTCTTTTACCTCTTCCATCTCGCCATTTTCATTGGCTTTCAATAAAACTTCTTCAAATTCATCTTCTACATTTCCGTAGATTAGTAGTATTTCTATAATCTTATGTTCCAGTTCAAATTGGATATCCACATTTGCAGCAGCAATAACATTTTCGTTTTTTACAACTTCAAATGCTTTTTGCTCTTCTTTATGTTTTTTACCTAATTCGTTAATGTCTTTTTTTACCAGTTGCGCCAAGGTATTAAAAAGCACTTCCTCAGAAATATCCATAATTCTGGATACTTCTTGAATATAAACTTCGCGTTTTATTCTATCTGGAATTTTAGAAATACTAGCCACCATATCCCGAATTAAATCGGCTTTTTTTATAGGATCGTTCTTGGCATCCTTCATTAAAAGAGAAGCTTTGAACTGAATAAAGTCCATAGCATTGTCTTCAAGATACTTCGTCAAGTCCTGCAGCGGTGTTTTCTTAGCGAAACTATCCGGGTCATCACCATCCGGAAAAGTGCACACTTTTACATTCATTCCTTCTTCTAGAATCAAATCGATTCCTCGAATGGAAGCTCTTAATCCGGCTGCGTCGCCATCAAAAAGAACTGTGATGTTTTTGGTAAGTCTATTAATTAACCGAATTTGATCTGGAGTTAATGCAGTTCCTGAAGAAGCAACTACATTTTCAATTCCGGCTTGGTGCATCTGGATAACATCGGTATATCCTTCAACCAAAAAACAATTATCTAATTTGGCAATGGCTTGTTTGGCATGAAAAATCCCATACAAAACCTTACTCTTATGGTACAAATCACTTTCGGGGGAATTTAAATATTTAGCCGCTTTTTTTTCGTTGGTTAAAATTCTTCCTCCAAAACCCAAAACACGTCCCGACATGGATTGAATGGGAAACATCACCCGACCTTTAAATCGGTCAAACTGTTTGTCTTCGCCAACAATGGTAAGTCCTGTTTTTTCTAGGAATTCTAATTTATATCCCTTCCCGAGTGCTTCTTTAGTAAATGCATCCCAAGTGGCAGGAGAATATCCAAGACTAAATTTTTTGATCGTATCGTTGGTAAAACCTCTTTCCTTGAAATAGGAATAGGCAATTGCTTTTCCTTCTTCGGTATTGAGCAAAACGTCTTGAAAATACTTACTTGCAAATTCAGAAACCAAATACAAACTTTCTTTTTCGTTGGCAACTTCTTTTTCTTCGTTAGAAAGTTCGGTTTCTTCAATTTCAATGTTGTATTTTTTTGCCAAATAGCGAATGGCTTCCGGATAGGTAAAATGTTCGTGTTCCATAATGAAAGCCACAGAATTTCCTCCTTTACCCGAACTAAAATCTTTCCAAATTTGTTTCACAGGAGAAACCATGAACGAAGGAGATCGCTCATCAGAAAACGGACTCAACCCTTTGTAGTTGCTACCGGCGCGCTTTAATTGTACAAAATCGCCAATAACTTCCTCTACTCGAGCAGCTTCATAAACTTTATCTATGGTTTCTTTGGTAATCAATTTTAGGTTCTAAGATTATAGGTTCTAAGGTTTCAAAGTTACACGTTTTTAAATAAAAAAACCTACAAGGTTTAAAAAACCTTGTAGGTTGAAGTACAACTAACCTAACAAATTATTTTTAATTGAAGTCAAAACGAACTCCTAACGAAACGTTATTTTGCTTCACAATATTGTTTTCAAACATTGGATTCAAATCGTATTTTAAATACAAACTCGTTGCTTTATAACCGATGTAAGTACTTACTCCATAGATGAAATTATTCACGTTGAAATCCCCTTTTTCTTTGTTTGTAAAATCATGATTGTCTGAATCAAATTCCAAAATTTGTTTTGATTTTATTCTTGCTCCAAAATATCCCCCTACCCCTAAACGGAAACTATCATGGGTCTTAAAATAAGTTTTCCCATCTTTTTCTTTTCTTCCTGAAAAATCAAATTCTAAATGTAATGGCATAACTATATAAACATTTCTAAAACGGGAATCTTCAAGATTAATTGGGCTTGCTTGAAGATTAGTTTTATTATCCGAAACAACAAAAGTTCGATCTTCTGTAGGTCGAAGATTATTATACATCACCGACAAGCCATATTTTGCATGAAGCAAATTATTGTTTTTGGCGATTCGAGTATTATAAGTCAATCCCCATTCATAAAAGTGGGACCCTAAATAACGAAAATCCGATTTGTTTACATTTCCATTTGTAACAAGATTATTTAAACCTGCTGCAAAAACAAACTGCGATGTTGTTCGTCTAGAGTGTCTTTCTTGCTTTTCTTTATTGTTTTCATATACTTTCATTGAACTAATATTAATTTCTCTACCATGAATTGAATCTGTACTACCCCCAATTACAATACTAGTACCGTAGGCCTTATCAATAATTGGCCCGTCAATTTTCCCATCTACTTTTGCTTGTACCAAATCTTTTAATTCCATTTGAGCAACAGAAATTCTATTTTCAATAATGGCCGCTCTAGCTTCCGCTAATTTTTTCTTTCTATCCTCGGCTTGTTCTTTAGATATATTGCCTTTTTCGAGTTGTAAATTGACTTGCTCTACCTCTGTTTTTAAATTGGATTTTTCTTCCCTCGTGATTTTTGTGATTTTTTCTGCAATGGCTTTTGCTTTGCTCTCAAAAGTTTCTTGGGCAACTAATTTGCTTGCTAAAAGACATAACGATAGTGCTAAGTAAATGGTAATATTTCTCATAATTTTGGTTTTTGAATTTGAATTTTGAATTTGTTATTACTCTTGATTTCTAGTTTCTAAAGCAACTTTAATTTCCTTGTAATTTTTGGATATTCTAATAAATGCTTTTTCTTTAAAAGTTTGGTCTAATTCTCCGTCGACTTGAGATAAAAGACTGTTGGCGTTTACTTTAATTTTTGGGCTGGTATTAATTTTTGTTGGTGTATCTACCGCTGCTAATAAATCTGCAGCATTTACTTTAATAGCATTGGAAATCTTAATTTCTTTTGAAGACGCTACTCTTGTAAGTTGATTTTGTGCGATAACTTCGTTACTTTGAAACTCAATTTCTTTGTCCTGACTAATTATTGGATTTACTAAAGGTTGTGGGTTGTGGGTTGTAGGTTGTAGTTCCTGGTTTATTGTTGGTTTGTTGTTAGTTGCTTCAACAACTTGCTCTTCTTGTTTACTTTCAACTGATTGTTTGTTATTGTCATTACTATTGCTATTACTATTGACATTATCAGTACCAATAACAACATTATTTTCTGGTTTAATGACGTTTTCTTTCGGAGAAAAGTAAAACAATCCAAGAGATAGAAAAAGTAATACACTTGCTGCTATACCTATATTTTTATAGGATAGAAAAGCGATACGTTTGGTTTTTTTATCTTCCGTTAACGTCAACATTGCGTCCAATCTATCCCAAGCCGTTGGGCTGGGTTGGATTTCGCGAGCATTGAGTTGCTCTCTTATTTGGGTTTCTAATTTATTCGGTTCCATTAGTATAATTTTTTAATTTGCTAATATTATTCTGCAACATCTTTCTTGCATGCGATAATTGTGACTTGGAAGTTCCTTCTTTAATACCAAGTAATTCCGCAATTTCCTGGTGCTTATAACCTTCAATTGCATAAAGATTGAACACCATTTTATAGCCATCGGGCAAACTATCTATTAGAAATTGAATGTCCTCAACAGAAAACTGGCTTTCAATATTATTAGAACTTTCTTCCTGATAATTCTCGTCTTCTAGAAATTTTACTTTCTTCTGAACTCTAAGAAAAGAGATACATTCGTTTACCATTATTCGTCGTATCCAACCTTCAAAACTGCCTTCGTGTTTAAAGTTTTTCAAACTGGTAAAGACTTTCATGAAAGCGGTAATCATTACATCTTCTGCCAAATGCAAATCTTTAATGTATTGCCTACAAACTCCTAACATTTTAGGCGAAAATTTAGAATAAATCTGGTGTTGTGCATGCCGGTTACTCTCGACAGCCTGTTCGATTAGTTCTTTTTCTTCGGTATGTAAGTGGATTACTTTCATTTAAAAAATCAATGTCAAAATTCAACAGCAACTTCAATTTAATAATAACTTAGATTGAACTAGATGTCTATTAGCATAGACGAGAGTTGGTGTAAAATGGTTGCATCTAATAATTAAAAATTATGAATTAATAATTAATCAAATGAATT